>Ga0102951_1000185_pt1 | contig 21406 bp, 19 predicted proteins | sample SalPonA_B_H2O_MG_FD_78507 | JGI IMG/M metagenome (GOLD analysis project Ga0102951, IMG submission 78507) | Water microbial communities from South San Francisco under conditions of wetland restoration - Salt Pond MetaG R2A_B_H2O_MG | ecosystem: Environmental > Aquatic > Non-marine Saline and...
AGCGCACTTGTTGGTAATCGACGGTGTGGATTGGATGGACCTGCCATGTTGCGTACAACAGTCGACAAATCAAACTCCAAAACACGTTCATATTGTGCATCTTCAAGGTCAGTCGCCCACAGCCCCGTCTCTTTCGCGTACAGTTCAACCAGAGCCACCTGCTCAGACTCACGACCGGTCAGCCTAAGGTAATCGATCGTCTGGCCGTCGATATAGAACATCGCAGCAGTGGCACCGAACTCGGGCGTCATGTTAGAGATGGTCGCGCGGTCACCAATCGATAGTGAGTCTGCCCCTTCACCGAAGAACTCAAGGTAGGCCCCTACAACACGCTGCTGGCGAAGGAACTCGGTAAGCGCCAGCACGATATCAGTGGCGGTGATTCCCGGATTACGTTTCCCTATGAGTTTTACGCCGACTATGTCGGGCAGGCGCATCATAGAGGGGTGACCCAGCATCACTGTTTCAGCTTCCAGACCACCTACACCGATCGCGATAACACCCAGTGCATCGACATGTGGCGTGTGTGAGTCAGTACCAACACAGGTGTCAGGGTATGCTATGCCATCGCGCGCCTGAATGACGGGAGACATCTTCTCTAGGTTTATCTGGTGCATGATGCCATTACCGGCTGGTATCACATCAACGTTCTCGAACGCCGTCTTCGTCCAGTCAATAAAATGGAAACGGTCTTCATTTCGGCGATCTTCAATCGCACGGTTCTTCTCAAACGCCTCTGGATCAAACCCAGGCGCTTCCACTGCCAGCGAGTGATCGACGATTAATTGGGTTGGTACGACGGGGTTCACCTTGGATGGATCTCCACCCTGCTCGGCTATCGCATCACGCAGACCTGCAAGATCAACCAGTGCAGTCTGGCCAAGAATGTCATGACAAACCACACGTGCGGGGTACCAGGGAAAGTCCAGATCACGCTTACGCTCGATTAGCTGTTTGAGAGAATCAGTCAGCGCTTCTGGCTCACAGCGGCGCACTAGCTGTTCAGCCAGTACGCGTGAGGTGTACGGAAGCTTGGCATATGCGCCTGCTTCAATTGCATTCACCGCCGCGCGAGTGTCGAAATAATCCAGGCCAGTATTGCCAAGGGTTTTACGGTATTCAATGTTCATCTATAAAACGCCTTTAATTAAACACGATCAGCAATGTCGACCCACACCGATGACTCTGGACCGGTGTAGTCGGCACTTGGGCGGATAATGCGATTGTTAGCGCGCTGCTCCATTACGTGCGCCGTCCACCCTGATACGCGCGAGCAGACAAAAATTGGCGTGAATAGCTTGGTCGGGATACCCATGAAGTGGTAAGCCGAAGCGTGGAAAAAGTCCGCATTACAGAAAAGTTTTTTCTCACGCCACATCACCGCTTCGACCCGTTCAGAGACAGCGTAAAGGCGTGTGTCCCCCACCTGCTCTGAGAGCTTTTTAGACCAACCTTTAATAATCGCGTTGCGTGGGTCGTTATCCTTGTAGATAGCGTGACCAAAGCCCATGATCTTATCTTTGCGGGCCAGCATTCCGAGGATCTGCTCTTCAGCCTCTTCCGGCGATTGCCAATGCTCGATCATCGCCATAGCCGCCTCATTTGCACCACCATGAAGTGGCCCGCGTAGCGAACCAATCGCACCGGTTACACAACTGTGTATGTCAGAGAGGGTTGAGGCACAGACACGCGCTGTAAAAGTGGATGCGTTGAATTCGTGTTCAGCGTAGAGAATCAGCGAAGCGTGCATAACCTGAGTGTGTAGTGCCTCTGGCTTCTTATTGTGCAAGGTCCAAAGAAACTGCTCAGCTATAGAGTCTGCGTCAGTCTCTGTCTCAATCCGGATACCCTTGTGGGTGAAGTTGTACCAATAATTGATGATCCCCGGGAATACGGCCAGCATACGATCGATATGGTCGAGCTGCTCACTGAAGTCAGCTTCTGTCTCCAGGTTACCCAGCATTGAGACACCGGTGCGCATCACATCCATTGGATGAGCGTCTTTTGGGATATTCTCTAGTACAGTTTTGAGTGCCGCTGGCAGCGCACGCATACCTTTGAGGCGCGCTTTGTAGGCATCCAGTTCCACCTGAGTTGGCAGCTTGCCGTAAAGCAACAGGTAGGCCACTTCCTCGAACTGAGCATTGTCTGCCAGATCTTTAATGTCATAACCGCGGTAAGTCAGCCCGGCACCCGAGACACCACAAGTGCACAGCGCTGTCTGACCAGCAGATTGACCGCGCAGACCCGCACCCGATAACACTTTTGCTTCAGCCATTACTCTCTCCTCTCGACCTCAAATAAAACGACTAACGTCGCGAGTTAATTACTTGTTCTTACCTTCTTGAAACAGGGCATCCAGTTTCTGCTCGAAATCGTGGTAATTAAGAAAATCGTAAAGTTCCATACGCGTCTGCATCGTGTCGACTACAGCTTTCTGATCGCCGTCCTTTAGCAGATGCTCATAGACATTCAGAGACGCTTTATTCGCTGCCCTAAAGCCTGACAGAGGGTAGAGCACCATCGTACAGCCGTTCTGTGCCAGTTCATCCTTGTGGAACAGTGGCGTCGCGCCAAATTCTGTGATGTTAGCCAGGAGATGTCCGCCATTGATCCCTTGCGAGAAGGCTTTGTAATCCTCCAGCGTATGAACAGCTTCAGCAAAAATGCCATCAGCGCCCGCCTCCAGACAGGCCTGAGCCCGCTCCACCGCAGCGTTCAGACCCTCCATCTGGAACGCATCGGTGCGCGCGACGATAAAAAAGTCATCATCGGTCTTTGCGTCAGCAGCTGCTTTAATTCGATCAACCATCTCCGACATCGGAACAATCTCTTTATTGGGTCGGTGACCGCAGCGCTTTTGCGCTACTTGATCTTCAAGATGACACGCCGCCGCTCCACCGCGAATCATCTCCTTGATCGTCCGCGCAATGTTAAAGGCGCCGCCCCAGCCAGTATCAATATCGACCATCAATGGGGTATCGCAGGCGGCTGTGACACGCCGCACGTCTTCCATTACATCATTCAGAGAAGTCATACCCAGATCTGGTAAGCCATATGACGCATTCGCGATACCGCCACCCGAGAGGTAGATAGCCTGATGCCCCACGCGCGTTGCCATCATTGCATTGTAAGCGTTAAAAGTACCGACGATCTGAAGCGGCTTGTTATCAGCCAGTGCTTGACGAAAACGAGCGCCTGGGGACATAGATTGAGCCATTACTTACTCTCCTGCTGGTTAATCTCTTGAGATTCGTTCAATTTGGATTCGATATTACGTCGCGACGCGCTGATATGACGTCGCATCAGCAGTTCCGCAAGCTCTTCATCGCGCGCTTCAATTGCGTCGAGAATCTGGTGGTGCTCGCGCAAGGCCAGTGTTGGTCGTGAGCTGGAGAGGCTGAACTGATAACGGTACATGCGGACCAGATGGTAGAGATCTGCTGCCAAGAGCTCCTGCAGTTTGGCGTTCCCAGAGGCCATAACGATACGATAGTGGAAGTCTAGGTCACCCTCTTTCTGGAAGTAGGCTTGCCCCTCCTGCTGAACGATGTTCTGCTGATGTTGGTCGAGCAGCGAGCGTAGGCTATCGATCTCAGCCTGTGGCATTAAAACCGCAGCCAGACGACATGCCATCCCCTCAAGTGCCTCGCGAACACGGTAGATCTCCAGTAACTCTTTGACGCTCAGCTCAACCACACGCGCACCGATGTGTGGCTTGCGCTCTACCAAGCGCAGACTCTCCAAACGGCGCAAGGCCTCGCGCAAGGGGCCTCGGCTAATACCGTAGGTTCGCGCGAGTTCGGTCTCGGATATCTTGGTGCCAGTTGCCAACTCACCCTTAACAATCGCCGTTATGATCTGCTGACAGACACGGTCGGCGAGTGTGCGATTCTCGTCTTGGTGTGAAACTGGATGCGTGTCTTGAGTCATGGATTGTCGACAATTTTAGTTGAATACCGCTATTATCCACGCGAATTAGGGCAGAACAATCCGCCAAAAGGCTAAGATTGTCGACAGTTTAGACCTAAGGATAGTACTGAGGGGCTATCAGGAAACCGAACCGAGCTTTTAGCTAGAGTGGTTCAGGTACCGCGCTAGCTCCTGATTCATCAACTGCGCAATTCGTCGAGGCTTTTGGAAGGGAAGAGAGTGGTCGGTTCCGGGGATTAAGAAATAGTGCCAGTTTGGCATACGCTCAGCTAGTGAGCGGTGAAGCTCGTGCATTGGCTCAACGCTTAGGCTACCGATAAAACTGCTGACATCGCCTTGAGCGCCCAAGAGCTTTTCTCGATCGATCTGATTAATCGCTGCATTTACCGCCTCCAGTGAGTGTGCAAACCCCTTAGCCCTCTCACCCAGGCGGTCAATTGTTAGTCTTTCGACCTGGTCACTCACCCTTCGATTGGGTGAGATGGTATCGAGAAACTGCTTGATGCCCGATATTGAATCCTGCTGATGTAGCACTTTAGCCGCGGCGGCAAACTGCTGACGCACCGAAACCGTCTCGCGCCAATCCATGCGATCAAGCGCAGCACTCTCTAGAAGGAACTGTTTCTCTACCTGACCCCTGAGTTGCTGTTTGAGCAGCATGGACACCAGTCCGCCCAACGAGTAACCACCCAGATCAAACTGTCTCCAGCCGATATTGTTCAGAAGCGCCTGTAAATCAGCAACAAGCTCTTCAACCAAAAATGGGTGTTCCTGCTGATCAAGACTCTCTGTATCGCCAGCCCCTCGCAGATCGGGTACCAGGATCTCTGTCCAACCCGTGAGGAAATGCTGCAAACCCTCCCAGGTATGCCGCCCCGCAACGCCCGCACCGTGCAACAGCACTAGCCTGCGACCAGAGGTCACCTGAGCGTGTGTATAGATACGGTAGGCAATTCGATGCCCGGCATGTTCAAAGATGCCTGATTGAGCATTTGAAGGAAAGCGGCGAGTCATAGACTGTATTAGGGCTGGGCTTAGCACCCAGCCAGCTATGCTTAGAGACTAAGTTCGCGATTACTGGCCGCAATGAAGGCCTTTTTCAGATCTTCATAGTTGTGGACGGCCGGAAATTGCGGAAACTCATCAATCACATTCTGCGGTGCATGAAACAGAATACCCTGCTCTGCCTGACTCAGCATTGTTGTGTCGTTGTAGGAATCACCGGCAGCGATGACACGATAGTTCAACAGTTGGAAGGCTCTTACTGACTGGCGCTTAGGGTCTCTCTGGCGCAAGGTGTAGTCGGTAATCCGACCTGTGTGATCCACTTCAAGCTTGTGACAAAAGAGCGTCGGGTTACCCAACTGAGCCATCAAAGGCGCTGCGAACTCATAGAATGTATCGGACAAAATAATCAGCTGAAACCGCGCCCTAAGCCAGTCGACAAACTCCTGGGCACCTGGCAGAGGCGTCAGGCGGCTGATAGTTTCCTGTATTTGCGGCAACTTCAGTCCATGCTCATCCAAAATACGCAGGCGCTGTTTCATCAGCACATCGTAGTCAGGAATATCGCGAGTTGTTGCTTTGAGCTCCTCAATTCCGGTCTCTTCTGCAAACGCAATCCAGATTTCCGGTATCAGAACACCTTCGAGGTCAAGACATGCAAGTTCCACTTAAAAGCCTCCAGCTAAAATCAGCCCGACACTCTAGCGATTAAGTGATTAGGTTTCAACGTTGCTTCGCCGGAGCAGGTTAGCGGCGGGGTAACTCCAGTCCGGCAAAGAGCTCATCCACCTCAGCTCTATTAGAGCAAGCCTGAACCCGTTCCACCATCTCAACTGTCAGATGAGGTGCAAAAGCATGGATAAACTCATACATATACCCACGTAAGAAGGTCCCCTTGCGGAAGCCTATTTTTGTAACCGAGTCAGGGAATAGATGGCTTGCATCGAGAGCAACCAGATCATTATCGAGCTGATCATCCACCGCCATGGACGCGATAATTCCCACACCAAGCCCTAAACGAACGTAGGTCTTAATAACATCAGAGTCTACCGCGGTGAAGACGATACGCGGTTCAAGGCCCTCTTTACGGAAGGCTTTGTCGAGATCTCCTCGACCGGTGAAGCCGAAGGTGTATGTCACAATAGGCACCCGCGCGAGGTCCTGCAGGGAGAGTTTCTCAACCTGAGCCAGCGGATGGGTTTTAGGTACGACAACCGAACGATTCCAACGATAGACAGGCATCATCACAAGATCTGAATGTCCGCCGATCGCCTCTGTCGCGATTGCAAAGTCGACATCGCCATCTGCCGCCATACTAGAGATCTGCACTGGGTTTCCCTGATGCATGTGCAGCGATACGTCTGGATAACTCTTAATAAAATCGTTAATGATAGTAGGAAGCGCGTAACGGGCTTGAGTATGAGTAGTTGCAACCGACAAACTACCCTTACGCTCGTCGCTGTGCTCCTGCGCAACCTGACGAATGGAGTCCACTTTTTGCAAGATGTCTCCAGCGATCTCCAATATCGCCTCTCCGGCAGGAGTAATACGCGTCAGGTGCTTACCACTGCGTGCAAAGACTTCAACACCCAACTCGTCCTCAAGCAGACGAATCTGTTTGGAGATACCTGGCTGAGAGGTGTAGAGGCTCTGGGCGGTCGCCGACACATTAAGATCATGTTTGGACACTTCCCAGATGTAGCGCAGCTGTTGCAGTTTCATGACGTACTCCAAATGAAGCAGAGAGCAGCTGATACATAAGGGCTGCTCTGGCCAGATCGTTAGTACATACTAATATAACACTTGAATCTAAGCATATCAAAAAGAGATATGCCTGTGCGTGGACCTGAATCTGTTTAGAGTCGAGCGTTCAGACGACGGATCTGATCCTCTTGGGTCGTCACACGTTTCTCCAGTGAATTAACGCGAGCATTCGCACGGGTCAGCTGCTCATCGCGCTCTTTGATCTGCTGGCGTAGACTGTTCTCCCGCTTCGATGCCTCATTCGCAGAAACGTTCTGACGTTGGGTCAGACGGCGATTCTCCTCTTCCAGCTCGGTAATCCGCGCCTCCTGACGGCGAGTACTATTCCCTTCTTTAAGCAACTTCGCATTCACAGCAGAGATTTCACGGCTGTAGCTGGCTAGCGTCTGTTTCAACTCGTCCAGCTCTTTTTCGAGGTCCGCAATTGTTCCCTCTTGCATGTCGATGCGGGCATCCTTACGTGCATTTTGTGCCTGCAACTCATGCACCTGACGCGTTAGTTCAGCCTCGCTACGGCCTGACTCATCACGTACCTTCTCCAACGCGTTGCGATAATGCCGAGTTTCGACCTCAGCTCGACTAACAGCTTCCAACGCCTGGCGTTGCTCCTCTTTAATCCGTTGATCAAAGAGTTTTTTACCGTCTTCGTACTGTTTACGCAGCTGCGACAACTCAGATTCAGCATTGGCACGTTGTTGTTCAAACTTTTTCCGCTGATTCGTTTCAGACGCGAGGTTAGCTTTTAAAACAGTAATTTCAGCTTCCAGTGTACGAGTGGTCTGCGTCGCCTTGTCTATGGAGGCGGTTTGATCACGATACTTACGCTCCAATTCACGGTAGCGTGCGTCAGCATCGCGAACCTGGTCTCGCACTGAGCGGCGCTCCTCCTCGTCACTCACACGGGTGGCGCTCACCTCTTCTCGCACAATTCCAATGGCTTCATCAAGCGCCGCCGTCCAGATTTGTCGAATCTGCATCTGCAGCATCTCTGGTGGTGCTTGGCGACTTTTATCACTCTGCCGATGCAAGGTGTGACGGGACTCAATAAATGCAGCAGTCCAACGAGAAAAAGGCAGCTCGACCTGATGCCGATCAAGACCGGTTTCAGCAACCAGACGCTCCAGGCTTGGCAGCTCGCCCTGCTCAAAGAGTTGATCCGAAATTTCAAAAATACGCTGTTCTATATCTGACATTTATCTGTTTTTCCGCAGAAACTTTATTGCAGCTTATCCATCGTACGCACAAGTAACGGATCCAGAGGTGCGCTCACCTCCAGAATCTCACCTTGTGGAAGGCTAACGACCAGACCTGCTGCGTGCAACATCAATCGTTTGAAACCCAAAACTCTGAAACGCTGGTTGTCCTCGTCAATCGTGTACTTTGTATCACCTACAATAGGGTGCCCAGTAAACTGACAGTGGACTCGAATCTGATGCGTGCGACCTGTTTTTGGGCGCGCCTCAACCAAGGTGGCTAAATCACCGAATCGGCGCAAGACTCTGTAGTCTGTGATGGATGCTTTACCCTCCGCATCCACCTTTACAAATCGTTCACCGGAACGTACTTCAGCCTTGAGTAATGGTGCGTCAATCTGCTTGTGCCGTGACTCCCAACGCCCAACAACTAGCGCCTGATAAATCTTTGTCACTTTGCGCTCACGCAGCGCCTCATGCAGTACGCGCAGCATCGAGCGCTTCTTGGCAATCATAATGCAGCCGGAAGTATCACGGTCAAGACGGTGCACCAGCTCAAGGAAGCGAGCTTCGGGACGCAGCTTACGCACTGCCTCTATTAACCCCAGCGATACCCCACTACCACCATGGACAGCAAGACCGGAGGGCTTGTTGATCACCATCAATCGTTCATCCTCATACAAAATGGAGGACTCCAGATGGGCGATTAACGAGTCACTGACCGGTGCAGCTTCTCCCTTTTCAGGTAACCGTACGGGTGCAATACGGACAACATCGCCACCCTGAAGCTTATACTCGGGTTTGATCCGTTTTTTGTTCACACGAACTTCGCCCTTTCGCAACAGCCTGTAGATCAAACTTTTTGGCGCCCCTTTGAGAGCAGTTCGCAGAAAGTTATCAATGCGCTGACCGGCAAGATCTGGCTCGATCTCGACAAATTGAACTTTAGGTGCGTTTAAGTTGGCGTTGTCGCTGTTGGACATGAATAAACAGTAAGATTAATTGCTGATAGGGGTGGTAATTGCTATATTCTACCGCTGCTGACCGGAGAAAGCCTTAACTAATTTCAGAGCTTCTTTAGCGGCGAGCACAGACGAGACCATTTCCCTGTCGCTCGCGCCTCCTTCAGCCTATGTGCTTCAAGCGCCGCGTCCTCATTAAACCTAGGCCGCGAGTTGAAGCGAAACGATAGAGTTTATCCAGGCTACGCCTGCAGAATCGCTGATGCGCTCGGCGACTGGTTGCAGGTGGAGATGCACGCTTACCCGGAACCTGCGCGACAGACTTCATTTGCGCAGTAACAGCAAGTAACTATAACGACATAGGTCGGCGTTTCCTCCACCGTAGGTCCGCAAACTACCGGTTTAAAAACTCGGAAGTAATCGCGTCGAATCCGAAAGACCAGTCCAGCCATAATTGCGTCTCAATGTCTGCCGCCGCGGCCCTAAGAGACTGATTTTAATGAAAAGAATGCTTATCAACGCAACTCAGCCAGAGGAGTTGCGCGTGGCGATGGTCGATGGCCAACGTCTCTACGATCTGGATATTGAATCGACCAACCGTGAACAGAAAAAGGCAAACATCTACAAGGGTAAGATCACCCGAGTAGAACCAAGCCTGGAAGCAGCGTTCGTAGATTACGGTGCTGAACGTCACGGCTTCCTTCCTCTCAAAGAGATCTCGCGCGAGTACTTCAATGGATCAGCAGAGCGTGGTCAGCGCCCTAACATTCGCGACCTGGTAAAAGAGGGAACGGAAGTTATCGTCCAGGTTGAGAAGGAGGAGCGTGGCTCGAAAGGCGCTGCACTGACCACTTTTATCAGCCTAGCCGGCCGTTACCTTGTACTGATGCCAAACAACCCACGCGCTGGCGGTATCTCTCGTCGCATAGAGGGTGAAGAGCGCACTCAGCTTAAGGATGCGATGTCAGGCCTTGAGATCCCAAAAGGAATGGGTGTAATCATCCGCACCGCCGGTATAGGGCGTAGCACCGAAGAGCTACAGTGGGACCTCAACTACCTAGCCACGGTGTGGGAAGCGATCACAAATGTGAATAACCGTGCCGCACCCTTCTTGATTTATCAAGAGAGCAATGTCGTCATTCGCGCTGTTCGTGACTACCTTCGTGCTGATATCGGCGAAGTGTTAATTGATGATTCAGGCGCTCACCAGCAGGCACTCGAATTCGTGCGCCAGGTGATGCCAAGCTATGAGTCACGTATCAAGCAGTATAAAGAGCAGATCCCGCTCTTTAACCGGTTCCAGATCGAGAGTCAGATAGAGTCTGCGTTTGAGCGGGAAGTTAAGCTGCCATCGGGTGGATCTATCGTTATTGACCCCACGGAGGCACTTGTCTCTATCGATATCAACTCAGCCCGCGCCACGCGTGGCGGCGATATTGAAGAGACCGCACTGAACACCAACCTCGAAGCAGCCGACGAAATCGCTCGCCAGTTACGTCTTCGAGATATGGGTGGGTTAGTGGTCATCGATTTTATTGATATGACGCCAATCAAACACCAGCGCGAGGTCGAGAAGCGCCTGCAGGAAGCGCTGAAACTTGATCGCGCGCGCGTGCAGATGGGGCGGATATCTCGTTTTGGCTTACTTGAGATGTCACGTCAGCGACTGCGTCCGTCGCTTGCAGAGAGCCGCGGACACGTCTGTCCTCGTTGTCACGGTCAGGGCACCATTCGCGATATCGAGTCCTTGGCTCTATCAATTTTGCGTCTGATCGAAGAGGAGTCAGGCAAAGATCGTACGGCTCAGATTCGAGCGATCCTGCCGGTATCCGTGGCGACCTTCCTGCTGAACGAAAAGCGTCACCAGGTTCACGAGATTGAGCTGCGCAATAAGTGTCGCGTGGTCGTTGTGCCGAACCCTAACATGGAGACGCCGCACTACGAGGTGGTTCGTTTGCGAGATGACAACACTCTCACAACGCTCAACGATGCGAGCTACACCATTCAGTCAGACGAGAGTGAAGAGGACACGGCGGAAGAGGTAAAACCTATTCGCCGCGAACAGGCAGCAGTACAGGGTGTATTGCAAACTACAAATCCGCCACAGCCGGCTGCACCCGCAGAGTCGAAGGTGGAAGAGCAATCAACCCCAGTCGACAAGGTTGCCGCACCCGCACCTGCTTCGGCACCCGTCCCATCCCTGGGCCAGCGAATTATGCGCTCGCTCAAGAGCTTGTTTGGTGCAAGCACTGTCCAAGAATCAACCTCGGATAAGACGACGCCAGCGAACGATCAGACAGAGTCTGAAGAAGAGAGTGGCAACCGCGGTAATCGTGGAAACCGCGGTGGTCGCAACAGTTCGAACCGCCGCCGTAATGACAACCGTCGTGGTGGACGTCGTGGCCAGCAAGAGCGTCGTGACAGCGATGAAGTCATAACCGTTGAGCAGGAGCAGAATTTGCCAGAGATTGGCAAATCGGACGAGCAGGATTCCGATAGCCGCAACGAGGGTCGCTCACGCCGTCGCCGTCGCGGTGGCCGTAACAATCGACGTAACAACGAGAATGATGATCAAAATCAGACCGATAGCAACGAGTCTACTGATGATCAGCAGCACGACGAGGGTCAGCAGCCCAAGCGTGAACGTAGCAAACGCCGTGGTCGGTCGCGTCGCGCTAACACAGATCGTCAAGCCGAACGCACTAACCCCTTCGTTGCCGAAGAGAGCGCTGAGTCGACCACTGAGACCGAGGTCAAGGCTGCTGAGGGAGCCGTTGATCAGGCTACAGCTGATATAGCCGAAGGCAAGACAGCTCAGTCGCATGAGCATGCCGCGGAAGCTGCCGACGAGATAGCGTCCACTGAATCGGCCGCAGTAAACGTAAACCCAACAGCTGTCGAAGAGCCTTCATCTGTTGAAGAGCCTTCAGCTCTTGAGAAGCCATCGGCTGTTGAGGAGCCTTCAGCTGTTGAGGAGCCCTCAGCCATTGAAGAGCCCCCAGCTACCGAGAAATCCTCAGCCCTGGAACAATCAGGCTCAGCAGAAGAAGCTCAGTCTCAGGAGCCCGTCTCTGAAGAGACAGCTGAAGCCCAGATGCCTTCAGTTGCTGAGGAGCCTTCAGCCAGTCAAGAGCCATCAGCTGGTGAAGAGCCTTCAGCCTGTGAAGAGCTTTCAGACGGTGAAGAGCCTTCAGCCGGTGAAGAGCCATCATCGAGCGAAGAGCCTTTGGTTACAGAAGAGCCCTCTAAAGAAGGTGAGCCATCGGCAGAGCAAGAGCCACAAGCGACTGAAGTACCTGCAGCTGGGGTAGCCTCAGTTGAACAAGGGGTTGATAATTCAGCAGATGCAGCCTCTACCGAGACACCGGTTGTAGATGAAGCTGCTACGGAAGCCAATGCTCCTCGTCGTCGCCGTCGTGCTGCAAACGACCCACGTTTGAAACGTAAACAGCAGCAGGAGGAGACCTCTTCTAACTAAGAGGCTATCCACAACAGAGAAAAGCCCTGTTATCTCTCGGTAACGGGGCTTTTTAGTTTGAGCTAAGACTGACCATACAGATCAACCTCTAACCCGCCGTCAGCACATTAGGAAGGTGGGTAGGAGATCGGCTCCTGCTCCAAATAGATACCGAACTTTTTTTGCACGTTCTCACGCACCAAAACAGCCAACTTCTCAATGTCAGTGCGGCTAGCACCGCCATAATTGACCAGTACCAGCGCCTGCAGTTTATGTACGCCGACGCGGCCAAGGGTAAAACCCTTGAGACCTGCCTGCTCAATTAGCCAGCCAGCTGCCAGTTTACGACCTGAGTTAGTTGGATAGTTGGGTATTTCGGGATAAAGGGTCTGCAGTTGCTCAAATTGGGAATGACTGATGACCGGGTTCTTAAAAAAGCTACCCGCATTGCCCAGCACAGCCGGATCAGGAAGTTTTGTGCTGCGGATATCACAAACCGCATTGAAGACTGACAGTGCATCAACCTGACTCTTGTTGGCAAAACGTTGTGCCAGTGGCGCATAACTCAATCGGGGCTGGTACTGGCAACTGAGTCGAAACTCGACACTGGTAATCACAAATCGAGTGGGATTGCGCTTAAATAGTGAATCTCTGTAGCCGAAAAGGCACTCCTCAGCGTTGAGTGTTACCCATTCCTGAGTATGCGCATCGTATGCGTTGACGCGCTCGACCAACTCACAAACTTCAACGCCGTAGGCACCGATATTTTGTACTGGGGAAGCGCCCACCGACCCCGGAATCAACGCTAGGTTCTCCAGTCCGAAGTACCCCTGCTGCAACGTCCAGTGAACAAAGGAGTGCCAACCTTCACCAGCACCCACTCGAAGCAATACCGTTTCGCCAAAGCGCTCAATAAGTTCAATACCGCCTAGCTTCAGCTGAGCCACAACCCCCAAAACAACCTCAGCCAGAACCAGATTACTCCCCCCTCCAAGCCAGAAAACCGGCAGATTTTGGGCTTCTACATAGTCAAACAGCTGTGGAATCTGCTCGGCCTCAGTAATGGCGGTGAAGTACTGCGCCACACTTTTAAGTCCGAGGGTATTCAAGGCTGTAAGGTCAAACTGAGTCTGGAGCTCCAACGTCATCGACCAGCCTGCTCCAATTGCTGTAACAAGCCATCCGTTGCGGCCTCAATCAGATCGATAACCTGGTGAAAGCCCTGATCACCTTGCGAATAGTAGGGGTCCGGCACTTCTGAAATATGGGTATCGGCGTAATCCAGAAACAGGCGCAGCTCGCCCTGATAATCCGCGGGCACCATCTGCTGAAGATGGATCAGATTGCTCTTATCCATTGCCAAAATGTAATCGAACTGGTGGAAGTCCTCGACGCTCACCTGACGCGCACGCAGATCAGACATCGGGTAACCACGCTGTCTACCCACTGCCTGCGATCGCGGGTCAGGACTCTCACCCACATGCCAGGCTCCGGTCCCTGCCGAGTCGACACATAGGTCAAGATGGTCAAAGGCCCTTGCGCGCTGACGGAAAACCGCCTCGGCGGTTGGAGAGCGGCAGATATTTCCCAAGCAAACGAACAGCACAGATTTAGAGATCATCGATCAACCCATTAATGCGCGAAGGCGCTCCAGATCCTCCGGAGTATCTACGCCGGTTGGTGGGGCAATCAGCGCATTATCCACGTGTATCTTGGCACCGTTCCAAAGCGCACGAAGCTGCTCGAGAGACTCACAGGTCTCAATTGGAGCCGGCGACCAACTCACATAGTCATTCAAAAATCGCACACGATACGCATACATTCCTATATGTCGGCGCCAGCTAAATCCGTTCGGCAACTCCGATAGCTGATGACTACTCTGCATCATCGCATCACGTGGCCAGGCGATTGGCGCGCGACTAAAATAGAGGGCCATGCCCTCACGGTCTGTAACGACCTTTACCACATTAGGATTTAACAGTGCTTCGACCGACTCGATCGGCTCAGCCAGTGTTGAAATGGCTGCTTCAGGACGTGCTGCGAGGTTGTGAGCCACCTGATTGATAATCTTGGCCGGAATCAGTGGTTCATCGCCCTGAACGTTGACAATAATCTCATCCGCATAAAAACTGAGCCTCTTGGCCACCTCTTGCAGGCGATCTGTGCCGCTTGGGTGCTCAGCAGAAGTCATTACAACCTCAGCGCCGAACCTCTCAGCCACACCGGCGATCCTCTCGTCGTCGGTCGCAATCACTACACGACTCGCCTCACTTTCACAGGCACGCTGGTAGACATGCTCAACCATTGGCTTACCACCAAGCTCCGCAAGAGGTTTACCGGGGAAGCGAGTTGAAGCAAACCGCGCGGGTATGACAACAGTGAAACTCATGACCCATCCTGCAGACGTTCATCTGATGTGAGAGTACGCGCTTCCGACTCAAGCATCACAGGAATATCGTCTCTGATCGGGTACGCAAGCCCGCTTGCACGACAGACCAACTCATTGCGATCTTTGTCCCACTCCAGTGGCGCCTTGCTCACGGGACACACGAGGATATCGAGTAGTTTAGGATCCATTAATATCTCCAGATTGATGAGGCTCTATCAGACTAAGCAGTGCGGTGCAAAGACGCTGTTCAGCGGCGGTATCAAGCAGCGCATTCACGCACAGCGACCAGCATTTGTCGCTGGCTATTGCTTCACATTTTACCGCATCTTTCTCCGTCATGAGCAAGGTTTTACCATCGAAGGGCTCAAGTACACCGGCATCGATCACTGCATGATCCGGCAGCGCTTTACTAACAACTGAAAATCCTAAGTCTCTCAGAGTGTCAAAGAAACGCTGGGGATGCCCAATGCCGGCGATGGCACTGACCTCCTCCACCCCAAGAGCTTTCGGACTTGGCTCAATCAATCGACCGGTACGGATGTGGCGCAGAGCGGTGGGTTTTAGCTTGTAGTTAAGCGCTCCCGGGTAGCTGAAGTTGCCGTCGCCGTTTAATACCACGAAATCCACCTCCGAAAGGCGCGATGGCAGTTCCCTCAGTGGGCCCTCAGGTAGGGTGCGGCCATTTCCAAACCCACGATCAGCGTCAACCACGGCGATCTCAAGCTGTCGATCCAACCGATAGTGCTGCAGTCCATCGTCACTGAGTATCAGATCGACTCGGTGCAACTGCAAAAGCCTTTGAGCAGCACGTACGCGGTCGGGATCCACGATCAGTGGAATACCCGTACGACGCGCGATCATTGCGGGCTCATCACCACAAAGTGAGGGATCCGTGTGCGAATCGACCGTCAGCGGGTAGTCATGAGCTTTGCCACCGTAGCCTCGACTAACAACACCGACGCGTAAGCCGTGCCGTTGACAGAGCTCAATCAGCGCCAGCAATAGGGGCGTCTTGCCGCTGCCACCGACCGAGATATTGCCCACAATGACCACTGGGCAGCTAAGCTTTACCGCTTGTGACTGTTGCTGTTTTCGACGACGTTGCGCAAGAAAGTTAAACAGCGAGGAGAGTGGACGAAGCAACACCAGCCACCCCGAACCTCTATACCAGGCGTGTTGCAACCAATTACTCACTTTCGCGCGTCGTAATACTGAGCTTGTTGAAACCTAAGCCACCCGCGACATCCATGGCGGTGACCACCGCTTGATGAGGCGTCTGTGCATCAGCGCTAATCGTGAGCGGCTGGCTAAAGTTTTCGTTAGATGCCTTGGAAAGAGCCATGCGCAGGGTGCGCGCCTGGGAATTGACCAGTCCTTCACCATTAACACGATATTCGCCCTCGGCGGTGATAATCACCTCAAGTGGACGCTGCTGACTCACTTCGACTGAGTTGTCAGCCTGTGGTAAGTCAACTTCGAGTTGGGTCTCACGCGTAAACGTCGTGGAGACCATGAAGAAGATAAGCAACAAAAACACCACATCAATCAGCGGTGTCAGATTGACATGTATCTCATCAGCCTGATGGCGTTGAAACTTCAACTCAGACTCCTACTTGATATCCACTTCGCGATGTCCATGGACGATATCAACCAGCTTTATCGACTCCTGCTCCATCTCGACAACCAACTCAGCGATTCGGCGCTGAAAATAGCGATGCATAACAACAGCGGGTATGGCCACAGCTAGCCCCGCAGCGGTCGTTAACAGGGCCTCAGAAATTCCTCCGGCTAGCACATTCGCATTGCCAGTCCCCTGAACCATGATCTCAGTAAATACCTTTATCATCCCAATCACCGTGCCGAGTAGCCCGATGAGCGGTGTTATCGCAGCGATGGTACCCAGGGTATTAAGATATCGCTCCATCTGATGTACGACGCTCGATGCGGCCATTTCAATCGCCTCTTTCATCTGATCACGACCATGTTTCGCATTATTCAGACCGGCGACAACCAGAGTACCTAAAGCACTTTTATTTCGAATTTGATTCAAATGGTCAGTGGTTATCTGTTTCTCTTTGTAGAGCGCCCAGACGTATCCAAGCAGCCCTTTGGGCACTATCCGATCATGGCGCAGAGCAATCAGACGTTCAATACATATAGCTAAGGCTACAACCGAGCAAAGAATAATTGGCAGCATTAGCCACCCGCCCGCTTTAATCAGCTCAAACACTGAGCTTCCCCCTAATCGATTCAACGAATCTAATCATTTTTATCCAGTTTTCTCGACTCTAGCACAGCACTCCTAGGGTGTCAGCGCACTAATACCAATACCGACGCTGACGCTCAGAAAATGTCTCGGTTCTGCACCCCTGAGCATTAGCAACCAGCTCAATCTCACCGTCGACCGCGGTATCGACCAACTTTAGCCGACGAGATTCAACCCGCTCAATCACCTCAGGATGAGGATGACCGAAAGGGTTATTGCGCCCCCGAGACAGCAGTACCGTTTGGGGACTCCAAAAGTCGAGCCAGGCATCACTTGTTGAGCTCCGGCTACCATGGTGTGAGAGCATCAGCCAGGTGAGGGATAGCGGTTGAAACTGGCGCAGTAAGGTTAATTCTGCAGCCGAGGAGAGATCACCCGCCATCAACAGGTGACAACTGCGGTAACTGAGTAAAACCACACAGGAGGCGTCGTTATCGTTAATCGGTCTGGGAATCCCCATCAATCTCATCTCAACCTCGCCATCAATGAAAAGTTGCCCCTCTCTGCACAACTTCCCGCCTGTTAATTCGGGTTGACCGGAATAGATCTGCGAGGGCTGGCGATATTGAAGTAGTGCCCCGAGGCCACCCGAGTGATCGCGATCACTGTGACTGACAATCAGCCCCTGAAGCTCAACTTGTGGCTCGTTCCTGAGCGTGGGTATAAGCGTGAGCTCAGCAGCGGAAAAGTTAGCGCCAAAAGAGGGACCGGTATCGTAGATCCAGCGGCTACTGGGCAGATCAATTATGCTCGCCTGCCCTTGCCCAACATCCATCATCCTGACCCTAAACCCCTCCACTCGCTCAACCGGGTAAAACAGGAGTGGCATTAACATTAGAGCGCCCATAAGCCTTAACCTTAGTGGTAACAGAAGAAGCAAGATGCCCGCGAGAGCCAGGGGAAGAAAAGCTTCAGGGGGGCGTGTCCAATCACTGCTTAACCCCAGATCTGCACTTAACGCCAATCCTCGCCAAAGAGCGTCGCTCCAAAGCGCTACCAACTGAGCGAAAACGTTCGACATCAATGCCAAGGGTAAGAGTATTGGAAGCAGCATGACGCCGAAACTCAGCCAGGGGATCGCCCATAGATTTGTAAATACACCAATTAAATTGAGCTGCCCGATACCAACGAGCAGTACCGGCAATAACGCGATACTCAAAAATAGCTGCACTCTCAAGGGTACCAGCCAACGAGGTGAATTCGTGCGCCACCTCGCGTGCTGCAACAGCAGCCAGACAAGGCCAAAGGATAACCAGAACCCCAAATCCAGCACTGTGAGCGGATCTAAGAGTGTGACGACGACTAATGCCGCTTTTAATCTTGTCCGTAAACTGATGCTACGGCCCCAAAGCCGTCCAGTGAGCAACAGGGCAACAAGCACCCACGCGCGCTGCAGCGCAAGTCCTGCGCCGCCCAGCCAGAGATAGGTGCTCGCCAAAGTGAGCGCCAGCACCACAGGTAAGCCCCAGATCAGACGAGCAAAACTTGGCTTCAGTAACAGCAGAGGAAAAAGCAGACTACGCCCTATGATCAGGCCCGCGAGCGTCAACACCCCAAGGTGCAAACCGCTCACCACGACTAGGTGGACTGTGCCAGTCGCACGCAACAGTGACCATTGTTTATCCTGCAAACCCGAGGACTCTCCCAGAACAACAGCAGAGAGGGTGTTTGCACTCTCTGGCGGAAGTCTTTGCATCAACTGATCGTAAATACGCTGGCGCAGGCCTGGTTCGTGCTCGTGCGCCAGTAGCTCGCGCACATAACCTCGAGCATCGATTGCGCGCTGGAGCGCACGCCGTTTGGAGTCGGGGCTGGCAAAATTTAAAAAGCGCTGGGGGGTCTGCAGACGGGCTATCAGCGTAATTTGGTCACCCTGTTTGAGAGCCGGCTCAACATTATAGTGTGTCAATTTCACGCGCCTTAGCCTTGGAAAGGCCTCAGGCGCTTGAATCAGCTGCAACTCAAAGCGCTGGATTCGATCATCTTTCAGAACCAGCGTATCGATTTGCCCCCTGAGCTGAACGTCAACCTTAGCTACCGCCTGAGGTAGCCTATGCTCCAGCTGATATAAACCCCAGACCGAACTGTAACTGAAAGCCAGCATACAGCTCACTAACTGCAGGCGATACGGCAGACGCAGGAGTATAAGGGGCAGTAATAAGCCCATTGACGCTAAAAGATGAGTCCAGTCCAGTGTTGGCATCCTTGCCGCAAGAATTAGACCCAGTAGATATCCGATCATCCGTGATCCACTCCACTCTATACAACTCAGTTTAGCAGAGGGGGAGAAGCTGATTGGCTTATCCGGTTTGTCTTGGCATAATCAGTACTCAGTAAATACACCCTCGAGCACGCATGCCTCGTCGTCTTTTTAAACGCTACATGCCAGATCCTGGAAAGCTGAAGGAGCACAGGCACCTCAGTTGGTTGGGTGAGCATCTACACAATCCGAATCTCTGGCATCTGAGTCGCCGCTCGGCCGCCCGAGCTTTTATGATCGGCGTTTTCTGCGCGTTCATCCCCCTACCCGGTCAAATGTTTATTGCCGCTTTGCTGGCACTTTGGATTGGCGGCAATCTGGCCGTCTCGGTAGGGCTCGTCTGGCTGACCAACCCGATCACTATCCCTCCGATATTCTTCGCAACCTACAAGCTTGGCGCCTGGATTCTCGGAACCGAGCCGGTAGCTATCAGTTGGAGCCTCGCCGGTATAGAAGCCCAGATACACACTATCTGGTGGCCTATGATGCTCGGCTCCCTTATTTGTGGTGTGTTATTCGCCGGCATCGCATATCTGATCATTAACAGAATATGGATTTGGCAGGTTCAGAGCAGCCGTGAGCGCGGTCGTAAGCGACGCATGAAGGATCGCTAGCACTTAAATTATGGGGCGCGGCCACTCATTGCGACTTTGAAAACTGACATCAGGGAGACTCTCTCTGTGCTAGACCGACTCAAGGCGACCTGCGTTAAGTAGAAGGGTTCGATCCATGCGTGTCGCCAAGTCATGGTCGTGTGTCACCATAACAAACGCGATACCAAGTTCTGTGTTAAGTCTCTGCAGGTAGGTCTCAACCTCGTGAGCCGTCTGCGGATCTAGGTTCCCCGTTGGCTCGTCCATTAAAACACAGCCCGGGCTGTTGGCCAGAGCACGCGCAATAGCCACGCGCTGGCGCTCACCTCCGCTCAGTTTCGCAGGGCGGTGCCGGGCACGCTCAGCTAGCCCCACTTGCTCCAACAACCGTGTAGCCCGTTCACGAGCCTGATTAATAGGCTGATTAGCTAGTAGCATCGGAACAGCCACATTCTCCAACGCGCTAAACTCCGGTAGCAGGTGATGAAATTGAAACACGAATCCCAAGTGGCGATTTCGCATGCCTGCACGAGCCGCCTCACTCAACCCATTGAAAGACTCCCCCTGCACCAGCACCTCGCCGGCATCAGGTTTGTCTAAGCCAGCCAACAGATGCAAAAGGGTACTTTTGCCACTGCCTGAGCTACCAATAATTGCCAGACGCTCACCAGCGGAGACAGCCAACTGTAGATCATTCAATATCTCAAGCCGATGTTCCGCATCGGTGAAATACCGGCTAAGCCCCTTGGCTTCTAGCACGAGATTATTCATAACGAAGCGCCTCCGCAGGCTGAGTTCTGGAGGCACGCCAAGCCGGATAGATGGTGGCAAAGAAACTGATCGCCAATGTCACGCTCACGACTGTTAAGAGGTCGGGGAGTTGAAGCTCGGAGGGTAGGTAGCTGATGAAGTAGACATCAGCCGAGAGGAATTGAATTCCGAACTGCTGCTCCACCCAAGCCACCAAATCGGATACGGTTAACGCCAGTACTACACCGAGAATTGAACCGAGCAATGTCCCCAGTAAGCCGATCAGTGAGCCCTGAATCATAAAGATGCGCAAGATCGTGCTCGGAGTCGCGCCGAGGGTGCGCAAAATTGCGATATCGGCTCGTTTATCAGTCACCACCATCACCAGCGTTGAAACAATATTAAATGCAGCGACAAAGACAATCAGAAAGAGTAGCAGCCCGATCATTCGTTTCTCTAGCTGGATCGCCTGGAACAGATTGCCGTGGGTTCGGGTCCAGTCTGAGGTATAGACGGCCACTGGAAGATCTCGTGCCAGTTCACGTACCCTCACAGGCGCTTCAAAAAGATCTACAAACTTGATTCGTAATCCCTCTGCGCTGCCCGCAGGCATGCGCTTAATACGTGCAGCATCAGCCAGGTGAATATAAGCCAAATTAGCGTCCAGCTCTGCTCCGACTGAGAAGATACCTACAACTGTAAGACGTTTCATGCGGGGGACAACGCCAGCAACACTGACCGACGCCTCTGGTAGAACCAGATTAACCTTGTCGCCTGGTTGGACACCCAGGAATCGAGCCAGGAGTTCTCCCAATATGATTTTGTATGCGCCCG
>Ga0102951_1000190_pt1 | contig 21183 bp, 17 predicted proteins | sample SalPonA_B_H2O_MG_FD_78507 | JGI IMG/M metagenome (GOLD analysis project Ga0102951, IMG submission 78507) | Water microbial communities from South San Francisco under conditions of wetland restoration - Salt Pond MetaG R2A_B_H2O_MG | ecosystem: Environmental > Aquatic > Non-marine Saline and...
CATGTTATCGGTGAAACAGGGCTTCCTGGGTATTTTCTGTTGCTGCTTTCTATGACATTCATGGTTTGTGCGTTAAAGCGTCCAGAAGCGAGTTTATTGTTATTTTTGTTGTTACTAACCAGTGCGCTGTCCTCAAACGCGCAATCACTTTACCACTTAACCATTTTTGGTTGGTTTATTACCTTGTTCGAGAGCCGACCACACGGATGGCGTTTGAGAAAAAATCAACCCGCGTTGAGCGCGTAAAAAGACTCTAGTAGGAGAATATCTATGAAAAATGATTCGCAACGTAACGGTATCGCAATTGTAGGTACAAAAGCGAGAGGCGGTATTCATGCGGTTATTGAAAACCATATTCAAGCAGGCGTATATGACGATTATCAGCGTTATTTAATCGTGTCCCATGACGATGGAAGCATGTTTCACCGCTTTTATGTTTACGTTATGGCGTTAATTGCGCTAATCAACCTTTTGTGTAGGCGAAAAATAGCGGTTTGTCACTTACATGGCTCGCATAAAGGAAGTATCTACAGAAAAGCACTCTTTATCTTTGTGTGCCGCCTGTTTGATTGCAAAGTGATATTTCATCTACATGGTTCGGTATTCGCGCGTGTTTATGACAGTGCAGGTGGTTTTTATCGAAGGTTGGTACAATACGTATTAAATAAATCTGACAGCGTGTTTGTTCTTTCTGATTACTGGGCAAAGTATGTGAGCTCGATTTCAAATAACGAGGACATTCGCGTAATAAATAACTTTCCATCCCCAGTATTCGAAGATCTTTTTGAGGGTAGACACTTTGCGCACAGTGAGCACATCAAACTGCTATTTTTAGGGTTTATCGGTGAGCGAAAAGGTATTTATGACTTGGTAGAAGCGGTTGACTTACTTAAAAAGCAAGGTGTAACGGGCTTTAAAATTACCGTTGGCGGGAACGGAGAAATAGCGCAATTAAAAGCGTTAATCGAAGAAAGACAATTGTCGGCTTATTTTGACGTGCTTGGGTGGGTGACAGGCGAGCAAAAATATCAGCTGATGAAAAATTCCGATTTGCTGCTTTTACCTTCACATAACGAAGGGCTGCCTATCGCGATTCTTGAAGCAATGTCAGCGGGTTTATCGGTGTTAAGCACCACCGTTGGCGGCATTCCAGAAGCTATCCCCGATGATGCTTCAGGGCTGCTCATTGAGCCAGGTAATTATAAAGCGCTTGCCGAAGCGATAACCAAGTATATTGAATGTGACGGCTTAATTGAATTAACCGCTAAAAATGCGCGTAAGCGTTATGATGCAGCTTATTCCTCAACGGCGAATTTGAGTGTGATAAAAGACGTGCTCAATAACCTGATGTTGCAAAGTAAGTCGGCATAGTGACGATACGGTCATGTGACAACGCTCCTTCTAAGTTACCAACGGTGTCGGTGATCGTTGCCGCTTACAATGCGCAAGAGACCATAGCGATAGCCCTCGAGTCTGCATTAGCCCAAGAGCGATGCTGTTTAGAAATTATTGTGGTAGATGACGGTTCCATTGACAGGACTTACGATATAGCGATGTCGTTTGCCAAAGCAGATAGTAGAGTTAAGGTACTAAAAATACATAATAATGCGGGGCCAAGTAAGGCAAGAAATATGGCGATTGCGGCTGCGAAAGGTGAATGGCTGGCAGTATTAGATGCCGACGATTACTTTGCGCCAAATAGGCTGACATCGCTGCTTACTGTCGCAGAGCGTGATGACGCAGACATCATTGTCGATAGTTATTCGGTATGCCATACACAAGGACAAACTTCAGGTATTTCACGGTTTACTACCCTTTGTTCTCATAACGATGTGCGCACGATTAACGCCTCCGATTTTATAAAATTAGGCCTTGGCTCTACTAAGCCACTATTCAAACGTGCGTTGCTACGTGATGCGGGGCTGTCGTTTAATGAAACCGTAAAAAGTGGCGAAGATTTATTGTTGTATGCACAAATTTTGTTTCTACAACCCAAGTGTCAATTTTTGAATCAACCCAACTATTTCAGAACAGAACATTCACAGTCCTTGTCGAGGCGAGACCGCGTTGCTTTTCTTTGCGAGTTAATTGGTATTTTTGAGCTGCTTAAGGTTTCCGTACTTTCTACTTCATATCCAGATAAAGGTGTTCTCGACGCAATAGCTTATCGCAAAAAAGTCAATGAAGATGCGTTGGTCGCTGCGCGATGGAGGTTGTGGATAGCGCAGAGGAAGTTACCTAACTTACAAGCGGTACTAAGCCTGCACAAATTGATTCGTCACATGTGGTGTAAAAAAATGCGTTTTTCTTACCGTGAACGGTTTTAAAGAGACGTCGGGCATTTTGCATTCTGCATATCAGCCACTTTTCCCTACTTTGCATTCTGCAAAAAGGTTTTTTGATATCGCAATAAATCTCATCAAGTACTTGATAAATAAATATTATTTATTATTGGCTCGTGCCTTGCAGTGACCTCTGAAGTTTACAGTACGTTAGCTTGTTTACTTAACGTCACTTTTTGAGGCATTACTATGAAAAAGAAAAAAGTGTTAGCAGTTGCGTCCCAAGGTGGACATTTAATTCAATTATTAAGACTAAAGCCCGTTTTCGATCAATTTGAAACCACCTATGTTTCGAACCAGTTTCGAGAGGAGATGGGAGCCGATTTTTGTCAGGTAATCGATGCGAATGGTGATGAAAAATTAAAGCTAGTGATTTTGTTCTTTCAAATGAGTTGGGTGATGCTAGTTAACCGTCCCGACGTTGTTATTTCGAGCGGCGCAGCACCGGGCTTTTTTGCGGTTATGTTGGGTAAGTTGATGGGCGCAAAAACGATTTGGGTTGACAGTATTGCCAACGCAGAAGAGCTATCGCTATCGGGTAAAAAGGCGGGGGCTTTTGCCGATTTATGGTTAACGCAATGGCCGAACTTGGCAGAGCCATCAGGCCCTACGTTTTGTGGAAGAGTATTATGATTTTTCTTACCGTTGGTACACAACTTCCATTTGACCGCTTTATTAATCTAGTCGATTTATGGGCAAAGCGAAATCCAAGTGTCGAGATATATGCACAAATTGGAAAAGGTGAGTATCTCCCCAAGCATATGAAATTTTGCCGTTTCTTAGATGAAAAAGCGTACAAGGAGCAGTTTGATAATGCGTCAATTGTGCTTGCTCACGCTGCCATGGGGTCGGTTATCACATCACTCATCGCATCGAAACCTATCATAGTATTCCCACGAATAGCGGCGTTGGGTGAGCATCGAAATGAACACCAATTAGCGACCAGCAGAAACCTAGAAAACTTTGATGGGTGCTACGTTACCTACAATGAAAATGAGCTTTTTACGTCGCTCGATAATGTCACCAGTTTACGCGGTGGAACATTAGCGCCTTATGCCAATCCCGATTTATTAAAAAGCATAGAAACGTTTATATTGGCTGAAGCGTGAAATGATCCCTATGGATAAAGTTCTCACTTGGAAAGCGCATCTTACCGAGCCACATATGAGAGAGATGCTCTTAGGCAGTGCTGCTGGGCTTACCATTAAGGTGCTAGCGGCGCTGAGTTTGTTTGCCATGAATGTAGTGGTTACACGAACGGTTGGCGCATCAGAAGCAGGATTGTTTTTTCTTGGCTTTACCTTAGTCACTATCGTAGCCACGGTGGGTCGGGTTGGGTTGGACCAAGCCGTAGTAAAATTTGTTGCGACTGAGTACGCTTGTGGTGCGTTTGGTAAGGTTCACTCTGTTTATCGAAAAGCGGTAAGCTGGGCAGTATTTGCCACCGCTATCTTGGCGCTAACATTGTGGTTGAATGCCGCGTGGGTAACGGATTCAATTTTTAGCATCGAGGGTTTCGAGCCCGTACTAAACGTTATGGTGATAGCGGCCCCGTTTATTGCTGTCTATATTATTCACGCGCAAGCCTTACAGGGGTTGAAGCGTATTTCTAAGTCTATGCTGGTTTCTAGCGTTTGCTTGCCTGCTGGTATACTCGCCGCCATTTTAGTTTTTCCTGTTACTACGGCGTATGACCTCAGTAAATATTTTGTCATTGCCAGCATGATAACAGTCGTTATTGGGCGGTTCTTTTGGAAGCAGTCCGTCTCAAACGCTTCGTTAACCCCACCATCCGTCTCTCACGATGCAGCGTTTATCTCATCGTCGCTATTGCGCAAAACCTGCATGCCGCTATGGACAGTGGCCATTGTGCATCAAGTTATTCAATGGTCATCTCAGTTGATGCTGGGAGTATGGGAAGATGCGCAATCCATCGCTTTCTTTGCCACCGCACAACGCACGGCAATGCTTACAAGCTTTATTCTCTTTGCCGTTAATAGTATTGCAGCGCCTAAATTTGCTGTTATGTATAACAGTGGCGATCATGATGGATTAAAGCGCTTAGCCTTGCTCTCGGTGAAAATGATGATGTTGGTGGCAGTGCCAATAACATTGTTCATACTTATCTTTCCTGAATGGTTAATGAGTATGTTTGGTGATGAGTTTGTTGAGGCATCCACGGCATTAATGATTTTAGCGTTAGGGCAGTTTGTTAATATCGCTACCGGCTCTGTGGGCTATTTACTCAGTATGACCGGAAATGAAGTCAAAGTAAGAGATAACATGCTAATCAGCGGCGCACTGACCATCATTTTGGGTGTGGCACTTATTCCTGCCTTTGGAGTGATTGGAGCCGCTATTGCGTATGCATGTGGCGTTTCGTCGCAAAACTTGCTTTGCGTATACCAAGTCAATAAACAACTTGGTTTCAACACGCTACTTTTTTGGAAAGCGTGATAATACGGGGGTAAATGCATTCTTAGATGCGTTTTCGTGAATAGCGCGTATTATCTTGTTTTTATCCATATAAAAAAGTCGCAAAAAAGGAAAGTTAACGATGGTACGTTGGGGAGTCATTGGCTGCGGAGGCATCGCGTCGATGTTTATGAGTAGCATGGAAGCCGCGAAGGGAGGGCGCGTGTTAGCGTGTGCCTCTCGAGATAACGCTCGGGCAGCGCAATTTGCGTCAGAGCATGGTATCAAAAGCGCCTACGGCGATTATAACGCTCTGGTGTCTAACCCTGACATCGATGCCGTTTATGTTGCCACAACACACAACGCCCACTATAAAAACGTACAAGCCTGCTTGCTAGCCGGCAAACATGTACTTTGTGAAAAACCGATTACCGTAAATGCGCAACAGGCAGAACGTCTTTACGCATTGGCAAGGGATAAAAACGTGTTGCTCGTCGAAGCGGTATGGACACGTTTTTTACCTGCGATTGTGGCGCTGAAAGCGGCGCTTACACGCGGTGTCATTGGTGAGGTGCTTAGCTTGAACGCCACATTTGCTATCACGGGTGACTTTTCAAGTTCCCATCGCCTCAAGAACTTAGCGACGGCGGGTGGAGCGTTGCTTGATTTGGGCATTTACCCCATCACCATGGCTCATATCGTATTTGGTGAAACCCCGTCACAAATCAAAAGTTCAGTGGTGCTTGGCGAGACCGGTGTGGACGAACGAGCATTTATACTGTTTGATTACCCGGGGAATAAGCATGCCCATCTTACCTGCTCATTTAGCCACCACCTTCCAACGGAAGCAATAATTGGCGGCTCGGAAGGTTTTATTCGTGTGCCTCATTTTCTCGGCGCGAAATCTTTCAGTATTCATAAAAATGGTCATGCGCTAGAAACGTTTGAGTACCCTTTCTCAGACGATCAAAATTTCACGCCAGAGATTGAGTCATTCCACGCAGATATTGCCAACGGGCGAATAGAAAGCGAGCAGTTGAGCGCGCAAGAATCGGTGTCGGTAATGGCCACAATGGATGCTTTGAGGGCGCAGTGGAGCCTTAATTATTCAGATGATATCGAAGCCTTATAAGCTTGCTATGTTTTGATATTACGTCGCACTGCATCGCGAAGAACGCGCACTTATGAAAGTGCGCATGCAACTTGTATCTCGGCGTCTATGGCTTGTGCGTCGGTTAACTGCTGATACAAGGTGTTAATAGGTGCCTCTTCGATAAGCCCCATTATCGTGCCTAACACAAACCCACGGTGAACGTTATCCCCCCCCACGTTAGTATTCGCAATGAGTGCTTTTTCTGCACTACCAACATAGTGGTACGCAAAATACAGCACACTTGGCCAAGAACCTGAAATGTAGCACGCGGAGGAGAACTGACGGCCAACAACCTCTATATCGCTTTTTTGTTTTGCCACTAATGAAGCAAGAGAGAGGTGGGCTGAACGTTTGGCAATATCGCTTACAATGTCTTGTGCTGATTCACTGCTGCGATACAGCAATCGGTAGAGTAATTCGACATAAAAATCACACACCGTTGCTAGTTCGTCGCTTGGGTGGGTAAGGGCTAAATGTTTTCTTGATAGGATTTGAATATTTTCTAACGTTTCCCCTTTAAGTGCACAAACAAGTGCAAGTGGGCCAACGGTTACGAGGCCACCGACCGATGCAGTATCGTGAGTAACCGCGCCACATTCATGGGCTGGCTTTCCGCTGACTAAATTGGCGAAAAAACCTCTGTGATAGGATTCTGCGTACGTGTCCGGATGGGCGGGTTCATCGGCACACATCAATGCAATATATTCCTCTAAAAACGCATCACGTTCATAACCTGTTGACGCACACCGCAATACTAAGCGCGCGCAGTGTGCATTAAGGGTATTTTCCCCAGCCGTCATGCCTTGATGATAATGTTGATTTGCACCCGTCCAGAACTGACGTTTTCCTTTTAGGATAACGTCTCCTACGATGTCTTTCCTGTTGGTATTAGAAGAGGCAGCGCGGCCACCTTGACGGGTTGAGTGGAGCGACATAATGGACGAAGGATGATAGGCCGGCGCATCTTCAAATTGCTGAATGCCACCAGCGAATGCTTTATAAATGTCAGCAGGGTTATAGTACCAATGCACGGGCATCGCCAATGCGTCTGCAATAAAGGCATTTTTGAGTGCTGCGCTCACACGCGCGGTTAGTTGCTGTGACGTTATTGCTACCAAGGTTTACTCCCGTGAACGCGTACTCCTTTTTATTTTAAGCAATGAAGCACGCAAAAGATGTCATAAGCGTTATACGTAAGCGAACGGAAGATTGATCGCAGGGCAATGATCAACAATGCCCCTTTGAGTGCCTGGCAGTTAGATGTCAGTGAACCACAGATGAGTAGGCCGTTTCTTTTAGCGATACTGTGTGTTTTTTCTCATCTTTTAAGTTACCCGCATCTTCAGCAAGCGCTGTCATCGCATCGATTATGTCGAGGAATGTAGAAAGCTGTTGAGGAGTAAGCCCGTCCGATAGGTTTTCGATTTTACTGATAAGTTGTTTTGTGGGTAAGCGCATAGCGTCAAATTCTCGTTGTTCTAAATCGGTATGCCTAGTACTTACAAGTTGCTTGCCAAGTTTTCATTACCTACGAAGTCGCGCCTCATTAATGTTTGCAAAGGGCGAAAAGAATGCGGTTTGGGGAAGTGATGGCGCAACACGTTTTTGCATTTGCGCCACCTGGTATTTGTTACTTATTGTATCGCTAGTTCCTACATTTCTTGCGCAATTACGCCCGCTTGGTCGGCTAACCGTGTTATTAACGATTCCCCCATGGCGGCAGCGGGAGTCCAAAAACCACCTGGAAGGTCAGGGGTTTCTTTTGCTAGGCACAGAGCAGCCTGCGACAGCATTTTGGCCGTACTCCCGTAGCCGGGGTCTTTATCTCCCGTAACTTGCACGACTTGAGTTTGACCATTTTCCAACGTTGCATAGAATCGCATATCGAACATGCCATTTTCTTGTTCGCTTGGGCTTGGGCCTTCGCCAGGTTTTGGCAACACATAGTTAGCAAGGAAGTTTCTCATCGGTGCAAAACTCGCCGCACCCACGAATGCGCCTAAGCCTAATGTAGTTATCCATGCTGTGCTTGCCGTTTTACTCGACATGGCTTCATCGTATTTGAAGTCTTTGCCGTATCGTTCATTAAGAAGCAGATTAGTGCGGTGAACAATACGCTCATTAATCGCTGCCATAACAAATGGCATTGTCCAGATACCTAAGGTGGAGTCGTATTCCGCTTTTTTATGGTTTTTCTGTCGAAGATGGAAAGGGTGTTTGTCGCCACAGAGCATATAAGGGTTCACTAATAGCTTTCGTAAACTGGGGTTGTCGCTCGCCTCTTTTAGAACATTTAGCATGCTTGCAATGGTGCCGCCTGACGCGCCGCCTTTAAGCTTATATACGCGCATTTTTATTTGCGAAGCAGGTTTTCCTGTTTTCTCAATGGCCAGTTTCTGCGATAAATAAACGCCTAAGTCTGAGGGAATTGAGTCAAAACCCGAACTGTTAATAATACGCGCACCGGATGCTTTAGCTTGTACTTCATACTTATCAAGCATGCTTTTAATCCATTGAGGCTCGCCAGTGAGATCGCAATAATCCGTTCCCGTTTTTGCGCATACTTTTACGAGGGTTTCACCGAAAAGGGCATAAGGGCCGACAGTAGAAATAATAACGCGTGTTTTTTCACACAAGGAAGTAAGTGCGGTTTCATCACTAGCATCAGCGACAAAATAGGCTAAATCACTAAGGTTATGGTCGGCTAAAAGTGTTTTAAGTTTTTGTTCATCGCGCCCAGCAATGGCCCATGAAAATTCGTTCTGTGGGAGGCTAGCTAAATACGTAACCATTATTTTTCCAACAAACGATGTCGCGCCATATAGCAGGATATCAAACGTGTTGTGTTGCGGATTGTTTTGCATATTTTCTTATTGTATTTGGGTACAAGGAGTAGGTTTACTGTGCACTAAAACTTACTGCCACACAACAATATCGCGATATTGACCGATGCCCACCGAGGCAATCTTGTCATACAAAATAGGCAAGATAAGGGGTTGTGCGTTCGCATCATTTTTGAAAAATAATGACTATATCTGCGTATTGAAATGCCTTGCTACCGCTATAACAACGTATAGGCTACTCCGCTTAATCAACATTCACTCCCTATTAATCTGTTTTTAATCTTGCACAAAAGTTTATGTAATCAGTTCCTTGTATTCTCAAACCATAGCAATGCAACGAGGAAAACCTGCACTGCTTTAAGACACCTCATTTAAAATGCGATGAAGGAACTCTGTAATGAATACATTAAAAATATTACGTTCAAAAATTTGCGTTGCAACCACAGCAGTATTGCTGGTGTCAGGATGTAGCGCCGTTGCCACCCCTCAATATTCAAATGTTGATAAAAAAGCTGATAACGCACTGTCGGCAAATGCTTTAGACAATGCGTTACTTTATTCCAACGCATGCATTACCGAGCGAGAAGTGATAACCGCACAGAAAATGTGGGGTGACGGGATTGTAAGGATAGGTCGCGTATTCTCAGAAGGGGGTGACTATTCAAATGAAGCGGCTGACTTTATTCAAGACATGTACGGCTATGATTTAAGTAGCGTACTTTTCAAACCTACTTTGGCCGCGAACGATCAGTTTCGTTCTAGTTTTGATGCAGCGTTATCGTACTTTGTTGGCGGAAATGACGCTTATGCAGAAGACAAAGGGTTTGCAATTAAACCGTATACCAATGTGAAATTCGACAATGTTGGCATTATCAATAATAGCTGCAGAATGGCAGTGGCAATGGGCAACTATTTTTTTACAGGGACCGACGGAAGTGAAACGAAAGTTGAGTATACCTTTGCGTATGTTAAAGACAGTGAAGGTGACTTGCGAGTAGTGGCTCACCAATCTTCGTTACCTTACAACCCCTCTAACGGCTAGGGAATATTGCTTGCTTACCTGTTAGAGGGTAATGCAACTAACGAGACGTCATTAGCCGCTTTATGGCAAATATGTTCATAGGCCTGCATGGACCATGCGGGCCTTGTTTATTAGCGCTTATCTGCCGATGATGTCGAGGCATCACCTTTCATTAACCATGCATACGCGCTCGTGAATGCGGTTTCTTGAAACTGTTTTAAACCCGTTTCTGAAAAAGGCACAGCTATTGGGTTTCTGCGCAAAGACTCTTTAATGTCGGTAGGACTAAACACGACAACATCTAACCCTTCAATTAATTCAATGGCAGCTTCTAATTTGAAGCCGATAGCGCTTCCTGCAAATTTGCCTTTGCTCTGACGCTGACGAATTACCACCGCATCAATTTTGTAGTCCGCAACTAATTTAGCAAACGTGCTTTGAAAGCTTTTTAGCCCTTTTGCACTGGTATCAGCTAGTGTTAAACGGCGTGTACGGCAGTCAGGAACGTGAAACAAACCATCTATTAGTGACAACAAACAAACCGTTGCCTCGTTACCTTTTAAATCTACACCACAGACTTTCATATGAATTCCTATTTACATTTATCTGCCATTATAACGCGTTTTGCCAATCATATTTATAAACATTATTTTCTTTGGAGCGTCATTTAGTGTGATGAAGATAGGGGGAATGACTAATCATAGCATCAAGACTTTCCGCATCGACCGGTTTCGAATAAAAGAAACCTTGCAAATACTCGCACCCATGTGCATGAAAAAAGTCTACTTGTTGCTGTGTTTCAATACCCTCTGCCACACAGGCTATTTGCAAGCTATCAGCCATTCTCAGTATGGCCAGTACAATGCCTTCGTTGCCTTGATTTGTGCCGACATCGTCCACAAAACTTTTATCTATTTTAAGAATGTCGATAGGGAAGTCCTTCAAATATCTTAGCGATGAGTATCCTGTGCCAAAATCGTCTAACGCAATTACAAAGCCTTTCTCTTTTATTATCGATACAGACTGCATGGCCTCTTCATAGTTCGACATTAATGAGCTTTCCGTAATTTCGAAGCGAATTACGTTGGCTGGGATACTATGTTTATCTAGCAATGAAATGATTTCATAAACCTTTGATGGTTTTGAAATGTGCATAGCGCTTAAATTGATCGATAGATATAACGCGTGTTGCTTCCATATTTCTGTTTTTAGCAGCGGTATCGCTTTTTCGAGAACTTGGAGAGTCATATCTTCGATGAAGCCGATACTTTCTGCTACCGGGATAAATACGTCGGGCGTAATCATTCCCGCTTCGTTAGGCCATCTCATTAGCAGTTCAACACCGCAAATTGCTCCATTATTCGCGTGTACTATCGGTTGATAGAATCCGATGAAATCACTATTTTTATACGCTTGTTTAATAGCGTTTTCTAATTGTAATCGCGATTGTGCTCTATCATTCATCTGCTTAGTGAAGTATTGAAAGTTGTTACTGCCCAGCTCTTTTGCATGGTACATCGCGATATCTGCATTCTTTAGTAATTCATCTGGCGTGCTTGCATCATCAGGAAAAAGTGAAATGCCGATACTAGCGGAAACACTGACTATTTGGTTAGAGAGCGGCACACTCTTAGCAAGCTCGGTGATCATTTTGCTGGCTAATCGGTTTATATCCTCTTCCGCCTCTACTTTTTCTATCATTACCACAAACTCATCGCCACCCAGACGTGCTACGGTATCAGACTGACGTAATATCTTTTGCAATCGTTTACCGACAACTTTAAGTAGTATGTCGCCAGCATCATGCCCTAAACTATCATTAATCTGTTTGAACCGATCTAAATCAATGAAAAATAGACATAGAGATGTTTTGTCTATTAGTGCTTGGTCAAAAGCGTGTTGAATGCGGTCTAATAGCAGTGATCGGTTTGGCAATCCGGTTAGGCTGTCATAATTAGCCAGTTGAACAAGCGCCTCTTGTGCATCTTTCTGTTTTGTAATATCAGACAGAATAATTAAGTAGCGACTTATCTCATTTTTATCTTTGGCGCTGCAAACAGCGGAGACGCCGACATTTACCGCATATTTTCTTCCATTTAAACTTTCTATTTCGGTTTCCCCGCTCCAATGGCCATGAGGGGGGAGTTCACGCATTCTGCTGAGTAACTCCTGTAACTGACTTTTCTGTTTAGAAAATACCAAAGCAAGTTGTGTCGCAATATCTTGATTCGCTGATATATGCAGAGCGTCTTTCACCGATTGATTGGCAATAATAGGGTTTAGGTGGTTGTCAAAAATGACAACCCAATCTCTGGTATGCTCGAATGCCTCCCCGTATAACTGAGCTTTGGTTTGGGTGTCGATAGACTCTGTTATATTGGAGTAGGTGCCGGTGAGGCGTTTTATGCCAGACGTTGTATTATCGGTGATTAAAGCGCCCACATCTCGGTACCATTTAAATTCACCGTTTTTTGCCTTCAATCGGTACGTTATATCTATGTGCCGTCTTTCCCCAGAAAGTACGCTGTGCCAAAGGTTTTCAAATGCATGGATATCGTGTTTATGGATAAGCTTGCAATGTTCTTCAAATCGAAGTTGACTCTGTGATGCGGGGTATCCCAACTCACTGTCTATTCGCTCTTGCGTAATCGCGTTAGTATCGTCTCGCCATTCCCAAACCTTTGTGTTGCTGGCGGTAAGCGCCATAGAAAGCCGGTTTCTATTTTTCAGGACATCGGAGTGTGCGGCGTTTAATTTATCTCGATGTATTTTACGGCGCCTTAAGGTCAACGAGATAAGGCTAAGTGTTAGGATAAAGTAGAAAAAATAAGCAATAGGCGATGCGAAGAATGGGTATGCGACGGTGATGCGTAATGTTGCGAGTGGGCCAGCAGTATTGTTTGCTTTGTCAAAGGTGCTTACCGTAAAGGTGTATTTTCCCGGCTCAAGTTGAGGGAAAGTGACTTCTGTTACCTTGGTTGGCGGATAGTCTATATCGACTTTTCCTTCTAGCCTGTATTTGTAATGGCTAGAATGTGTCGCGTCGTAGTGCATATCGGAATAGTTAATAGTTAGGCCAATGTCATCATGATCAAGCATGACGTTTTTTTCATTTTTGTTGCCGATACCAAGTGGTAAGTCTCGTGATATCAAGCGAACATCGGTGATGTACGCTTCTCGAAGTGCGTCTAATTTATTGCTGAATTCGCTAGGGTCGAATAGTGTGAACCCTTTTGAAGAGCCAAACACCAAATTATTATCTGGAAGTCTCTTTCTTGCACCCCAAGAAAACTCATTGTTAATTAGGCCTTCTTTCGTCGTAAATTGTTTAAACCTAAACGTTTTGGGGTTGAACTGTAATAATCCCATATGACTGGCCATCCAAATATTGCCATGGTCATCTTTGATAACGCTGAAGATAACATTGGAGGGAAGTAAATTTGACGAATCAAAAAAGTACTTTTGCTGGTAGGTACTTGCATCGATACCGTATAGGCCATGACCAGGATAGGTAATCCATAACGTCCCATAGTCATCTATTATGGCATCAGTAGGTTGAATGACATATTCGGCTTGAACGTTCCTAGCTTCGTGAACTTTAGTGAGTGCCTTTGTAGTGAAGGTATATCGCCACAAGGCTCCAGTCATAGAAATTAATACACTCTCGTTGTTTTCAACACTGTCGGGAATAAACGTGTAAAACTGTTCTACATCTAACGAAGTTGAGAGGGTTTCATTTTGCAAAAGTGTGTTGCGATTGGTGTCGAGTTGGTAAAAGCCTTGTTTGGTAGCAACAAGGTAATTATTTTCCGACAAGCGCAGAATGTCATACCCCTCGTCAGAACTTAACAAGCCATTTGATTGCTTGTCTAAACTTAACGGTATAATACGTTTATGTTTAAGGTCAAACTTAACTAATCCTTCGTAGGTAACTAGCCATACCCAGTCTTTTTCACCTTTTCTGATGATATAGATAGAGCTTGACGACGCCACCGCCTTAACGTCGTCCGTCACTAAAAATTGCTCTATTTCATCCGTTTGTAAATCATAGAGGTTTAAACCATTGTTGGTGCCAATCCAAAGGTGCTGCTCATCTTGAACATATAAGTCGTGGACTGTGTTTTCACTCAGTTGTTGCTCAGATTTTCTATCGGCAAAAACATTCTTAAAGGCGATTGATTTAGGGTTCCAGAGTAATACACCTGAATTATTCGTAGAGAGCCACAATTGTTGATTCTGCGTTGGGATAATATTCGTTATGTTATCGTCGGAAATTAAAAGGTTTGAATCAGATGGTTTAAATAGGTGTCTTATTTGTGTAGTGGCAACATCAAATAGGTATAAGCCTTTATCAGTAGCAATGTAATATTCTGTACCACTGTAATTAACCATGCTCCAAATGTTCAGCGAGGAGATGACTTCCACAGCGTCGGGGCGTTTCTGGCTATTTTTACTCGCAAACGTTATCAATTCATCAATCGAGAATTTGAAAAGGCCTTCAACGGTGCCTAGCCATAGGTTTTCAGCCGTATCCGTAACAAGTAATTTCGCATTGAGTTTATCTTTATTGCTTTCAGTTTCCGCAACATATTTGAGGCTCTTTACCGTTTGGCTAGGGAAATGGTAGGTATACAAACCCTCAGAAGTAGCGACAAGCAACACCTCGCCATGTCTTTTAATATTTCTAATGATGGCGTCTTCAGTAAGGTTTAACTCAGGTGCAAGTAAATCGAAAAGCGTTATCCATTCCCCAGTATCAAGGTCGAACTCGACAATTACATGGTCATAAGCGATATAAATCGTGTTGCCAGGACCAGAAATAAAGTGGGAAACATACTGATACCATGCCGGTTGATTCTTATAAGTAATGGCCAATTCCCGTTTACTTTTACCTGTTTCATGGTTGATTCTATACACGCCACTACTGTAAGTACTTACCCAAAGGTCGGCATTTTTGTCTTGAAATAGTGAATAAATACCATCGTCGGCAAACTCATCGTCAAAACCTACATAACGTTTATTCAAATAGCCGTCGTAACGATTTAGACCTGTTGCTGTAGCAACCCAAAGAAAACCATCTCTGTCGATTATCATATCGTTGATGAAGTCTTGCGATAGGCCGTTTTCGGTGGAAAGTTGCGTAAAACGAGGCCTTTCAGTTATTGGTTGTGCATTAAGGTAAAAGCTGAGTGAACAGATAAAAAGTAAAAAGGCAATTAACGCGTTATTATTTTTCATATTTCAACGTTTACCACAGGAAAAAGTTCCAAGAGATTACTTCTCTATAGTAGTTGCTTTGCCAAGGTCTGACACCATAAATTGCAGTCTAGACTTAACCGTAGGGGCAAAATGTTTGTTTTTTGCTAAACAACGAAACAAAAAAACACAACCCGAAGACTTTACCGACATAGTGTATCCGCCTTGTTATAGAATGTAGTTTAGATTAAATGGTATAAATTATGAGTGAGGTATCTTATTGCAAAGGAAGCCATGAGGTAAAGGTCGTACGTAATACTGTGGTATTCGCGCGTTAGCGGCATCGATACATTATCGGCATATGGACATTTAACAGCCTAAAATTATGAAAAAAAACGTGATGAATGTAATGAGGTTGATGGCGGCAATCGTAACGCTTTTAAGCATATACTTCTTTGCGCCGTGGGAAGCGGGTTTGTATTACTTACGGCCTCTGTCTAGTACGTTACAGCAAGAATTAGATCTCTTTGTGGAGCAAGGTGTTGACGGCGTTATTGTTTATGTCGACAAAAAAGGGGAAGAACCAGCCTATTATGCGAGCGGTTTAGATAATCGAATTACTCAAACTCCCATTCGCCCCAATGCGCTATTTAAAATTGCGAGTATTGCAAAACTCTATGATGCCGCTGCGATCACAAAACTCGTCGGGGAGGGGAAGATAGTATTGGATGGCTATTTGTCAGACTATTTGCCCACAATTTCAGAGCGCATCGAACATGCAGATAACATTACCGTCCGTATGTTGGTTCAGCACCGCAGTGGCATTCCTAATTTTACAGACCATGCGCGCTATCACTGGGGGGAGTTAGATGTCGATATTATGGATTTGGTATTAGATCAGCCTGCTGATTTCATACCCAATGCTGACTACGCTTATTCCAACAGTAATTATTTGTTACTACAAAAAATTATTACTGAAGTAACCGGAGCACCGCATGGGCAATATATAAAGCAAACGCTATTAGCACCATTAGGGCTTTCAAATACCTTTTTTTCCGTCCAAGACGTGAGTAAAGACAGGTTAGTTAGTGGCTACCACGTCGGATATGAAGACGATTTACGTCATTTAGACCATGGGTATCTATCTACGGCAAAAGAAGTATCTATTTTCTTAAGAGCATTAAATGAAGGCACGTTTTTTAGTGATGAGGAAAAGCAAATGTATACGTCGCTGTATGAATATGACCATACTGGCTGGGTATTAGGTTATCAAAGTATTGCTAGGTATCACGAGCAAGAAGACATGGTGGTCATTCAATTTGTAAACACAACGGGGAATGACATAGTTATTCTGACCGGTATTCTGTACGACCGTGTTATGCAAATTTTGCGCTCTATGTAGGTGCGCCATTGATTAAGTCATAAAAAGCAAAAGGCAGTACCATTGCGAAGCGATAGATACTGCCAATAAAATGCATATGAATGTCCGCTTAATAAGGGCTATTTATATTCATTAAGCGACATCTGCGGCCACCATTAAGGCTTAATTTTGACTAGCCAGTTATGTGTATCTTCGGCTTTGCCCCACTGAATGTCGTTCAGTGCTTGGCGCAACTTCATGGTTGTTGGGCCTGCTTCGCCGTTACCTACTTGAAACTCTTTATTATTGTGAATAAGTGTACCTACTGGCGTAAGCACGGCAGCTGTGCCAGATAGCGCAGCCTCTGCACCTGGCTTGGCAGCACGCTCTAGCAATTCGCTTACGGTAAGCTCTCTCTCGCTGACGGTCATGCCATGATCTTTTGCTAATTGTAGAACCGTTGCACGAGTGACACCGTGTAAGAAGCTTGAGTCTAAGCCTTTGGTGATGATTTCATTACCATCAATAAGCAGGAAGTTTGCAGCCCCAGTTTCTTGTACGTCACCATTTGGACAAAAAAGAATTTGATCGGCTTGAACTTCTTCTCTGGCTTTTAGAATAGGAGGTAATGCGCTCGCGTAGTTACCACCACTTTTCACCATACCCATGTGCGGCGCACAGCGCATGCCAGTCTCGTCTAACAACAGGCGTAGTGGCTTTAGGCCTCCGGCAAAATAGTCACCTACTGGTGATAGCAGAACATACAACATTGATGTGGCTGAAGGTGCTGCAGCTTTACCTATAGAAGCTTCAGTACCAATGTGTGTTGGACGAATATACATCGAACCTGGAGGCTCTGGCACGTCTGAGCTGTATTTCGACACCACATCAAGGATCATAGCTTCTACTTGTGCTTTATCTATTTCAGGCAAGTTAAGTAATCGACTGCTTTGTGCAAAGCGCTCGATATTCTTATCCATACGAAACACGTTGATACTGCCATCTTCGTGCTTAAATGCCTTAAGGCCCTCAAAACAGGTACTTGAGTAATGAAGAACGTGAGCGCCAGGGTGCATTTGGATGGCGTCTGAATTGACAAACTCTGTTTCAGACCATGCGTCGTTCTCAAAACGGGTAAGCGCCATTTCAGGCATGAATACGGTACCGAATACGGCCATTAGGGTTTCCTGTTAATGTGTTCTCGAAAATACTGCGGTGAGTTTATCAAAAATTGTCCTATTTGCTAAAGCAAAACGAAAAGAAGATATAACCTAACGGTTACCTTTATCTTTACATACGCTAGGAATACCAAAAAACATCGATAGGCTAGGTGACAATAACGCAGATAAAATGGCTGACTTCGGTTGTGGATTCGTCGTTAATCTATCTATACGTATTTTCTAAAAACGCTAATAAAAGGGTGTGTAAGTATTGTTTTTAATTTGGAAGGAATAGTGTTTTCACGTTTTTTGACTTTGTAATGTCTTTGCATCAATGCTAGCTGATTCAAGCCAAGCTCACAACAACTCTCGCGAGCAGTGCTGCTTTGTAACACGTTTAATTATTGATGAGCAAAATCCGCTTAACGCGTTGAAGAGTACACCTGAAACGCTGCGTCGTTTTTGTTTAGTTTTTTAACGCGGTACATGACTTTGTCGACCAATGCCAATGCCGTTTGCGTACTTGGGGGCGCAGATTCAAAGGTAACGACACCTATACTAAAGGTAACCACAGTGTCTTCGTTACAAAATGCCCTGCTTAAATTTCTCTGTAACTTATCAAACACAACTTTAGCATCTGGTTGTTTTGTTTCTGGCAATAAGCACACGAATTCATCACCGCCAATACGACCAATGTAATCACTTTCTCTAAATGATGTAGTTATAATTCTTGCTAGTTTGCAGAGTATGGCGTCGCCTGCACAGTGCCCTTTTGAGTCGTTAATGGATTTAAAGTTATCAATGTCGATATAGGCAATTGTAAAGGGATGTCTGTAGCGTTTGGTACGAGCGATTTCTTCGTCGAGCAACGAAGTAAGCCCGCGAGTGTTCAGCAAACCTGTTAGGTGGTCGTGTTCGGCCGCAGCCTCTTCGACTTTAAAAACAGCACTAAAGTTATGGATTAAAATGCTTAGAATACTCAATGCCGATAAGTAAACCAGTGCGGTGTATACCGCGTCGGTGGTTGGCAAAGCAAGTAAAGCGTGGTCGTGAGAAACAAGAATAGCCAGTGCCGTGATAAAAGATACAGACAACCCTGTAAACAGGTTCCCGTACCAGCTTGCAATCACCACTGGCAGTAAAAGGAGAGGCTCCAACGAGACCGAGGTGAGAAGCTGATTGTTCATTACAGTGATTACACAAACAAAGGTAATACAGGTTACCCATACCCACACGCGATGCTTCGCATCGAGAACGCTAAAGATCGTCTTCACCGTTGGTATCCTTCGTAAAGTCAGGTTGTGTTTTTATTGCAAGTGGTGATTCTTTTAGTAAGTGGTATATTTCACTGTCTGTGGAAAGAAGCAGTGTTGTGTTTTTGTTTAATAGTATTTCGTACGCCGACAGTGTTCGCGTAAACGCGAAGAAGTCCCAGCGACGCTGGACTTTGATTATAGGCAGCAGCATAAATATTGGCAGCTTGGGCATCGGCTTTTCCTCTTATATCTTCAACTTGACGATAGGGCTTTGGACGGATGCGTTTAAGTTTTTCGAGCAACTGCTTTACATCGTTGTCCAAATTAGGAAAGGGAGCCTTTTGTGTCGACGGTGCATCAATTGATATCGAATTTGGCACTTTGTCGCTATCACTTGCTTGTTTGCTGCATCCTGCTAGCAGCTTCGCCAAAACGATAGCATAGAGAAATACGTGAAATCGCCTCATTAGGTATGCCCTTCACTATAAATTCTCTCACCAATATACTCGCTGTATTTAGCGTCTCTGTGCGCTGAACCACATTACCTAATTTTTTATTAAAATCCTGACATGATGTTTGCCTGCTAACAGTGGCAAACGCGACATTAGTGCATTTAATTAAACACATTTAAAAAATGTTATCGCTTAGTTTTTTGCCACTAACGTTGGATACGAAAGGCTTCTAATCTGTCAGATTCGTCTTTGACGACTTGGTAGCATTCGCAGCACATGCGCTCTAGTTTTGGGCGGTCTATAACCTTGATATGGCCACGCTTGTAAGTGATAACGCCTGCTTTTTGGAGTTTACCTGCCGCTTCCGTTACGCCTTCCCTTCTAACGCCCAACATGTTTGCGATGAGTTCCTGCGTCATGACCAAATTGTTGTTTGGTAAACGGTCCAGCGATAACAAAACCCAACGGCAGAGCTGTTGCACTATAGTATGATGCCGATTGCAAACCGCAGTTTGTGACATTTGAGTTATAAGCGAAAGGGTATAGCGCAGCAAAAGAACTCGAACAGCGGAGTCATGGTTAAATGCTTGTTTTATAGACGTTGCGGAGAGGCGATAGGCTTTTCCTTCACTTTGGACAATGGCGCGGCTGGGTGTACTGCCACCGCCCAAAAATACGGCAATACCGACAATGCCTTCGTTCCCCACTACCGAGATCTCGGCGGAAGCCCCGTCAGACATTTCAAACAGCAAAGAAACAATGGCATCAACAGGAAAATATACATACTGCAATGCTTCTCCCGACTCGTAGAGTACTTGCCCCAGTTTAAGTGGGACCAAGTCTAGTTTTGTTTCACATTTATCAGGTAATACCGAAAGGAGAGCAGATAATAGCGTGTTGTTGCATTTGATCATGAGTGTACGTTCCTTTACTAACTTGCTGTTTTTGTCATTTGCTCTGTAAGCTTTTACCGAGAAAACGAACTTTTTATTGCAATGTAAACGTTGTTTATTTTCGCTTCTGTGCGATAGCGAACAAAGAACGTATCGAGTTTGGGTAAGTATAGATGGGCGAGTGGCATTTATATTGATCTGACGCATTAATGGCCTAATTAGTTTTTGAGGGTATGGGTTCGTCATCATTTATCGACCATATAACGGTGTTCATAGCAGGCACAAAAAAACCGACATGAAGTCGGTTAAGTGCTTGGTACCAGAGGCCGGGCTTATGATTGGTCGCCACGCGATGGGCCGACACTCGGGCGGCGCGCATTGAGCGTGCCATTTGCTCAAACTTCAGACACAAAAAAACCGACTTACGTCGGTTTATTGTTTCTCTTTTCCATAAACTAAAAAAGAGTTGGTACCAGAGGCCGGACTTGAACCGGCACGCTATTTCTAGCAACGGATTTTGAATCCGTCATGTCTACCAATTTCATCACTCTGGCATCAAATTAACTGGCTACGCGCCAGTGCAATGCATTATAGCGATGCAGCGCGCGCATACAACACTTTTTTCGTAAATTACCTTCAAGTGTTGAAAGTTTGTACATTGAATGCAAGTGAGCTTACGACTTAATGAAGGTTGTGCCGTGAAATCGTTTAACAATCCCTATACGCATTATCCGCACTTACTGTAAATAGCAAGTACGTAGGTAGATGTTGCGTTCAGCTTTTTTAAACTATAGTAGTGTTGATGCTTAAATATAGTTGTTGGCATACTTCGTTCGCTCAAATCACTGGCTGGTCCGCAGGGGCGTTTAAAATCGCTATTTACGATGTATTACACGGTAGTAAAAATTAGATATGAAGACAGAAAAAATGACCCCACTGCGACGCTTTCACAATATCGTCTCTAATCAGTCGTTAGATTTCGATAAAAAAGTGGATGAACTACTGGGCTTTGGTCTTTCGTTATTTCAATTAGACGTCGGCATGTTTAGTAGAATCGTTGGAAATGAATGTAACATATTAAACGCTGTCAGC
>Ga0102951_1000192_pt1 | contig 21150 bp, 17 predicted proteins | sample SalPonA_B_H2O_MG_FD_78507 | JGI IMG/M metagenome (GOLD analysis project Ga0102951, IMG submission 78507) | Water microbial communities from South San Francisco under conditions of wetland restoration - Salt Pond MetaG R2A_B_H2O_MG | ecosystem: Environmental > Aquatic > Non-marine Saline and...
AAAAAGTAGGTAAAGAAGGTGTTATCACTGTAGAAGAAGGTCAAGCACTTCAAAACGAACTAGACGTTGTTGAAGGTATGCAGTTCGACCGTGGTTACCTATCGCCTTACTTCATCAACAACCAAGAAAACGGGACTGTTGAACTAGATAGCCCATTCATCTTGTTAGTAGATAAGAAAATTTCTAACATCCGTGAATTGCTTCCAACGCTTGAAGGTGTTGCGAAAGCTGGTAAGCCACTACTTATTATGGCTGAAGATGTTGAAGGCGAAGCGCTAGCAACATTAGTTGTAAACAACATGCGCGGTATCGTGAAAGTTGCTGCGGTTAAAGCACCTGGTTTCGGCGACCGTCGTAAAGCAATGCTTCAAGACATCGCGGTACTGACAGGCGGTACAGTAATCTCTGAAGAGATTGGTCTAGACCTTGAAAAAGTACAGCTAGAAGACCTAGGTACAGCGAAGCGTGTAGTTATCAACAAAGACAACACGACTGTTGTTGATGGTAACGGCGATGAAGAAGCGATTGAAGGCCGTTGTGCTCAAATTAAAGGTCAAATTGAAGACTCTTCATCTGACTACGACAAAGAAAAGCTTCAAGAGCGTTTAGCTAAGCTTTCTGGTGGTGTTGCAGTAATTAAAGTTGGTGCAGCAACTGAAGTAGAAATGAAAGAGAAGAAAGACCGTGTTGAAGATGCACTACACGCAACGCGTGCGGCGGTTGAAGAAGGCGTAGTACCTGGTGGTGGTGTTGCTCTAGTTCGTGCAGCGGCTAAGCTTGCTGATTTAACGGGCGACAACGAAGACCAAACTGTAGGTATTAAACTTGCGCTACGTGCAATGGAATCACCTCTACGTCAAATCGCGAGCAATGCGGGTGCAGAAGCATCGGTTGTTGTTAACGAAGTAAAAGGCGGCGAAGGTAACTACGGTTACAATGCAGGTAACGACACTTACGGCGATATGCTAGAGATGGGTATTCTTGACCCAACTAAAGTAACGCGCTCTGCGCTTCAGTTTGCAGCATCAATTGCTTCACTTATGATTACTACTGAAGCCATGGTTGCAGAAGTACCGAAAGACGATGCGCCTGCAATGCCTGATATGGGCGGCATGGGTGGAATGGGCGGCATGATGTAACGGATTCTTCGATCCGTTTTAGCCCAGTCAGCTGAAACCTAATATTAAGAAAAGCCCGAGTATTTTTGCTTGGGCTTTTTTATTTAAACCTAAGCAATATCGATAAACCGGGTTACATAGCATTTTATCTAATGTTTTTAAGATCAGAGCGGAAAGATTCTGAAGGGCTCTTGTGTACGTGAAGCAGACTTTGAACTGATTATGATACGTGCAGGGAGTAGCGAAAAGTTTTAGCAAATTAGGATGATGTCTCTGAAACTGGTGAGAGGTACTTTTTAGTTGGTGGTGCAACTTACCGTAAGTCGTTATTATCGTCCCCATTCTTTTCCACCCATTTCTACCAACCGAGACGAGGCTCGTCGAAAGGAAAATGCGAGATCATTGGCGGACGATAATTGTGCCAGTGACACGCCAATTCGACCCGTCGCCGACCACTCATAATATTTCCCTTCTTTGGTGCGAATCATGGTCGTCGCAAAGGAACTCGAATTTCCCCCCTTCTCACTGACAATCAATTCTCCATCTTCATCACTGCTTTCTACTTGCGCTTCAAAATCAACAAACAATTCGTCGAGCGGGACTTCTGCCGCCAGCACCAAGCGGGTGCGAGATTCATAACACGCGTCAATGAGGGTCACGAACCGTCGCGCTTCGTTGAGGTGCTTGGCATCCAGTTGGGGGACGCGTTCCATGATGATGACCGGAAATCGGCAACAGAGGGAAATGTAATCGGCCGCACCGAGCGGTTGGTAGCACAGCTCGGAAAAATCAAACCAGGCGCAACGGTCATTCAATCGGGCGACCTGGACGGTGCGTCCGAAGAGGACAGGAATGGTCTCGGCCTCTGTTCCGGATGCAGTACCACCAAATATTTCTTCCAACTGCCTCGGTATATTACTATCGTTATGAACATCCCTATTTGACCAAAAATAGGATTGACCATCCGCTCTTGTTTCAAGTCGATAATCCCTGGGGGAATCCTCCATGGAAATAATGTCGAACGTGTGTTTTAACATGTCTATGAATGGCAAAAAGAGGGATCGGTTGATGCCTCCCTCATACAAGGTATCGGGGGAGCGATTCGAGGTGGCCACCACTACGACATTCCAATCCAATAATAATGAAAACAGTCGTTTCAAAATCATGGCATCGGCAACGTCTGTCACTTGAAATTCATCGAAACAGAGGAGTTGGGCTTCCTGTGCTAACTGTTGCGCAATGACGGGAATCGCATCACCTTGTGGGTGCTTTTTTTTGTAGATAAAAATTCGATGATGAACGTCTAGCATGAATTCATTAAAGTGGACGCGGCGTTTGGTAATTTTTGCGTGGCTGTGGCTGTCGTTATTACAGCAAGAATCATCAGAAAGATTAACCAGTCCGTAAAAGAGATCCATAAGAAAGCTCTTGCCCACACCGACCGGCCCATGAATGTACATGCCTCGCGGTGGTGAACCAAAAGACCATAATTGGAACTTCTTTCGAAGAAAGGACTGGGCGGATGCCAAGGATCGCGCCAGTAGCAGTGGCCCGCTGTTTGTAAAGCTACTCACTGTCGGTTCGACCGTGCGTACGGGTACTGGTGGGATCTTGGTAAGAGACTCGTGCAGGGCATCGAATTTTGCCGCCAGAGCGACTTGCGCGTCATCTCGTCGCACTTCCCCCGCATCTACCTTGAGTTCATAAGCCGCTGTTACGGGGCCTGTCGAGAAGCACCGCCGAGCGACGCGACGTTGCGCTGTCATGGTCTTCATCACCGTATTCGTTTGCATCATGGAGCTGATGAGTTTATTAACATGATGAATGGTACGTTAGATTTCTGTAAAGGTATCAAATGATATTTAGAGAGACTTTAGTTTCGAAGTTCAACTTTTCCCACGTAATTAAGCATTCAAGACAAGCGTCTCGTAAAGATGTGATAACCTATTTTGAATATTACTTTTATTTAAACAGACTTACCTGAAGCCAAGTTTGATTAATCGTATGACGATACTTCGCTCAATATAATCTGATAGTTTAAATTTTTTATCGTCAGCTTTAGTTCGATTGTTCGCCTTTTAAAACGAGAGCCTAATGACCGTAATTGGCACAGAGCACTAGTCGGGCATCACAATCGTGACCAACTGTTTATTGTCTGAGGCGGCCTAAACAAAAAGAATAGTGAACGGCTAAACCATTCTCGCTCAAAGGCTTCATTAGCTAGAGATCTAAGCTGGAGTAAGGCATTTGACTCTGGAATTGGAGTGTTGAACAGTTTAAAAGGGAACAATATCTTGGTTAAAACCCCATTGGGTTCGGCTAGGGGGACAATGCGAGGTATCCAAAGAATCCTCATAGTTTTTATAATATTTTCCTATAGATACATGCTAAATGGGCGGCATGATGTAATCATTCCTTAAGCTTAACACTTAAAAAAGGCGCTACTTTTTAAAGTTAGCGCCTTTTTTATGTCTTCCTTTTAGTAGAGGCTTTGTTTTCTAGGCTTGCTTTTCTTCAATGTATGCGTCAATTAATTCCTCGAGGATCGCCAGAGGAACCGCACCATTTTTCAACACCACATCATGAAAGTCTCGTAGGTCGAATTTATCGCCTAAGGCGTTTTTCGCCTTTTCACGAAGGGCAAGAATTTTAAGCATACCGATTTTGTATGATGTCGCTTGACCTGGCATGACAATGTAACGTTCAATTTCAGAGGTGACATCGCTTAGTGCCATACCTGTGTTACTTGCCATATAGTCGATGGCTTCTTCTCGAGTCCAACGCTTATCGTGAATGCCTGTGTCTACTACCAGGCGTACGGCTCTAAACAATTCCGCTTGAAGTCGACCAAGGTTGTCCAGAGGGTTGTTTTGAAAGCCCATCTCCCACGCTAGATACTCTGAGTACAACGCCCATCCTTCTGTGTAGGCAGTGAATGGCGACATTTTTCGAATAAAAGGCATGCCCTCAATTTCCATCGCTAGCGCTATTTGGAAATGGTGACCCGGAATACCTTCGTGATAGGCCAGCGTTCGCATGCTGTATTTAGGTGTCGCCTTTATATCGTAAAGGTTGGCATAAAAACGACCCGGCCTAGAGCCATCTATAGCAGGTTGCTGATAGTAAGCACCAGGTGCAGTTTTTTCTTTAAATTCAGGGATACGGACTACCTCCATACCCGCCTTAGGGCGAATACGGAAAGCGTCGCTCATACCTTCTTCTATTTCATCAAGAATGGTTTGATAGTCTTTCAATATTTGTTCACGGCCTGCATCGCTGTCTTCATAGTAGTGAGTAGGATCAGCTGCAAGGGCGTCCATTGCTTCTGTAAACCCTAATGTTACGTCGTAGCCTTCGCCTTCAAGAATTGCAAGCATTTCGCCTTGAATTCGAGCAACTTCTTTTAAGCCGATATTGTGAATTTCATCGGCGGTCATATCGGTGGTGGTGAAAAAGCGAAGGGCGTTGGCGTATACCTTGTCGCCATCGGGTAAGTGCCAATATCCGTGGTCGTTACCTGCTTTCGCCTGTAGTGTTGTGAAGTAGTCGATAAATAGCTGATAAGCGCGATTTACATCATCATTAATGCGCGTTTCGGCTTTAGCCAAGAACTCATCTTGTTGTTCTTGCGAAAGCGTTTCCACACTAGACATCTTCTCTTTCAGCGAGCTGTAAAGAATGTTCTCGCTTATCGGTGAAGAAACAAAGCCGTTCATTTCATCAAGCACGCGGGTGATAACAAAACGCGGAGGAATGATGCCATTCTCTTCACGTATTTTTAGACCTTCCAATACTTGTGCAAACTTTTCATCCACCGCTTCTAAGCGGCTAAGATAGTTTTCTACATCGGTTGCATCATTAATTTGATGCTGGCCCTGCATGAAGCTAGGGAAACTGTTCTGTACGCCGAATAGTTGGTTTACCGGGTAGGTGTGATATTGAAATGGCTCGTTGCCGATTAAATAATCCAGCAAATAAAGGGTTATTTTCTTAGAAAGTAACTCGTCTGTACTTAGATCTTCATTGTCGTAATCTACAATAACTTGCCTAATGTCTCGCGCTTTATCAAAAAGCGCTGCGCCTTTCTCGGGGCTGGCATCGTCTAGTTCTGCATTATGCCCTTTAATACCCATCGACTCTAAAAAGCCTAATGATGTTAAGGTTTCAGGACTATCAAACGCTACCTTTACCATTTCTCTGTTTAAAAAGTTATTAAAGTAAAAAGGTTTATCTGCATACCACTCGTGAGCAGCGAAACTACCGCCTACTAGTACAACAACAAGTAAACCGGTACCAATCCATTTAAAAAATCGTTTCATTATTTTTATTGTCCACATTTTGTACCCACTCTACGTTAGCGGAATTTGCGCTATAAAGTAAACCTGATTAACGGGGGCCTTTTAGCAAAGGCTGCTTTATCCACGAAGAGATACCTAAGAGCGAACCCAAAACGAGCACTGATTATATTCAAAATCGGAATACTGATTCCTTTTATGTATCGTTTATACATTAATGGGGAGGTATTAAACTGTGTCCTATTAAGTAAACAAAGCTAAGTAAACTAAGCAAACAAAAAATATGTGGCTTTGATTAACACCGAGGACGAACAATGGCATACCAACATTTAGAAGCGGCACGAGCGCTAACGTTACCTTCACGAGAAGCCATGCTTCAGCGTGCGCAATCGGTACAGCAGTTTTGGGACGGCAACCAAAAGCTGCTCGCCAATGCATGGAAAGAGTGGGAAGCGGCTGAGCAAGTCGACGGCAATTCTCTTAATAGTTCACTACTTGATGCTCGCTTGCGCCAGGCCGTTAACGCTGCATGGGAAGACCCATCTAAAGAGTTGGATGTTAAATCGCTATGGCAGCAAGTTGCGCCGGGCGTGTATACCTGTCAATTCTTCGATCCAGAACGGCTTGGTACGCTAAGAGCTTTTCTGGAAAAAGCATGGGATGCGCAAATTCCTTTGAGACCGCCCTACGGCATTGTATTGAACCGCAAAGGTGCAATGCTTAATGCCCATTCAGAAGGGTATTTAGCAGCCCCGAGTTTTCAGCAGCTTTATCGTGAATTAATTGATGCGTACATGCGCCCCATTGCTCGTTTGTTGTTTCCTGAAATTATTGGATATGACAGTCAAAGCTTCGGCTTTTCAATTAATTATCAGCCAAATACAGATACGTCTATTCGGCCTCACACCGATGCCTCTTCGGTTACCTTAAACATCAATTTAAATTTACCAACAGAATCGTTTTCCGGTTCAGCCGTTAACTTTTTTGATGCTAGCACGGGGCACACAAAAGAACTAAGGTTTACGCCAGGGAGCGCAATTATCCATAGAGGATCTGTGCCACATGCTCCTTTACCTATCACCAGTGGAGAGCGCACTAACTTTGTATTTTGGCTTTTCGGAAAGCAAGGCAGCCTGCCAAATCCGAAAGGCGATGTTCAACCTGTAGATGCAAAGGTGCGTTGGTCAATGCCGAAGGCTCTTAACGATAGCGTTACAACAGCAGGCTTTCATCAAGACAGCTATGCACCGTTTTAGCTCGTAACTTTAGTGAAGAGCTCGTTAAAAAGTGGCTCATTGAAAAAGAATACGACCGACAAGGTGTAAAGCAGTTTAGGCAAACAACGAGGATTTGAAGAATGAAAAAAGTATTAATAACAGGTGCAACAGACGGTATTGGGTTAGAGACTGCGAAGCTACTGGCTGCAAAGGGTAATCACCTGATCATGCATGGACGTAGCGACCATAAACTGCAAAGTGCCTGCGAACAAGTGAAGCAACATGCTCCTGATGTGAAAATCGATACGTACCTCGCCGATTTGTCGTCGTTAACTGATAGTAGAAAGCTTGCTCGTTCAATTTTAAAAGAGCATTCAAAAATTGACGTAATTATCAATAACGCTGGCGTATTTAAGCTGCCTCAACCTATAACACAAGACGGTTTTGACGCTCGCTTTGTGGTTAATACCTTTGCCCCAGCTATTATCACTGAATTGCTACTACCAGTATTAAGCGAAGACAGCCGGATAGTGAACCTCTCCTCTGCTGCACAAGCACCAGTGCAAGTTGATGCCATGAAAGGGCTTGTTCACCTTAATGATGATTTTCAGGCTTATGCGCAAAGTAAATTAGCGTTAACGATATGGAGTGAGCGCGTGTCTAAAACGCTAAAGCCTAGGCAAGTTAGTGTGTCGGTTAATCCAGGTTCGCTTTTAGCGTCTAAAATGGTGAAAGAAGGGTTCGGCGTAGCGGGTAACGATTTGAGTATTGGCGCTCAAATACTGTGTAAAGCAGCCTTATCTGATGAATTTCAGCAGGCGTCAGGCAAGTATTTCGATAACGACTCACAGCAATTTGCTTCACCACACAATTTCGCACTGAATGCAGTAAACTGCCAAAAAGTGATGGAAGCGCTGCAGTCTGTTGTTGCGGGGTAGTTTCAAACACAGTAGGGCGTATAAACATGTGTTGTACGCTCACAACTTATAACTCATGACTCAAAACACTAAAAAGCCTGCAATCTTCACCAGAATATGACCGGCTTTAACAGACGGCTTTGGAATGTCAGCGACTTCAAAGGCACCCGCACTTCCGTATTGATTTATAATCATTGCTTTCATCTTCATCTCCTAGTGTATTTTTATCACTGAAACCCGTTGTGCAGGCATTGATAACGCTGCGCTATGTGTCGTTTCTACTGTTGATGGTTGTAGCTTAATAGTATTGATATTAGGAATAAATGGCGTATAAAAGAAATGAGAATTCTGGTTTTGAATATAATTGTTTAAGTAATAGCCTAGTAAGTCAGAGGAACAAGAAATGGATACCAATGGCATTCGCTTATTTGTGATAGCGGCAGAAACGTTAAACATTAGCGAGGCGGGAAAGCGGCTAGGTCTCGCGCCTTCCGTTGCCAGCGCTCGCCTGTCAAAGTTGGAAATGCAGCTAAAGGCCGACTTGTTCCACCGCTCTACCCGCAAGGTAGTGTTATCCATAGAGGGGGCGGAATTTCTTCCCTATGCAAAAGAAATCGTGGCCCAAGAAGATGCCGCTCACGCGGCGTTCGGACGCGGTAAAGCTACTGTGCAAGGCACGCTAAGGTTTGCATCATCTAGCAGCTTTGCACAGCTGTTTATCAGCCCTATATTGCCTGAATTCCTCGACAGATACCCTGAGATTAACCTTGAATTAAAGCTATCAGATACTCAAGCGAACCTCATAGAAGGTGGGTTTGATTTAGCGCTGCGCAACTATGCCGTGGAAGACAGTAGCTTGATAGGTAGACGACTGGCAGACGATACCCGAATTATGTGCGCTTCTCCCTCGTACATCGAAAAACATGGTTTTCCTCGAACCGAAGCCGACTTAGCAAACCACCAAATAGTGATGTTTGCCAACACTAAACCACGGGTATTGGTTAACAAAGCAACAGGGCATACATTCTCGTTTCCTGCGGTGTCCGAAAAGCCGCGGGTGGTGTGCGATGATGGCGCAAACATGCGTATCGCCGCAAAAGCGGGCGTAGGAATATGCATGAGTTCAGTGTGGAACGTGCACACTGAGCTATCTGAAGGCAGCCTAGTGAGAGTGTTACCCGATTACCGCATTAGCGATAGCGCGGCAATCTGGCTTGTGTACCCAAGGTCGAATGTACTTACTGCAAAGGTGCGGGTGTTTATTGATTTTTTAATAGAAAAGTTAGGCGATTTATCGGTTTGGGATTCTAAAATGTAAAGAGTCTATCTTTCATTGAATCAATGCTCTAAGTGGATTACTCTTCATGGAGGCGCATAGAACAGATCTTACCTTATCTAGTATCTCATGCAGTTGTACCTAACTTCTTAATGGACTAAACGACGCGATGGGATTCATAAAAGTCTTTCTACTGGGCTGGGGAAGCATACTCGTATTCTGGGCAGCAGCGCTATTCTTTTGCTTTATAGGGACAGAGGTTGGTTTTAAATATTGGAAACGAAAGCTAGTCATTGGGTTACCCTTCTTTTTGTTATTTTTTTTTCTCGTCCATGCATTCGGAGTGCCTAAGTACTTTGTATATGACCATGTTGAACCAAAGCTTTTAAATGGTCAGTCCTATTACCCTGCAGTAAAAAATCATATTATTTTCCAAGGTCCATCGTTCAAAACCTATGGCGTAATAAGTGAAGACTTAGAAGACTTTAAAAGTGAGGAAACGTATTTCTCTGCATTTGGGGTTTCTGCACGGGAGGACTACCCTTCTGTTGTTGGTATAAAAAGCTGGATAAATGAAATTATCCTAATAAGCTATTTTTTGTTGTGGTACATCTTTATCAATAAGCTTCATAATGCCAGTGCAGCAACGGCGCTTTATAAAGAGGCTCGTAAGGAAAACCGTTTAGAGCAATACCAAAGTTACCTCAATGCATCGCAAGCAATACGTTTTCTACAGCCATTTAAAAGACGTAACGCGAGACGAGAATTCCACAAAATACGTCAGGTCTATATTCAATACCTAGAAACTATGTTGCTTAAGCTTGCAAATCAAGCGAATGAATCCTCACGACCGGTATTACTGTATTTGGCAGACCAGTTGCGAACTTCAGTAGAGTGGTACCCTACCGTTACCGCACAAGGTCATATTGAAGACTTAACAACAACTCCGGATATCGAAGCCCATGAAAAAGGCGTTGAATTCGATCGTCGATATTTTAAGCCTACTGATAATGAGCTAAGCGACGCGCTGGGCAGCAGTGTGGCGAAAACACTTAATCAGTTTTTGCCAGAGGCATTGTTAAAAGGCACTTCAAGCTCCGAGACTTCAACGGTAGCACTTAACTGTAAGTTACGATGTCGCGTAGCTGATTCTAGTCAATTAAAGAAGGGCGATGGTAGAGCGTCTTTGGTTTTGGTGTGGGGAGATGTCAACCAACACCCTAGTGGAAAAAGCCTCATCTTTCAGGACAAGCTTTACACTTACCCACCTACTTTCAAAGAGGGTAAACCCGAGGCCAGCCGAAAGTTTTGTGCTAATCAAATTGCTCAATCAGTAACAAACAATGTCTTATTTCCCAACACGCAGAAAGTTAATATTCAAGAAGGGGATGATAAGAAGATACAGGCTAAATTAAAAGAGATTGAAGCACGCCAGAGTCGTGTGTTCGACGCCATTATCGATGAATGCAAATCGACCGCTAGAGATGCAGTCTTAGCAGAAACAATTAGTTATGCACTTAAAAATAATGAAGTGCTCGTTGATAGGGCGATGTCAGAAATGCATCAACTCCTGGCTGAAAATACGAACCTCTATGCGCAGATTATTGCACAAGAAGCAATTGGTGGTTTGCTTGAAGGTGTAGTGGAGGCTGCAAGTGAGTAAGTTAACGAAGGTACTATTCGGTTTATTTGCTGCCCTTTGTTTGATGTCGTGTTCTAAAAGCGCGAAGCTTATTGATATCGCAAAAGAGGAGGGCGTTTCTAATGCTGCCGGCTGGGGGGTAGATAGCGCTTTAAAGTATATCGATATTGATTACGCACTCTCATTGATGGAAGAAAATCGTGTGCATAGTGTTAATTCAGGTAAAGGCATTAATGTTGTTATTAATGACTGGAAAAGTAATGTAATACTGTCTGTTACACCGCTAAATGGTGTGGGTAAGAAGCGCAGGTTATATGAGAACACGCGCGTCTTTCCCGGCGATTATCTCTTAGCAGCAAATATTGGCACGTCGTCTAAAAGAATATCTCTTCATAAAGATGTTACTTATGATTTTTATCAAATTGCAAAAGTGCTTCAGGCTGACGCAAGTCAAGAACGAGGGCGTTTAAAGTTAGAGGTTTCACCGGCTGATGCAACAATCGTTATTTATGGCACACCTCACAAATACCATGAGGGAATAAAGCTTCCTGAAGGAAGTTATGACGTGAAAGTGACCAAATCGGGGTATGAAGAAAAAAGGTTCAGCGTTTCGATAATAAAAGACAGCCTAACCACCAAAGAAATTACGTTACGACATGCATCACCTGCGTTATCCACGCAATTAGACAGTGATGCAAAAGATGTTGAAGTTATATCTGTTACCGGCTCCCGTGACGAGACTGAACGTCGTAAAGAGGATAGCAATGCCTTTGGGAAACTCACCATCTTGCCGCAGCGTGAAGATATACTGTATAGCATTAGTGATGACGAAGCGATTGAATATGAGGTAGAACCACTCATGGTGTTGCCAGAGGGTAACTACAAGATTACCGCTAAACGCTCTAGTACCGGTGATGTCATAGCAAGTAAACGAGTAAGCGTTAAACGAACAGAACAACATCGCATCGAATTTTCAATTCCTGAATTACCTTACCAACACGAACTTGCCGTCTCACTGACATTTACGTCAGACTCGTTACATCGCCAAAGAGCAGAGATCCGTCTTGTACCGAATGAAGGGAAGGCAATAATAATTAGAAAAAGAATGGGCAGGCGTGGGTTAGATGTAGAAACAGTATTGATGAATGGGGAATACACGGCAGAACTTACGGCGGGTGGTATACAATATGATTTGGGCCTTATTACTATCGTAAGAGGCAAAAGCAATAGGTTTGAATTCGTTTTAAAATAGGAACGTTAAGGTAGATTCGGTTATGTCTTTATAGTTAAGCATGGCAACGAGGTATCATCGTGACGTGCCGCTATTGCCAATGAACCTTACGACGCCTTTTCTTGGTGAATACGATACAATAAACGCTCGTTAACTTTTCATCAGGTACTTACATGGCCACAGCATCAGCCGTTCACATCTTGGTTAAAACCGAAAAAGAGGCGTTATCTATTTTAGAGCAGCTTAAAAAAGGGAAAAACTTCGGCACATTAGCAAAAAAGCATTCAACGTGCCCCTCGGGTAAGCGAGGCGGCGATTTAGGCGAGTTTCGTCGTGGTCAGATGGTAAAAGCCTTCGATGATGTAGTGTTTAAAAAAGAAGTGCTAAAAGTACACGGACCTATAAAAACCCGCTTTGGTTTTCACATCATAAAAACGCTATATCGGAATAACTGAGGGTTGTTACGGCAACCATTTTTCGCCACACAGACCCTTTGCAGTGTAGATATTATAGGGGCTGCGGTGCGGATGGATAACACTCGTCAGTGCAGCGTTGTGGTCGACACTGATAAACGCAGCATCTTCCGCATTCCCCGTTTCGTCGAGCAAGAAATAATCGGAACGATAATGACTAAGGAACATATGGTTTTTGTTGTCGACTTCGGTTAATCGAACCGACGTAACGGCTTTAAACGTTGCTGAAGGGGAAGGCAATGCTAAAATCGTTTTGTAATAATATCCTTTATCTTTTTGTAGCTGAGAGAACCCACTAAGTACTGACACTAAATCATCGAGGGGCATTGCCTCTCGTTGTAGCATAAAGTCATGGTGGATAAGTCGGTTCCCGTTTTCAACAGTTTGCCCAGCCGTATAAACTTGTTCCGCTTCTAACTCACTTAAGTATGTTTGTCCCTCTTCTGCGTAGTTGTTAAGCGCACCGATATTCATATTTACCACATAATCGCTTATGCCAGCGGGCAACACCTCAAAAAGCATGACGTCGGGCGTGACAGCACCGCGTTCTTCAGGTGCTTGTGGGCCCTTTGGGCTGCATCTATCTGAGATAAAATAATAATACTGACCAGCCCCGATAGCGTTAGCGACCGAACTGAAAGCAAGTAAGAATGTTATAAGGACAAATGATCGCACAATGAATTGCTACTGATTAAACAAAAGAGTGTGGACATTCTACGTGGTAACGAGGCCCGGTAGAACGTTTTGTCGGAAAAATTACTTTTTCTTTTCTTCTAAGGTTTGGATCTTCTCCCACAATGTCTCTGATTCCGCAGTGAGCATTGAATACGTTTTGATATCACCGTTACGTTGGGCATGCATTGCGCGCTCAAGCAGCGAGTCGTATTGTTTTCTAAGCTTTTTCGTAGGATTTGATTTAAATAGGCCAAACATGGCGTGATCTCGACGAGTGTGTGTACTAGTGAAACGTAAATAAAAGACGATTCGATCACATCTGTGGCAAAGATAATGACGTCTAATCACAAAGGAAGGCCTCACTATTCATGCTATTTTTAGCAGATACATCTCTCCATCATTAAAACAATATAAACATATTATAAATATTTTTTATGAGTAGGTAGAAAATGATATTAGTAAGAAATGTCTATATCCCCTAACTTGACGCTACCAACATCAAATTTTGCCTGTGATTTCGTCAAAAAATGATAAGAATAAGTGAATAAAATGGCTTGCTAGCCTAAAAATAATGTCATTCTCGTAGAACTTGGATGTGAGGAGAAGCGTGTGAAAATCATAGTTTTAAATGAGTCTGTAACACAAGATCCGCTTTTTCCTGTGGAAAAGCGGTGTGCAGTTACCCCTGCAAGTGTTGGGCGTCTGGTTAAAAAAGGCGTCACTATTCAACTAGAGCGTGGTGCGGGTGCTTTATCGGGATATACAGATAAAGAGTATGAAGAAGCAGGCGCTGTTATCATTAATGATGTGAATGTTGCGTTATCATCAGCAGATATGCTTGTGGCCGTAAACAAGCCAACAGAGATACACCTGTCACAAATGAAAAAAGGAGCGGTTGTCGTTGGCCATTTAGATCCTTTCTTTCAACAGCCGCTTGTTGAGTCGTTGGCCGAACATGGCCTAACGTCGATTTCAGTTGAAATGATACCGCGCTCCTCGCGCGCTCAAAAAATGGATGCACTCAGTTCACAAGCCAGCTTAGCAGGCTATGTGATGGTGATGCAGGCCGCTAACTTACTCCCGTCGATTTTACCGATGATGATGACACCGTCTGGTACCATTAAGCCGGCCAAGGTGTTTATTATCGGCGCTGGTGTTGCTGGGCTTCAAGCCATTGCTACTGCGAAACGGTTAGGGGCGAATGTACTTGCTTATGATACCCGTCCTGTGGTTGCTGAGCAGGTTGAATCGCTAGGTGGGAAGTTCTTGAAAATCGACATCGGTGAAACTGGCCAAACGAAAGATGGCTATGCAAAAGAGCTAACCGACGAGCAAAAAGCGAAGCAACAAGATGCGCAACGTGACGCGATTGCCGACTCTGACATTGTTATCACTACTGCGCAGCTGTTCGGTAGAAAACCCCCTGTACTTATTAGTAAAGAAACCTTATCGCTAATGAAGGCGGGAAGCGTTGTTGTTGATATGGCTGCCCAATCTGGTGGGAACGTAGAAGGTTCCGTTCCAGGTGAAACGGTGAATATTGATGGTGTTAACGTTGTGGGTAATGGGAATTGGAGCCAGAGCGTTGCTCGGGCCGCCACGGATATGTACGCCAACAATATTTATAATTTAGTAGACGAGTTCTTCGATAGCGAAACAACGTCTTTTAATGTGAACCTTGAAGATGACATTCTTGCAGGGTGCGTTATTACCCATGATGGCAAGGTAACTAACGATATGCTTATTAACGCCTATAAAGGAGCGTAGTGATGGAAATTATTTATCTTCTTTTCATTGTATTACTGGCAGCATTTCTGGGGTTTGAGTTGATCCGTAAAGTACCAGCTACATTACACACGCCGTTAATGTCCGGCTCTAACGCCATTTCTGGTATTACGCTGGTAGGCGCATTGGCAGCTGCTGGTGGCGATAACGAGTTACTAACTACTGTGCTTGGTACTGCTGCTGTCGCGCTAGCGAGTATTAACGTGGTTGGGGGTTACCTAGTAACCGATCGCATGCTTAGTATGTTTAAGAAAAAAGAAAAATAAGGAGTACGTAGGTGAATGATATCGAAACCATAATCAATCTTGCGTACGTTGTTGCCGCAGCGTTGTTTATTTTGGGCCTGAAATTGCTCAGTAGCCCTGATTCTGCCAAGCGCGGTAACTTTGTGTCTGCAATCGGCATGTTCATTGCCGTTGTTGTCACGTTGCTTGATCAGCAAATTATTAGTTATCAGTACATTCTTGCTGGATTCTTTATAGGTGGCGCCTATGGAGCGTGGAAAGCCAAGACAGTAGAGATGACGGCAATGCCAGAGCTTGTTTCATTGTTTAATGGGTTTGGTGGTGCTGCATCACTTTTGCTTGGTTGGGCGACATTAGCAGGCATGAGCGTAGTGGCGCTTGAAACCACTGGGGCCTTTACCTTCATCACCGTCTTTTTTACTATTTTAGTGGGCGGCATAACTTTCTCTGGCTCGGTGATAGCATGGGGAAAGTTGTCAGGAAAGATGTCATCGAAAGCCGTTATTTTTACGGGGCTTCGCGAACTTAGCATTTTGCATATTATTGCCATGTTCGCCGTTGGGTATTTATTTACGACCGATCCTTCAAACAGCCTATGGCTCTATTGTGCTATTGCATTAGCACTAAGCTTTGGGTTGTGGGCGACCATTTCTATCGGCGGTGCCGATATGCCGGTAGTCATCGCGTTACTAAATAGCTACTCGGGCGTTGCGGCAACTGCAGCAGGACTCGCTACAGGAAACACCATTCTTATCGTAACTGGTCTGTTGGTAGGCGCATCAGGTCTTATTCTTACCAATATCATGTGTAAAGCAATGAACCGTTCGCTAATGAATGTGTTGTTGTCTGGTTTTTCTAAACCGGTTGAAGCCGGAGAGAAAATAGAGGGTGAAATAAAGATTCTGTCGGCACAAGATGCCTACTATGTACTAGAAGCTGCGCAGTCGGTGTTAGTTATTCCAGGCTATGGTATGGCGGTAGCGCAAGCGCAGCATGCAGTGCGAGAAATGCAGTCTTTACTAGAAGAAAATGGATGTACCGTTGATTATGCCATTCATGCTGTAGCAGGGCGCATGCCAGGCCATATGAATGTGTTGCTTGCAGAGGCAGACGTACCGTATGACCAGTTGTACGAAATGGATGACGTTAACCCGCGTATGGAAAACTATGACGTAGCTATTGTCATCGGTGCAAACGACGTGGTTAACCCAGCGGCAAAAGAAATGAAAGGCAGCCCCATTTACGGTATGCCAGTGATTGAAGCCTACCGAGCAAAAACTGTCTTTGTACTAAAGCGTTCAGCGAATGCCGGTTTTGCGGGTGTCGATAATCCTCTGTTCTTTAAAGATAACACTCGAATGGTGCTTGGTGATGCCAAAGACACTATCAATAGTATTATTCGTGAGTTTGGTGACGACTAGCTAACAATAAAAGTAGGCGTTCTGGCGCCTACTTTACTTTAGCACCGGCATACTGAGCGTTTCACAGCGACAAGCTATAATGCTACCGCATACTCTTTGCGTCAGTTAACTCATCGCTCCAATTGTTCGCCATATCTTTTGCACACTGTTATATATTCTCCAGTTAGGTTACGGTACAAGCGTATTGGTTAATAACTACATGCTAAGGTTACGTTAGGTGACACCTTTCTCTATTGAAATCTTTCAGAATTACCTCCTTGTTGTTTTAAGAGGACGGTGGGATATGAGCACAAATATTCATTACCTGTCGACACTTGCCTCGTCATTGCAAACCTGCAATAGCAGAGCCTTTCATATGATTGTTGATATGCGAGGGTGGCAAATTCCTTACGACGCAGTTTCAGAAAAAATAAAGGCGCCTATACATCTTGATCGTAGAAATCAGCGCAGCGAAATTTGGTTGGAGGATTGCAATACGCTTGCCGACCATATAGCAGATAAGGTTTCCAGTGAACAAATTGTTCATTTGCTTCGTACTGATTCTACAAGCAGGGTTATCGAGTGGGTGAAGCAACAAAGTTCACCGTCAGTCACTGAGCATATAAGACAATGGTTAGTTGACAACAAAGTCGATAAACAAAATTAGTCGAGACCATAGATATTTTACATAGCGCTTATTGTTCTCTTGTCTATAATACGTGCCCTATTTTTAATTTAAGCACTAAGCGATCGTGCTTAGAAAACGTCAAAAGGTGAGCAACATTGTCAGATTGGAGCATTGAAGAAGCGGAACGCGTCTACGGCGTATCGCAGTGGGGTGGTGGCTATTTTCAGGTTGGTGAAAATGGTAATGTTCATGTTACTCCCGTTCCCGATCAACCCTCAATTCGCATCGACTTTAAGTCGGTTATTGACGATATTCGTAAAGAAGGGGTTCAGTTTCCTGTTGTTGTTCGGTTTCACGATATTCTTCGATCGCAAGTTGCAGGCTTAAATAAAGTATTTCGCGACACCATTGCTGAAGCGCAATATAACGGTGAATACCAAGGCGTGTACCCGGTAAAAGTAAACCAAATGCGCGAAGTGGTTGAAGAAATCGTTGAAGCGGGTGCGCCTTTTAACTATGGGCTTGAAGCTGGGTCAAAAGCAGAGCTTTTAACCGTACTTGCCATGAATACCAACGAATCGTCTCTTACTATTTTGAATGGCTACAAAGACGATGAGTTCATGCGTTTAGCATTATTAGGTAGAAAGCTGGGTCGAAAGGTTGTTGTTGTTGTCGAGAAATTTACAGAGCTACTACTTATGGTAAAAGTAGCAAAAGAGCTCGACATCGAACCTATTATTGGCGTTCGCGCGAAAATGACAGTGAAAGGTCGTGGTAAGTGGGAAAGTTCGGGCGGTGAACGTGCGAAGTTTGGACTTACTATTACTGAAATCATCAAAACCGCACGTTACCTTGAAGAGCAAGGGATGGCGCATTGTTTAAAGCTACTTCATTTCCATATTGGTAGCCAGTTAACCGATATTCGCGCAGTAAAAGAAGCGATTACTGAAGGAGCACGTATTTACGCAGACCTTCATAAAATGGGCTTCCCGCTAGATTATGTCGATGTAGGTGGCGGTTTAGGCATTGACTATGACGGCAGCAACTCAACTAACGAGTCTTCGCGTAATTACAGTATGCAAGAATACGTTGCCGACGTGGTTTATGGCATGAAAGAAATGTGCGATATCGAGGGCGTGCCTCACCCGCACTTGGTCAGCGAGAGCGGTCGAGCAATAACGGCACACCACAGCTGTGTGGTGACTGAGATTGTCGGTGAGATAAAGACGAATTCAGCAAGTATCGATACGTCGGTTGAAGACGGTGAGCACTTTTTCCTTAAAAATATGCGCGAACTATCAGATACGTTTGATAGCCAAACTAATATGCATGAAGTGTATAACGACGCATCGCAATACAAAGAGCAAGCGCTTGGTGCCTTTAAGCTTCGTGTTATCACGCTAGAAGAACTGGCTAAAATCGAAACGCTTTATTGGGATATTATGTCACGCTTGCAAGTGTGGTATCGAAATGAAGAGTACGTGCCAGAAGAACTACAGGAACTGGATTACAGCTTATCTTCACAATACCTGTGTAATTTTTCTGTCTTTCAGTCTGCGGCTGACACGTGGGCAATTGATCAGTTGCTGCCCGTTGTGCCGCTAACAAGAATGAATGAGAAGCCCACTGTTAATTGTTCGTTAGTCGATATTACGTGTGATAGTGACGGCAAGATTGACCAATTTGCAATAGGTCGAGAGATTACTGATGTATTGCCTATGCACCCGCTTAAAGCCAATGAGCCGTATTACATTGGTTTATTCCTTACGGGCGCATACCAAGACGTGATGGGAGATATGCATAACCTCTTCGGTCGATTGAACGAAGTGCATATCTTTAGCTATGACGACGACCCAGAAGACTTTTACATAGAAGAGGTTGTGAAAGGCTCTTCAGTAGAGGATGTGCTTAACATTATGCAGTACAACCCGCCTGCGATGGCGTCGGATGTAAAGCGCTTAATTGATAAGCAAGTTGCGAATGGCACGTTTAATCCAAGAGAAGGGGTACGTTGGACAGATTTCTATGAAAACTGTTTGAAAGGTTACACCTACCTTAAGCCATAAGTTAATTGTGTAGGCCGGCGCTATTTAGCGTCGGCTTGTTTAAAATAGCGTTTCCAAAATTCAGCTGTTGTTGAGTTAATCATATTGGACTCAGCATTCATCAGCATTACATACCCTGCTTTATAATCGGGTGAAAATGCAACATCTGCACGATAACCCTTGACCCAACCACCGTGATAATTCACGCGTTTCCCGTCTACATTGTAAACACGCCAGCCCAGTCCGTAGTGTGCTTCTTTAAGTAGCCCACGCCATCCTCTTCGGTAGGTTTCTCTGCGTGTTTCGACTCGTGGTGTCGTTACTGTCTCGATCATCTCTGGCGATATGACGGTGGGAAATTCGCCAAGTAATGCTTGAAGGTATATTGTCATATCTTGAATGCTGGCATTAACGCCAGCTGCTGGAGAGAAACGATAGTAATTGCTTTCTACTGGTCCTTCTCGCCATTTGCTTCGTGTAATGGCGACATGTGGCCTTGCCCAGCTATCAGAGCTTAATAGCCCCCCTTTGCCGACGCTCGCGTTTTTCATACCCAGAGGCTCAAAAATATTAGACTGCAGCTCTCGTGAATAAGAGCTATTGTTTGACGTTAAAAAGTATTCTAATGCGCCGAATGCTGCATTTTGATAGGTATAACACTCACCAGGTTTACAGAGCGGTTCGAGCTTACTCAACGCTGTTAGTACACGCTCTAGCGAATAGTCTGCCTCAATAAGATTATCGTAAGCGTTTGGCATAAACCCACTTGATTGCCCAACAATATGCTGCAACTGTAGTTTGTCCATGCCGTTGTCATTAAACGGAATACTTGGTGTTAACGTGGCAATAGGTGTGTCCCACGATAATCGATTCTGTTCTACCAATTTTGCACTAAGTAATGCAGTGAAGGTTTTTGATACCGAGGCTAAACGGAAAACGGTATTTTCTTCTATGCGCTTGCCCCCTTTCTCTATTCGCCCATACACGTATATTCTTGGTACTTTTCCTTGTTCGTAGTAAACAAAAGCATAGCCAGGCACATTGTATTTATTCGCTTCTCTTTTGACGTAATTAGCATAGTCATCTAACCACGGCTCTGCATTTACGGTTGCACAAAAGACAAACGTTATTAGCAAAGCTGCGAAATGGATAACCCATGGTCGCGTAAGGCGTACGTTTTGAAGCATGAAAAGAAAGGCTCACTTTAGTTGGTTGCGCGTGGGGCAACACTTAATTTTATTGCAGTATTATGCGTATCCAATATGTATTTATCAAATATCTAGCACAATTGGGCGGTATGCCTATGGCAATTATTAAATTTCCATAACGGTAAACGCATTACTATAGAGTACTGATTTTGTCGCCCATTACGAAAACGTTCAGGTTACACTTACCCAATGTTAAGGCAACCATGTAAACCTAAATGTCGATAAACAAGGTAGACGAAAATACGTGCTCACAAGCACGGCATAGTCGTGACCCACGATTCGATGGTATGTTCTTTGTTGCCGTGAAAACCACGGGCATATTCTGTCGCCCTATATGTCCTGCGAAACTTCCTAAAGAAGAAAATGTGCGTTATTACTCGTTGGCTGCAAGTGCGATGGCTGATGGTTATCGACCTTGCTTACGCTGTCGACCCGATAGCGCACCTCGCTCACATGCTTGGAATGGCGTTCAAACTACTGTCTCGCGAGGGCTTTGTATGCTTGATGAGATCCCGCCAAAGAAAGTAGCGAATATTGCTGAGAGGCTTGGTATCTCTGAACGTTATTTTAATAAACTCATTACGTCCTCAATAAGTTTATCGCCTAAGCAATATCAGACGATGCAACAAGCGTTGTTCGCAAAGCAGCTTTTGCAGCAAAGTAACGCATCGGTTATCGACGTTGCGCTAGCGGCCGGTTACGGATCGGCTAGACAGTTGCAAAGGGCGATGCAAACGCACTGTAAAATGCCGCCCTCTAAACTTCGGGGTAACGTAAAGCACTTGAATACCTCAGCAATTACATTGCGCTTACCCTTTCGGCCGCCGTATCACTGGGACTATGTTCGTGATTTTTTAGCGCTGCGTGCCGTTAGGGGCGTTGAAGCCGTGACCGCAGATAGCTATTCACGTAATTGCAATATACATGGAGAGACTGCACAGTTTACGGCTACGTATAACCCTAAAGCGAGTGGATTCGATGTCAGTATTGTAATG
>Ga0102951_1000197_pt1 | contig 20967 bp, 18 predicted proteins | sample SalPonA_B_H2O_MG_FD_78507 | JGI IMG/M metagenome (GOLD analysis project Ga0102951, IMG submission 78507) | Water microbial communities from South San Francisco under conditions of wetland restoration - Salt Pond MetaG R2A_B_H2O_MG | ecosystem: Environmental > Aquatic > Non-marine Saline and...
ACGAATGTTTGAAGGAGATCTGCACGAGGAATACCGCCAACAGCACGTTGCCATTTACGGAGAGGACAGTACTTATCAAGCAAATTTCTAATGGCTAGAAACCGAAGAAATAGAAACCGGCTAAAGATTGACCCTGTAGTGGCGCTCATCTACACGGTCCTTGTTTTCTGGGGCTGGCTAAGCATCCATTCAGCTGTATACAATGAAGAGGCAGCGTCGCTATTCAACCTCACCCAAGAATACGGTAAGCAACTCCTGTTTATTGGCGGGAGTTTCATCATCATTTTGGGCATCCTCTTGTCAAATTACCGGTTATGGACCAATTTCGCTCCGTTCTGGTATATTTTAACCCTCATCCTTTTGATCGGCGTATTGTTTGTCGGAAAGAAAATTGGCGGTGCACGGAGCTGGTATGCCCTAGGGTCTTTTAGTCTTCAACCTTCGGAAGTAGCGAAATTTGCTACAGCCTTAATGCTTGCCTTCTACATGGGACATTCCCGCACAAACATGCGGCTATGGTCCCACAGACTCATTGCCGCATCGCTATTCCTCATTCCCGGCTTCCTCATTGGTCTTCAACCTGACCTGGGCTCAACACTCGTCTACCTAAGTTTACTTCTTGTTCTGTACCGTGAAGGCATGCCAGGATACTACATAGGTGCTGCGCTGGCTCTCGTGGCACTGGCCATTATTGGCCTATTGTTGCCCTTAAAAACAGCCTTAATCTTCCTGGGCAGCATTTCACTACTACTGTTTCTACTTCTTCCTAAAAAAAGAAGACCCATTGCCATCAATCTTACCCTAGTTTCACTTGCTAGCGTTACCGTATTTGCAGTGGGTCAAGTCATGGAGCGCGTTCTTGCGCCACACCAACAAGTACGCATCAAGGTCTTGCTTGGTTTAGAGGACGATCCTACTGGGGCAGGATACAACACCCTTCAAAGCCTGATAGCTATTGGGTCAGGCGGATGGACAGGTAAAGGCTATTTAAACGGTACTCAGACAAAACTCAACTTTGTACCAGAACAAAGCACAGATTATATTTTTTGCACCATTGGCGAAGAATGGGGTTTTATAGGTACCGCACTTCTAATGACCCTATTTGCTGTTCTTATAGGTCGTATTATTTGGTTGGCAGAGAAACAAAAAGACACCTTTTCACGGGTCTACGGCTACAGTGTTGCAAGCATTCTCTTTACGCACTGGCTCATCAACATTGGAATGACCATAGGGCTGGTACCAACTATCGGTATACCGCTGCCCTTCTTTAGCTACGGCGGCTCCTCACTGTGGGGCTTTACCATATTACTGTTCATCTTTGTCAAGCTTGATGCGGAGCGTTGGAACCGTCTAGCTTAGTAGGGCCTAAAAACAACGCGAGCCGATGCATATGCATCGGCTCGCGCCTTTAACTGTCTTTACACTACTGCTCCTTAGAACATCATGTAGCGCATGTCCTCAATCTTCGCCTTATCCTGTAAAGCTTTGTAGGCCTGAGTACCTACTAGATTTCGAATACTGCGCTGCGTATTCTGTGCCATATTCGTGTAGTCAATTTGCGGGGCAGGATTTGCAGGAGAAGTAATCGCCACAAAAGCGCCATTTTCACCAAGAATAACAGGACTCAATGTTCCCGGCTCTAAACCACAAATAGTACCTACTACCTTAGCCTCATTACCAACACCTGAGATGTTGAATTGAGAAATACGGAAGCTTAATGTACGTACTTCCTTACCGGCAGCTGTTGCTACGGCCTCAATAGTTGCCGCTCCAGCAGAGGCGTTTTCTAAACGCTCTAGCACCAATGCCTTCTTCGCATCTTTCTTAGCGGCCTCCAAACATTGGGCTTGTACCATTTCAAATGAAGAAGTTCCTTCTTCCAGCTTGTCCGTTAGGACCACTACAACATAACCATTTCCATCATTTTCAAGCAAACCAATATTTCCTTCTTCGCGGTCGTCATCCCAAGCCCAACGTACCACACGACGCGCAGTACCTAAACCGGAAACCACTTCCTCAAAGCGCCCTAGATTACGTGCTGGACGTAAAAAGAACCCTTTCTCAGTAGCAAGTGCGCGGTAATCTTCGGCAGTTTGTGCCTCCGCAGCATAACCTGACGCCTGATTATATAACGTTTGAATGGTCTCATCTGATGGTAAGATTTCACGAATGATTTGTCCAATCTTATATACATCGTTTGCACCTTTCTGATCCGTTACTTGGATCACGTGCCACCCAAATTGGGTTGGTACCACGCCCATTGATCCATTTTTTCTAAAGAAACAGAAATTCTCAAAGGGCTTTGCCATTGATCCGCGAGAGAAGTACCCTAGATCGCCGCCCTTCTCTTTTGCAACCACATCTGACGAAAACGCTTCGCTAACAGATTCGAATGCAGATGGATTACCCTCGAGGTATGCGAACAAGCTATCCGCCAAAACTTTAGCCTCTTGCGGATTGCGTGTTACCGATGCATCAGCTCTCGTTGCACCCGCAAACGGTATGAGGATGTGACGCGCTTTTACGCTATCCGGCACTGTTTTTCTATCTACTAATTTAACCACTGCAAAAGCGCCACCTAAATCGATTGGTCCCTTCTGAAAGCCCACTGATTGTCCGTCTACAAGTGTATCTAGACCGGTGCCGACCAATTCTGTGGTTGTGTAATACTCCGACTGAAAACGAACATCGCTGTGTTGGTTAACAAATACTGAGTCGTCTTCTACATTCAGCCACTCAAAAGAAAGACTGGCCAATTCAGCACGCACACCTTCACGATCCGATTCTGACGGCGCTAACGGAAAGTTGATGAATTCTATATTGCGACCTTCTTCCTGCGAAAAATCTTCTTTGTGTGCATTGAAGTAGCGCTTGGCATCTTCATCAGAAACATTGATTTCGTCTTCGTTTACATCGATATAGGGTACATAAACGTATTGCGCTGGGTGCTGTGCATCACCGCGGTTAATTTCAGTTTCCGCAAGACCTGCAGGCATGAAAATAGCCTTTTCTATTGCGTTGGTGTATTTAAAGTTCTGTGCTTGATTCGCTACGGCACGCTCGAATGACAACCACTGCGTCCACATCTCAACCGATTGCTCTGAAGCGTCACGGTTATCTCGAACCTGGGCGATGTAGCTCTTGAACATATTTTCATCGAACTGTCCGTTTGCACCGGCAAAGTTTTGACGAATATTAGGGTTAGTAATGATATCGAAATAGATCTCCTGCTCACTCACGCTCATGCCTGCCGCGCTCAACTCTGCAGAAAGCAACTCTTCAGTAACGATGTTGTTCCAGACGAAGTTCGCCAGCTGAATACTGGTTGTATTTGCATATTGTTCAGGATTACCGGCACGCAACTCCTCCATTCCCTGGCTGAGTTCTTGACGCGTAATGTCGCGTCCATTTACGGTTCCGATAACGTTCGGATCGCCAAAAAACTTAGAGCCGCCTGAGCGAAATAAATCTCCTAATAAGAAAGCTATGAGTGCTACAAACACCACGACTACTAGAAGTCCTGAGCGCTGTCTGATGCGTTGGATTGTTGCCATTGTACTGCAATTAAATGTATGAGTCTGCGAATATAAGGATTGGCGCCAATTAATTGGCCTTTACGAGCACCTCTTCCAACCTATTCGTCCTAGTTTTTTGTACCAAGAACAAGTATTGGTCGCTTCGCACTACGGTTCCCTTCTCTGGTAGGCTTTGGTAGAGGTCCAAAATGTACCCCCCAAGAGTATTGTAATTTTCATTCTGAGGAAGCCCAAGACCCCATCTTTCATTGATATCGGAGATGTCTAAGCGCGCGGAAAACAGCCATTCTCCTTCTTTAATTTGCCGCTCTAACAATTCATCCGTGTCGTGCTCATCCTCGATTTCGCCAAAGATTTCCTCAATCACATCTTCGAGTGTGATCATACCACTGGTTCCTCCGTGCTCATCCAAAACAACCGCAATATTTCGCTTCTCACGGGTGAATAAATTAAGTACTTCGTCCGCTCGCATACTTTCTGGGATAAATGCAACTGGTCGAAGTACTCGCTTTAAATGATCTGGCTTCTTAAAAAGCTCAAAAGCATGAACGTAGCCTATAATTTTATCGATGTTGTCTTCGTAAACCAAAAGTTTACTGTAGCCCGTTTCTATAAAATATGCACGTACTTTCTCGGGAAGCTCATTTACTTCTACGCTTTCTATCTCCGTCCTTGGGATCATAAATTCGCGTGCCTTTGTCTCTGGAAATTCTAGCGCATTCTTGAAAATTTCAAATTCCGGATCAACTTCCTCATTTCCTGGGGTCGTTTTGGGGGCGCGCTCACGTACGTAATGATCTAACTCCATTCTTCCAAAGGCGTTCTCTTCTTCTTGTACCTCAACGCGAAAAACATATTTTAAAAAGAATTGGCTTACGCCCAGCATAAGAGCACTGGGCAATCGAAGCACCCAGAATAAAATCCAAGCGGGTAAACTGAGCCAACGCATTAATCCCTCAGGATTTTGACGGAAAAGCGTTTTAGGAAGGAATTCCGCAAAAACCAAAATAACCACTGTAGAAACTGAAGTCTCTAGGAGTAAGATTAGGTATTCCATTGCACCCCAGCTAGTAAATACTGGAGTAAGTACGCGGTGCATGTAATTGCCATAAAGCACTAATGCCACATTATTCCCGACAAGAATTGCGGCAATAAATGGTGCTGGACGATCGACCAAATAGCCCAGAGCCTTATATGCTATTCCTCCCTTCTGTCGTTCAAGCTCAACATGAAGTTTATTGATACTCAGGTAAGCCATTTCCAACCCCGAGAAGAGTGCAGAAAAAAATACGGCCAAAACAATGGGTAAAATAAATGCCAAGGTTCTATTCTTTAGGTTGTTTCAGACGCGAACGCCTCCTGAGGAAATACATAAAAATCGCAGCTCCGAGAAACAAAGAGAATTTAATCGTGCTCTGCCAGTTGCTTCCCCAATTGACATAAATCTCAACTGAGCTGACCGCTGCCACACCTAACCATAATAACTCTATAAATCGCAATGCTCTATTCATCATCAACTGTTATTTCTCCTTGTACTTTATAAATTCGATAGGTGTTGAACGATTGATCGGCTTCAAACCCCTTACCTCTTATGAGCTGCCCATCAGATAGGATTTGAACTTTAGCATTACTGTACAATCGTTCCTCCTTTTTATCCCAGAATAATAATTCTGTGGTCATTCGCTCGCCTTTACCATTGGTAACTTCAACATTACCGCCTATACCCCAAAGGTCATCTTTTTTCAATTGGCGTGCCGTATCTGCTTTCAGCACCGTTGCTGTTTTTGCGTTTTCACTGTAAAAATTAACGGTAATTCCCTCACCAAAGAAAACGTATGCGGGATCCATATTCCCGAAGTCTTGCATGAGTCCTGCACGAATTTCTAAAACCTTTTGTCCGCTATCGCTATATGTGATGTGCGCGCCGTGTTGCTCGTTCAAGGGGAATACCACTGGAATTTTGCTGACCTCCGCAACATCCTTAGCATCGTTCGAACATGCGCCTAAATAGCAGGCCATTATAACCAATAGGGTCTTAGGCTGTTTTAAAAGAAACTTCATCCTCACGAAGGTCGGTAAAATTGCGCAAAAAAAATCCCCCAGACTTTCGTCCAGGGGAAATATAACGCGGTCGTTTAATGCTTAGTAGAATTTAACGTTAACCGTTTCATTGATCCAACAACCAATATTGATTTTATCGCCTTCTTTGTAGCCCAATTGGAACGAGATTCCCTTGTCCGGAATCTGCTGGCTGTAGGCTGAAATCAATTTTGCAGCCTTACTTGCAACGCTTGGGTCAATACTTCTTGCATAGCTCAGTTTGTTTATCGCCGCCCAATAAACTGCATTTTTCTCCACTGCATTCGCACCACATGTGCCTGCCGCCTCAGCATAAAGGGTTGCTAAGTATAAATAAGGATTCCCCCAATCTTTACGAAGCTGGCCTGCTTTCATACAGTTGACTTTGGCAGCGGATAAAGAACCCAATTTTTGATTCACATAGGCCAACCCCATGTAGCTATTTGCTTTGCGACGAAGATCTTCCTCTTGCTCAATAGCTTCAGTGTAGTACTTTTTAGCCATGGCCCAATCGCCCTTGTTTACACCTAGCTTCGCCATATTTAATGCCGCTTGAGCGCTAGGCTCAATTTCATACAATGTCTCGGCAATTGAAATAAATACTGGGTTATCAGTACAAGACGTTAATTCACCGTCTTCGCCAACGCGCTCTTTTTGTAACAAGTTACCGGCACGTTTCAACCATTCGATATCGTCTTTGTTCTCTTCAAATGCAGCATCGTTGTAGATCAACGTTAGCTTTTCACAAGTCAACAGTGGGCTCAAAATTTTCTCAATGTTACGTTGCACTTTCGTGATATTTCTCAAACGGATTTCATTGTTTGAAATCTTACGCTTATCCACTGACGTTAACCCTTGCTCATCCAATTCATATTTAGTCTTCAGCTCATCTGCCTTCTCTATAACGCTAACCAATTCCTGCGCACCTGTTTCCATTTCTGGCTTCACTAAAGGAGGAAGTTTAGCCGCTTGCTTCATGCGCTTCTTTGAAGAATTGTTATACGCATTTGTAGAATCATAAACGGCCATTTCGGCTTGGTAAGCCGCTTTTGCTGCCTCAGCTGAAGGACGAATACTGTCCGCATATGCGATAAAATCCAGAACAGAATCTGCCTTAAGTTCAATATTGTAGTTTTCAACGTTAAACGTGTTGAAGTTAAATTCCAGTGAAACGAGAACGGAGTTGTATACCTCAAACAAGCGATCTACGTCTTTTGTCTTGTTGAACTCCTTGACATTCGCTTGGAAATAACGGTCAGTATGCGCCACAGACATGGTATCTCCAAGAAGTGACTTAGCCTCTTCAAACATCACCACAGCTTTCGAAACACTGTCGGCATTTTTTCTGTAGTAATTGTAGAAATGATATGCCTTCGAAGACATTGCATTTGATTTTTCTTCTGGGAAATGCACTGCGAACGTATCGTACAAACCTAGAAGCTCCTGGATAAGAGCATTCTTTGACGCATCGTCACCGGCCTCTTTAATCTTCGCTTCGATGATGTTGTCCCCGTACGTGTAAATGCGGATATTGGCAGATGGACACGTTTCATACAGTGCTTTCCAAGCATCATAAGCTTCTGCATAATCCTTACTCTGGTAGTAAGAACCCATGATGTTGTAATTCTGAAAACAAGAAACAGAATCGGCTATGGAATTACCCCATTTCGATTCTTGCGCTTGGGTTGTCAAGCTGATCAATAAAATTCCTAATACAAAAAGGATTCGTTTCATTACTATCGCGTTTTTTATCTGTATCTAAATTTTTGGAACCATTTGTCATTGAGTGTTATCCCAAAGTTCAAATTCCAATAATCTTCTTTTAAATCGGACTCTACACCACTCCAACGAGTGCCTCTTCCTATATTAATATTCAAAAAGCTTGCCTTTTGTTCACCGGGAGCTAAACTTCTGTAGATAATTGGCAGGGTCAATCCGAGGTTAAACTCCTGTGTTACGTAAGTTGGGCCTGTTGTTGGCTCTTGCCAATAATACTGTCCTTTCTCTCTAGAATAACCGAAGCGGTATCTAGAAATAGCGAAGTAATTCGTGCTTCGTCTGAGCTGAGGAATAACGTATGAAGGAACCATTACTAGTCCAACACTTCCTCTTTCACTTACCGCAATTGCGGATTGCACAGGTGTTCCTCCGAACGGGGTGAAATCTCTATAGTCTTGCCAGTTCACTCTGCGGTAATCCACTACTAAATCCCAGGCATTTACAGGAACGTTTTCTACGGTTCTGCTAAGACCAAATCCAAATCCAGTAGATGTCGGTAAGACTACACTACCCTCTTCAGATAAATTATAAAACAATGTATCGACTGGTGTCTCCACAATGCCGCTGTTTATAAAAGAATATTGCGTAGAAATTTGTCTCGCATTCATAGAACCTCCGAAGCCATAAACTGCTCCTGCGACAAAGTGGAATCGGTCAAGATCTCCCTGCAACTGTGTACCTATGTCAAAGGTTAGATCACTAATCCCTGTTTTGTTGGTTTTACTGACCGAAAGGAATCTATTATCCGCGAGGATGGTTTTATTGCTCGTTTCCATTTCGCCAAAGATGTAGCGCGCATTTCCGCCTATACTGAACCACGGAAGGGGCTGAAGGGCAAGTCCAAAGGTGAATTGGTCAAAACCGCCAGAACCGATTGAACGGTATTCGTAAATTCCAAAATCATCCGAAGAATCGGCAACACTCACATTGTAACCTTTTGCTGCGTAAGGGCTTAAAGAAAAGGCACCACCAATCCAATCAGCGAATTTGAATCCAAATCCGAAATAATCGAAATAGGTGTTGTAGTTGTCTTGATCTAAACTATCGCTGATGATTCTGTGGCGGAACGTACGGTGGGCACCACTCATTTCAAGTGTCGAATACTCAAGATTCGTATAACCTGCCGGATTGAAGACGTTAATAGTGTAACGGTCGGCATAACCTATTCCCGTCCCCCCCATACCTAAATATGCCGGCGTAATACCGAAGGAGGTTTCTCCGAGCCCATTTATACTGAGTGGACTTACTGAGTTCGTCTGTGCCGACGCATCAGACCCAAACAACAGCAACATCGACGCTAACACTAATGTGAAAGCGGATTTATTTAACTGATTGACTTTGAAAATATTCATCAATGCGCTGTAGGGCATATAGTTCGTAATTCAAGGGTGCAAATATGTAGCTTTTTAGGTGGTTTGACAAGGCCTTTGCATCTCCACCGCAAATGAATACAAGATTTATGCCCGTTTGACTTTGCAAGGCATGAATCATCCCTTCCATTTCAAGCGGTAATGCCGTGTCCACGCCAGACCACATACTTTCCTCCGTTGAGGCGCCAACTACATGGGTTTCACTGCTTTTTGACAGGTTTGGAAGTGCCGCTGTAAAGGCATGCATTGCCTTGTATCGCATCGCCCAACCGGGGGAAATTGCGCCGCCAATGAAAGCGTCATTTTTAACAATATTATAAGTAATGCAAGTACCCGCAACTACCACGATAAGGTCTACTCTGTTTTCTAACCAAGCAGCCGCGGCGAAGAGTAGTCGGTCCAAGCCTAGCGACTCAGGGGTTTTATAGTCGATCGAAAACGGCCATGGATCGTCAATAGTAAGCCAACGTATAGACTTTGGCCAATGTGCATCTAATGCGCCGCTCGCAATGCCTATAGACCTATCTCCACTAGCGAACCACTGCTCATAGACCTTAACGGCTTTTTCCACTTCGCTGAGTACAAAAGTCTCGTTTTCAACGAGCCTACTGCCGTCGAATAATCCCATCTTGATAAGGGTGTTCCCTACGTCTATTGTGATTAACATATGGTCAAAGGTCGTTAAATCCTTCATCTATTGGTAATTCGAAATGACATTCTAATTTTTCATTGAATGTGCTTTCACATTTCAATTGTAGGTGTATATTTGCCGCCCGGCAGGTGATGTAGCTCAGTTGGTAGAGCAATGGATTGAAAATCCATGTGTCGGCGGTTCGATTCCGTCCATCACCACCACCTAAGCCCTTCAGTACAACTGAGGGGCTTTTTTAATGGCCTGAACCTCCTTTTTCATCAAAATATTGACTTCCATAAACACCAAAGTGGTAACCACGCGATTGTGGTTACCACTTTGGAGCTGTGATTTTGACTATCGACCTTTAGTGTTTGACTAAACGTACCGTTTGCTCATTCGCGCCCGACTGAATCTTAGCGAGATAAATACCCGCTGCAAAGTCCGTAGCATCGATGGTATGGCTTTGACTCGAGGTGAGAACCTGATAGAGCTGTTGACCCTTTAAATCAAAGATCTGAATGGTACACCCAGTAGACGAAGAATTGCGTACTGTCCATTTGTCTGAGGTGGGGTTTGGATAAACCGAGAATAATTCTTTTGATTCTTCTATACCCCCTAGAGGAACATTCGCATATTTTATTTCATCAAAGTAGAAGGTAGACGTAGCCGATCCATCACCGACGTTCGAACTTCCCGCAACAAAGTCGAACAACAACGCCAACGTAGGCATGTCAGTAGGTGCATTTGTAAAATCGAAAGACAGCGTTTCCCATTCTTCGGTTTTAGTGGTCTGAACACTACGCTCTTCACCCCAAAATGGCTTTTCCGCTTTGAGTGTCACGTTCGTACCAATGGGTGCCGACGTCCAAACCTTCATCGTAATCACTGGAGAATTCACAAAGTCTAGGTTGTTTGTAAACGTGATTTTACTTCCACCATAAGGAGCACCGAGGTATCGAACAATTTTACCCACGTTTGCGCTTCCATTATCTACATCAATATCGGGATTGGGTAGGCTTGTCATGATAGCACTTTCAAAATCAAAGAAATGACGTGCTGTGGTGCCCGATTCAAACGTAACGGGCAAACCTAATCTTTGCGTTGCGATTACACCTGCAACTTGTTCGATATCGTCGATATAAAAAGTGTTTCCTCCTCCTGGGGTGAACGGTTGTGGCATAATGACTAAGTCCACACTTCCTGAAGGCGCCGGAATTCCAAAGTCAAACGTGAGCGTTTCCCATGCGCCAGATACCGTGGTAACTGCATCTACCTCGCTGGTGTAGGGACTTTCTAATTTCACTTTTATTACTGTACCGACGGGCTGCGTCGTGTAAACCTTCATGGACAGCACACTAGACGATGCACTGGTAAAATTTAGAGACGAAACAGAGGTTATTTTACCGCCGGCCCACAAATCGGCTGCATTCACTTTAACAATCTTAGCGACATTAGCACTAGAATTACCTACAGAACTTGGATTGGCTACAATGGTAAAAGATGCACCGTCGTAACCGACCATGCCAGAAGTTGAAGACTCGAAATCAAAAGGTAATGCCTGAGCTGAAAGCGCAACAGATGCAGCCATCAGGAGGGTAATCATAATTTTTTTCATACCAAATTTTTAGGTGGATTGATTTGCGGATAAATGCGCAAACCTGCTTGCTTACACCTCATTTATCGTGGGGAAAAGGTAGTAAACTTTTTATCGTTGGCTCAAAAAGATAAAGTAGCCAAAATAGGGGGTTGTTAACAAAATCTATGGGCGGCTATGTAGGCATGTGAAGAATCTTCGGACTTTTAGAAAGCTAAAGATGGTACAACTATGCACCCTTTAAAGAAAGATGAATTCAGGCTAGTGAACCGTATGCGTTTTGAAGTAAAGAACGTTATGGAACACATCAATCGGGTAACAGAAGAAAGCAATCGCATAAATTCTGAAGAGATTGAACGTCGTCTAAAATCCTTGACTGAATATTCAAGGGAATTGGCCAACCTTCAAAAGGCCATCGATCTCGAAATACAAAAAAACGCACGCTAATTATTCAATCTATATTTTGATTTGAACATCTGAGCGGGTCTATTGTTGTTATAACATCTATTAAAAGATTTTTATGAAAACCCTTTATCACCCAAATCATTCTCGTGGTCACGCAAATCACGGCTGGCTAAATAGCTTCCACAGCTTTAGTTTCGCCAATTACTTCAACGCACAAAAGATGAATTTCGGGCTGTTGCGCGTACTTAACGACGACACCGTAGCTCCTGGAATGGGGTTCGGCACCCACCCACACGACAATATGGAAATTATCTCCATACCTCTAAGCGGCGATTTGAGACATCGAGATTCCATGGGCAATGAAACGACAATAAAGGAAGGTGAGATCCAAGTGATGAGTGCAGGATCCGGCGTAACGCATAGCGAGTTTAATCCTAATAAGAATGTCGAGGTTAAATTTTTACAAATTTGGATCATTCCCAATGAACGAAATGTCACGCCACGCTACGATCAACAAAAGCTTTTGGACGCAAACGAAAAGAATAAATTGCACCAAGTGCTTAGCCCATCACCCGATGATGAAGGGGTTTGGATTCACCAAAACGCCTGGTTTCACATGGGAAGGTTTGACGAGAATGAAGTCATCGAATACAAGTGGAAATCGAACGATAATGGCCTTTATGCTTTTGTATTGGATGGTGGATTTGAAACAGATCTTCACAAACTGGATACCCGGGACGCGCTAGGAATATGGGATACAGAACAAATCACATTGAAAGCTACAGCAGCTGAATCTAGAATTCTCTTGATCGAAGTACCGGTTACGAACTAACCTACTCACTTTGAACATTCTTAGTACTGCAGAGTTATCTTTGTACTCATAATTAGACCACCATGAAAGATCCAATCAAAGGATTCTCCAAACTGAGCAAAGCCGCCAAACTTGAATGGCTCGTCACCAATAATTTCGAAGATGCCGATGCTGCAAGGTCCGTATTGACCGGCTATTGGCATGATGATGAAACGCTTCAAAAGCGACACGATGAGTTCATAGAAAACACCATGAGCAACTATTACATGCCTTATGGTGTTGCTCCAAATTTCCAGATCAACGGAAAGCTTTACACCATTCCGATGGCTATTGAAGAAAGTTCCGTAGTCGCAGCAGCAGCGAAGAGCGCTTCATTTTGGATGGAGCGTGGCGGGTTCAAAGCAGAAGTGATCGGTACCCAAAAAATTGGCCATGTACATTTCATGTACACAGGAGATGCGAGTGCCTTAAAAGATGACTTCGATGTGCTCGAGGAAGATTTACGTGCGGCAACGGCGGAGCTCACCTCAAACATGGAAGCTCGGGGCGGCGGCATTACTTCCATTAAACTAGTAGATGCTACCGACCGTTTAGACGACTACTACCAGCTCGAAGTCACCTTTGAGACGTGCGATTCCATGGGAGCAAATTTCATTAATTCCAACCTCGAGGAAATGGCGAAATGTCTCCAGACTTTCGCTCAAAACCACGAACGTTTGGATGCGAATGCGCTCGAAGTAGTCATGCGTATACTTAGCAACTATACCCCAAACTGTCTCGTTCGTGCAAGTGTAAGCTGTAAAATAGAAGAATTGGCGAGTGAAGGTGTTAGCGCTGAAGAATTTGCCCGAAAATTCAAACGTGCCATAGCCATTGCAAACGCTGAACCGTATAGAGCAACAACGCACAACAAAGGGATAATGAACGGTATTGATGCCGTTATAATTGCTACGGGCAATGACTTCCGAGCGGTAGAGGCAGCATGTCATACGCATGCCGCTCGCTCGGGCAGCTACAAAAGCTTAACCGGTTGTGCTGTGGAAAACGGAATATTTACATTCTGGATTGAAATACCGTTAGCTCTAGGTGTGGTAGGCGGTTTGACCAAGCTTCACCCGCTTGTGGTTAAAAGTTTAGAGATGCTTGGAAATCCGGATGCAGAAGAATTGATGGGCATAGTTGCTGTTAGTGGTCTCGCTCAGAATTTCGCAGCATTGCGCGCGCTGGTTACTACAGGAATTCAAAAAGGACATATGAAAATGCACTTAATGAATATCTTGACCCAGCTTGAAGCAACGCCAGAAGAGAAAATTCATATTGCCACTTACTTTAAGGATAAGGTACCACACCACAGAGAGGTAGTCAACTATTTTTGCGAATTACGAGGTGTTCCCGTACCCAAAGTTGGTCAATAGCAAGTGGAAGAATTTTATGCCCACGGTAAACTACTGCTCACAGGAGAATATGCCATTACCCAAGGAGCACAGGGCTTAGCTGTTCCTACATCATTAGGTCAAAAATTGATCGTTCGGCCTGTAGACTCGCCAAACATTCATTGGCAAGCGTTCACAGTAAAGGGCGACTGTTGGCTCGATGTTCTGCTTAGTGCAGAACTAGAGATACTGGAAACTAATCGTCAGAAAGAAGCGGAACATCTGGTCAAGCAGCTTCAAATTTTAACGACACACAGCGATAAGCTAACGGGCGGCATTCATTTTGAAACTCATCTTGAATTTGACCGCAGCTGGGGCTTAGGATCATCCAGTACATTTACTAGTCTCCTTGCGCAATTTGCAGGCTTAGACCCATTAGATATCTTTCATGAGGCCCATGGTGGAAGCGGATATGACTTAGCGTGTGCTTCTGCAGAAGGACCTATAGTTTATCAAATTAAGAAAGGATCGGCGGTTATCACGCCAGTTCAATGGACCCCTGACTTTGCAGATGACCTCGCATTTGTGTTCAGTGGTCAAAAACAGCTGACTTCTGAGAGCTTAGCATTGGTCCACAAACGGCCCTTTGGCAAGCAACAAATACAAGAAATTAATAACATTACCTCAGCTTTTATCAGCGTTTCAACCACCGAGGAAATTGAAACCTTAATGCACAAGCACGAGCAACTTATTGGTGATCATTTAGGGCTTCGGCCCGTCATCGAACAACTCTTCAAGGGCTACGATGGAGCCGTAAAAAGCCTAGGTGGCTGGGGCGGTGATTTCGTATTGGTCACGCGATACTCTAAAAATCTACATTGGTTAAAAGACAATGGATTTGATCAAGCGTTGCCGCTGAGAACTTTAGCACTGCTCTAAATGTTTCATAGGGCATAATTATTGGTAGATTTAAGCAATGCGCAAAATCGTTCTATTTTTCACCCTAGCCCTACTGTCCTTCCCTTCTAAGGCAGCACATTTGGTAGGCGGTGAAATCTCCTACAAGTGCATAAGTACCGGAACAAATGGCAACACGTATCAGATACGACTTACCATTTACAGGGACTGCAATTCAAGCGGCGCACCATTCGACATGCAGGCGCCGATAACCATTTACGGCGGTCCCAATCAAAATACTGTTGTTCAAACTGTCATGGTGGCTAGGGGAGCCATCGTAGGTATTCCCGCTGTCGTAAACAACCCTTGCTTACAGACGCCACCAAACGTTTGTACCGAAAAAGCCACATATACAACCAATGTAACGCTTCAGCCTGCGACACACGGCTATACCATTACTTATCAACGTTGTTGTCGAAACAACACCATATCGAACGTGGCAAATTCCGGAACTTGGGGTAGTTCCTACTACATAACAATTCCACCACAAGATTCAGTCTGTAACAGTAGTTGTGCGTTTATCTCAGATCCACCTATAGTGATGTGCAAAGATGATAGTCTAAATATCGACTTCTCTGTGCAGGAATTGGATGGTGATAGTGTCTATTATTCACTCTGTCAGCCGCTGCATGGTGGGTCGCAAAACAATCCAGCACCTAATCCCCCAGGAGCGCCACCGTACACACCAGTGCCCTTTTTATTTCCCTATTCAACAGGTTATCCCCTTCCCACTAACCCTACACTCGCACTTAATGACTCGACGGGGCTTTTGACCGGGACCCCTATCGGAGTTGGTCAGTACGTCTTTGCCGTTTGCGTTGAAGAATATGATTCAAACGGTGTGCTGCTTTCAACACTGAGACGAGATTACCAATTCAATGTAATGGTCTGTCAGAGCAATGTTTTATCAAACCCAACGCCACAGGATTTTCAGCCAAATACCATTTGTAACGGTACCACAGTTACTTTTCTTGACAGTTCATACAACGGAACAAATTACCTATGGCTTTTTAATGACCCGAACAATCCTGGTGCTTCAGCCACAGGTCAAAACCCGACCTACACCTTTACCGATACGGGGACCTATACCATCCAACTAATTTTAAATCCTGGATACCCCTGTACTGACACCGCCGAAGTAACTTATGAACTGTACAACCCGGTCAACCCTGCCTATTCCTATAGCGGGCCAGTGTGTTTCGATGAAAATTTAATCACTTTCCAAAATCAAAGTTCAAATGGAGGAAATGCTGTGGCCAACTGGGATTTCGGTGCGGATGCCAGCATTCAAACATTCACAGGTTGGAACCCGCCACCCATCGTCTTTAGCACTTGGGGAGACCACTATGTGAGTCTTACCATTGAGGAAAACGGTTGTGAGGACAATTTCCTAGACACAGTACGCATATACCGTAGGCCGGAAACTAACGTCAGCGTTGAAAACCAGGTAGGGTGTGCACCATTTACGGTTGAATTCTGGGACAGCACTATTACTGATGGTCAAGTAATCTACAATTGGGACTTTGGGGATGGTGTGTTGAGTAACGATAGCAACGCTGTCTATACCTATGCCAACCCGGGAACCTACGACTTGAACCTTACTATTTATTTCATTGAGGGTTGTACAGATACTATTACCGTGTCTTACGCCGATTTTATTACCGTGTACCCATCACCTACCAGTTCGTTTATAGCAGATCCAACCAGTACTACGATCTACACATCGAATATCGAAATCACAGATCTCGCCGCCGATCCGACGGACGATATCATTACTAGCATGGGCGACGGCAGTATCTATTACAATCAGGCCGTATTTAATCATTCCTACAGCGATACTGGCTGGTTTGAAGTAGCACACGTGGTCATTAACACCTTTGATTGTCCGGATACCTCTAAAGCCAATATTCGGATCAATCCGGAGACACTCATTTTTGTACCCAACGCATTTACACCAAACGGAGATGGTAAGAATGAAATATTCTTTGCAACCGCAGTTGGGATTAAAGATTTTAGTTTGAAAATTTTTAATCGTTGGGGAGAGGTGATGTTCGAAACGAACGACCCTTCTGAAGGTTGGAACGGTATGCATCCTAGTGGAAAAGAAGCTGTTCAGGGGGTGTATACCTGGACGGTCTTTGCAAAAGGAGAAAATGACAAATTGATTGAAAAACGAGGTAAACTCAGCTTACTACGTTAATAGTTACGATGCATATTCGCGCGTCAACCATAACATAGTGGCCATCGCTGCTCCTATACCCAGAATAACCGAGAGACTGACGTAAAGTACCGCCTCTGTTGTTCTTCCAGCACTTATTAGATTTATCGTTTCCATCGAGAACGTACTGAAGGTGGACCATCCGCCGCAAAATCCAGTGCCTAATAATAAAAGGTACATCAGTTTTGATTTGTCATCATACGCATCGACAATCACTACTAAGGCGATACTGGCCAACACGTTGATAATTAAAGTGGCCCAGTGGCCTTGAATCCAACCGTTTGCCACAATGGTCTTTGACATTGCAAAGCGCAGTACTGAACCGCCACCACCACCAATAAACACCGCCAGATAAGCCATTAGGTTCAACTCCATGTCTTTTCAATTTTATGTAAAGCGACGCTAATGAGGAATCCCCAGACTGCGCCCGCGAGCAAATCTAATGGATAGTGTACGCCTAAATGAATACGAGAAAAACTTTGCACCAGCGCCACCATTATAAGAATGGGAAACCAACTTGAATGCACCCATTTTCGAAATAAAAAGGCAAGTCCAAAGCTGTTCGCTGCATGTGCACTAAAAAACCCAAATGGACTACAATGTGCTAAAACGCGCAAGCCTTCTAGATCGTGACAAGGTCGGGGACGCTCGAGCGTATATTTAAATAGCGCTGCACCTTGATCAAAGAGCAACACTCCGATAACGACTAATGCCAGTCGTTTAACAAATAGCACGGCAGTGCTAGAGATGTAGAGCCGATGAAGGAGCACAGCATAAAGTGGCAGCCAAGTAATGGTTTTGGTGGCGGCAAGCCAAAACGTATCTGTAGCAGCTGGAAAGAGCCTGTTTAAAGCAATTAATGCATTAGTATCAAGGCTATGTAGCTGCTCTAGCATCACGCAGGGGCATTTAATTTCTCCCAAATTAAATCTTTGAGTTGCATGATGTTTTTACCCGCAACTGACGAAATGAAGAGGTGTGGAATGTTCTTAGGCAATTGATCCGCAATTTCGCTTTGAAGATCCTCATCGATCATATCACTCTTCGTAATGGCTAAAATGCGTTGTTTATCTGCCAATTCGGGATTATACTTTACCAATTCATTCAATAGAATCTCATACTCTTTTGCATAGTCCTCTGCATCCGCGGGAACCATAAAGAGCAACAAAGCATTACGCTCAATATGACGCAGGAAACGGTATCCCAAACCCTTTCCTTCAGCGGCTCCTTCAATAATTCCTGGAATATCCGCCATCACAAATGAACGTGCATCGCGGTACATCACCATTCCTAAATTTGGTACGAGGGTGGTAAATGGATAATTCGCAATCTCAGGCTTTGCGGCACTGACCACACTTAACAACGTGCTCTTACCGGCATTAGGGAAGCCGACCAAGCCAACATCAGCCAGAACCTTTAATTCTAAAATAAACCAACCCTCAACAGGATCCTCTCCTGGTTGGGCAAAACGTGGTGTCTGAAAGGTTGAGCTTTTAAAGTGAACATTGCCTAGGCCGCCGCGCCCGCCTTTTACCAGTATGTGTTCCTCACCGTTTTCAGTGATTTCAAAGAGTACTTCACCGGTTTCTTCGTCTTTGGCGATGGTTCCTAAAGGTACTTCGATGTAACGGTCATCACCATTAGCGCCTGTGCGCTCCTGGCCAGAACCGTTTTCGCCAGAGGCGGCTTTGATGTGTTTCTGATATTTGAGGGGAAGCAAGGTCCACATTTGAGCATTGCCGCGGATAATTACGTGACCGCCTCTACCACCATCACCACCGTCAGGACCGCCTTTCGAAGTCATTCGGTTTCTAAGTAGGTGTGTGGAACCGCGCCCACCGCGCCCGCTTTTGCAGTAAATCTTTACGTAGTCTATGAAGTTGCTTCCAGCCATAATGTGAAAAAAGCAGCCTCCCTTAACTGGGAAACTGCTTTGCAAAAATACGATTGTATTATGAAGTGTCGACCTAGGGTCTAAAGTGCGTCAATAATCGCCACCAAACGTTCCGTGATGTCTTCAATGGAGCCAACACCATTGACGCCGTGGTACTTTCCTTGTGTCTCGTAAAATTCTTTTACTGGTGCTGTTTCATTATTGTAAACGTCTATCCTGTTTTGAATTACCGCTGGGTTTGCATCATCAGGACGTCCTGAAGTCTTCGCGCGTGATGCAAGACGCGAGCGCAGTTCAGCTTCAGGCACTTCTAAAGCAACCATGCTCGTAATGCCTGTATTTTGACCTTGCAAGAAAACATCTAGTGCTGCTGCCTGTGCGTTTGTACGCGGGAATCCGTCGAAAATAAAGCCTTTCGCCTCAGGATTTTTATTTACGGCATCTTCTAACATAGAGATGGTGACGGAATCAGGCACTAATTGGCCCTTGTCCATGTATGATTTCGCTAAAACACCCAATGCAGTCTCGTTTTTAATGTTGTAACGAAACAGATCTCCTGTACTCAGATGAACGAGGTGGTAGCGATCCACCAAAAAGGCACTTTGTGTTCCTTTACCTGCCCCCGGAGGGCCAAATAAGACTAGATTTAACATCGAATAGCTTTTAATTAGGGGCACGAAGATACCGCGCAAAGCGAGAAAATCGTAGTTTCGTAGCCGTTTTGAGAATTTTTCTCGAACCAACAACATACTGAAACACTGAACCATACCATGCGTACTCCTTATTGTGTAATTATGGCAGGTGGAATTGGAAGCCGATTTTGGCCCATGTCTACTGAAAAAACTCCTAAGCAATTTTTAGACTTCTTAGGAACTGGTGAGAGTCTTATCCAGCAAACTTATCATCGTGTACGTCGGATTTTCGAACCGGAAAACATCCTCGTCGTTACGCACGAGAACTATGCCGCATTAACACAAGAGCACCTACCGGAACTACCGGAGAAGAACATTATTCTAGAACCACTTCGCAGAAATACAGCACCTTGTATTGCTTATGCCGCTTTGAAGATAAAAAAGCGCGATGCACATGCGAATATGTTCATTACACCTGCAGATCATCTGATAACAGATGAAAAAGCATTTGAAGCGACTGTGCGTATGGGGCTGGCAAAAACAGAAGAGTCCGATTGCTTCGTGACTATAGGGATACAGCCGCATAAGCCTGAGACAGGCTACGGTTACATTCAGTATAATGAAGATTTAGGTGATGACTTCGGAAGCTTTGCCGTCAAAGCATTCACTGAAAAACCCGATATCGAGCACGCTAAGAAATTTATAGAAAGTGGCGACTTCCTGTGGAATGCCGGTATGTTTGTTTGGAATATAAATGCCTTATCTAATGGCCTGGACACGCATTTACCAGAACTGATGACCACTTTAGGGGAAACTTGGAACGACCTTGACACCGAATACGAGAAGGCAAGCATCGAAAGAATATACGGGGAATGCGAGAACATCTCCATCGACTATGGACTTATGGAACGGGCAGATCAAGTCTGTGTTATACCTGCCGAGATGGGCTGGTCAGATCTAGGCAACTGGGGAGCCATTTATGACTTGGGAACGAAAGATGCGGCCAATAATGTTGTTGTTGGCACACATGTTTTGCTACAGAATTGTTCGTCATGTCTTGTGGTGAACGCAACCAAAGACAAAGCACTAGTGCTTACCGACCTTCAAAATAAGATTGTCGTACAAACAGAATCGACCACCTTGACTTTCCCGCAAGGCAACGATCAAGCTATAAAGCAGATTGTAAAGGCCGTCAAAATAGAATTAGGCGAAGCATTCGTATAAATTTCCTATGTTTAAGTACGCGCTTAAACACCGTCAATGAACGACAACCACACACCCTCAGAGGATCGTGTTGCAGGAGCAGCACCACCCGCCAACCCTACTGCCAGAGTTCTAAAAAGCATCTGGAAACAATTCAGCAGTGTGATCACCTCTTTTTTAGGTGAGCGCTTTTCTTTATTGGATTTTGCACAACCTGAAAACACCATTGAAGGCATCAAGAAAGATGTAGAATTCCGAGGATTCGCGCTTTGGATTCTAATGTTCAGTATCGTCATCGCCTCCATTGGACTTAATGTGAATTCTACGGCGGTTGTTATAGGTGCGATGTTAATATCGCCCTTGATGGGGCCGATTATGGGAGTTGGCCTCAGTTTAGGCATCAACGACTTTAGCTTACTTAAAAAGTCTATAAAAAACCTTGGTGTAGCGGTGGGCATTGGATTGATCGTCTCTGCGCTCTA
>Ga0102951_1000200_pt1 | contig 20800 bp, 21 predicted proteins | sample SalPonA_B_H2O_MG_FD_78507 | JGI IMG/M metagenome (GOLD analysis project Ga0102951, IMG submission 78507) | Water microbial communities from South San Francisco under conditions of wetland restoration - Salt Pond MetaG R2A_B_H2O_MG | ecosystem: Environmental > Aquatic > Non-marine Saline and...
GCATGGCTGAAAAGGCTATCGCCTAAAAATTCACGTAGGTTGTGGGCGACCATAGCACCTTTTTGATAGGTGTGTGTGCCATAGGTTTGGTTCTGGTTTACTCCACTGAGGGCGAGGTGGCCACCGTCGTTTTGACGGGCTTGCTTTAGCACGAGTGCTTGGTTGTTTTGTACGGTATTAACGTATTGCGGACGTCCATAAACTTTCTCCTCATAGAAGTGTGAGCCAAATTCCGCAAAGCCTTCGTTGATCCACATATCCTCGGCAGTCTCGGTTGTCACGGCGTTGCCGAACCACATATGAGCCAGCTCATGTGCAATAATATCTTCGCCGCTGAGGTTGGCGTTTGCCAAGGTGCGCGGTAAATGAATCATCCCTGCGTGTTCCATGGCGCCGGTGATGGTCATGGCATAGCCCACCTTCTCAAAGACATAGGGGCCAAACTCTTCTACAAAGGCATCATAGATAGCGTTGAGGTGCACGAAGCCCGCGGTCATGTTCGCGGTGTCCTGAGCACGACCGTAAAGTTCGAATGATTTTCCTGCGTGAGCCCAACTTTGTTTGTGGTAATCTGAGACAGCAAGACTTACAAGATAAGAGGGGAGTGGTGCCTGTCCCTCCCAACGCCACACCAAATCACCTGAGGAGAGTGTATCTACAGCGGTGAGAATGCCGTTACTTACACCGACCTTTCCGGCGGGTGTGGTAATGTTCATTTCTTCGAGGGTACATTTTTCCACGAAATTGTCAAAACAAGGGAAGAGACTTCGGCCGTACACATGGGGGTTAGCAGCGAAACCTACTCCCAGATTATAATCATAGGCACCGTCGTGGTGTATGCCGCCCCAGCCACTTCCATCCTTTGTCGTACTTCCATGGTAGTAGATGTCCCAATGAAGAATGGCACCTGCCGTTGCGTTGTGCGCTATAATCAAATGTTCTCCCTTCTGCGTAAATGAAACAGCACCTGAAGGACTGGTAACGCTATCCACGGTGAATCCTAATAAGTCAAAACGGAGCTTTGAGAAATTAGTCTTCACACCAATTTGATACGATGCTTTTCCTGAAAGTTGCTCGTTTGAAAATCCCGTGGTGTTGATGTCAAGATGCAGTTCTACTAAGTCAGCGGTATCGGATCTAGAATTGTAGTTGACCGGTGTAACGCTTTGTTGTACCGTCGGGGCATGTTTAGTGCTCTGGCAATTATATTGCCCAAAAACAGTGTTACTGCATAGAACAAATAGTCCAACTACAATTTTTTTCATCTTTAACTTCTCTGGCGAACGGCCTCGTAGAGTATGATTCCAGTAGCTACGCTAACGTTCAGTGAATTTATTTGACCGTGCATGGGAATTAATGCTTTCGCATCTGCCAACTGCAATAAGCTTTTATGCACTCCCGTTTCCTCGTTACCCATGATGACCATACACGGTTCGTTAAAAGGCGCATCATACATCGTGGTTTCCGATTTCTCTGTTCCAGCGATGATTTTTAAACCCAAACTTTGTGCGAGGTATACAGCATCCTTCATATGGTTGACTTTACAAACAGGTACTTCAAGTAAAGCTCCAGTGGACGTACGAACGGCATCGGCACTAACAGGTGCACTGTCGTTTTTAGGAATGACAATGGCATCTACACCAGAACAGTCGGCCGTTCGGGCGATCGCGCCAAAGTTTCTTACATCCGTGACGCGATCTAAAGCTAGAATCAGCGGCTTACGTCCTGCTTCTATGACTTTTATAATAACCTCTTCCAAATCATGGAAGTCAATGGGACTAAGGTAAGCTACCGCTCCCTGGTGATTCCCGCGCGTCACGCGGTTTAATTTCTCTACCGGTACATATTTGGGTTCGATTCCCGCATCGCGCAGTGTTCCTTCGAGTTGCGTATATAGTGCACCGCTGATTCCTTTTTGAAGGAAGACTTTATCGATGGTCTGTCCATCTTGAACAGCTTGAAGAATCGGACGGAGTCCGTAAATGAGTTGGTCGTTTGCCATATTTATTGATCAGAGGACGTATCCTCAATTTGTTTATCTGAATATTCGCCTAGTTCGGCTCTATCCACAAGTCTATTGTCTAATTCTTTTTTCGTCTTACTGCCCAATTTCTTCAATCGCTCGACTTGTGAAATCAAATTCCCTCGACCCTCCATCATCTTTGTCATGGTGTCCTGGTAAGTATTCTGTGCGGTTTGAAATTGACTCCCAAGTTTTTTGAGGTCTTCGCTAAGTCCAACGAACTTATCATAGAGTTTTCCGCCGGCCTCAGCAATTTCAATGACATTTTTCGTCTGCTTCTCTTGACGCCAAGCCATTGCAATTGTTTTCAAAGTAGCGAGTAGAGTAGAAGTACTGACTACTATGATTTTTCTAGAGAACGCGTATTCATACAACGCTTGGTCGAATTTAGTTACCTCCATGAAAGCGGCTTCGATGGGGATAAACAGTAAGACAAATTCTGGCGTGTCTCCACCATACAATTGTGGATAGTCTTTATCGCTTAATCCTTTGATATGGGTTTGAACGCTTACTGCTAGTGCCTTTAATCCAGCCGCCGCATCATCTTCCGTTGCGGCATTGATAAAATTATCCCAAGCAACTAAGCTCACTTTTGAGTCAATAATGATCTTCTTATTCCCAGGCAGCTGAATGATAACATCAGGTTGTAAGCGCCTCCCATCCGCTGTGGTTTCGCTATTTTGTACGAAATATTCTTTCTCTTTAGTGAGACCGCTCATTTCGAGTGCACGCTCTAAAACGAATTCACCCCAATTCCCCTGCTTCTTATTATCTCCGCGCAGCGCTTTAGCCAGTCCACTTGCCTCCTCAGAAAGCTTGTCATTCATATCCTTTAAGGATTTGATGTTCTCCATTAACGCGGAAGAGGACTTGACTTCTTTTTCGTGATTGTCTTTTACTGTTTTCTCGAAATCTTCTAGCTTTTGCTTGAATGGTGCCAAGAGTTTGTCCAGCTCTTCCGAATTCGTCGTTTTAAACTGTTTCGATTTTTCATCGAGAATAGTTTGAGCGAGGACTTTGAACTCATTTTTCATGCCTTCTTTTGCGCGTTCTTCCTCTGCTTTTTGTGCGGCATGCATTTGCTCTAGATGAACCAATTTTTCTTTAGCCGCATCCAAGGCACTTTCTAATGTTGCTTTTTCAGTAGCACTGCTCAATAAAACTTCCTGCTCTGATTTTCTGCTCGCTTCTAAAGCATTTTCTAGCTGGTCAATACGAGCTTTTAATTCTTCCAATTGCTGCGAAGCCCATGCAGGTAAGTCTTGATTTCCAACTGGTGCCTCTTGGTTGTTTGAAGAACCGCGCATTCGGTAGACCAAATAGGCGAATAGCAGGAGGTTTAATAATGGAAAAATCAGTTCAGTCATGAGTGTTCAAAGTTCTCTATATCAGTTTAAAACAACTTTCGTTGTGGGCTTGAAGGAAGTTTCCAAGTTACAGTTTTCCGGCCTTTTTCAGCTTGTTTGCTATTAAAAGTTGTGAAGGGTTTTGATCCAAAAAAACCTCTATAAGCACTTAGCGGCGAAGGATGAGGGGTGTGTAGAATTACCGGGTCATTAGCCTTGAAATTTTCACAGCATTCTAAGGCAAGTTTATGGGCCGGTGCTCCGAAGCAGATGAAGCCGGTATCGCAAGAATTCATCAAAATATACGCTATCGCATTTCGAGTGAAGATTTCCCATCCTTTTCCTTTGTGAGAGCCGGCCGATTTTTCCCTGACAGTCAAGGCCGTATTGATCAAGAACACACCGTTTTTAGCCCAGTTGCTGAGGTCACCGTGCATTGGGAGTTCTTCATTTAGATCGGTGCTGTATTCTTTGAAAATATTCTTTAAGGACGGAGGAATGGGCTGGTTTTGGGCCACACTAAAAGCTAAACCGTTGGCTTGTCCGTGGCCGTGATAGGGGTCTTGGCCTATGATGATGCAGCGTATGTTTTGTGGCTCACATGCTTGAAATACACTGAAAATTTTGTCTTTAGGTGGATAGCAGTTGTTTGTGCTAAACTCTTCAAAGAGGAATTGGTCTAATTCGCCCCAATACGTCTTCTTTTGTTCCGATTCAAAGAAGTCGGACCACGCATTCTGAGGAAATGTGGAAAGGAAGTTGGGCATTACGCAAGAAGTTTGCAGCGTGTGCGTTATTTTTACCATTCGCAAGTTACGCGAAACAAATCGACGAGATGATGAAAAAAGTTTTAACTCTTGCAGTAGTTCTAGCGGCTACACTGGCACTCTCCTCATGTGGAACGACTGAAAAATGTCCGACGTATTCTCATGTTGAGCTTCCTACGCAGCACGGATAAATCAGGTCAAAAGACCCCTGGAATCCCATTTGAGCACCCGCAGTCTTTTGAAGATCTTGCGGGTTATCTGCGTCTAAAAGGGTATGTCTTTATTTATAAGCACAGTACGCGTTGTAGCGTTAGTCTGTTTGCAATGAAACGACTAAATCTAGTGGAGGTCAACAGGCAAGAGACTTGGGTTTATCTGGATGTCGTTGCTCAGCGTCCGCTCTCGTTAGCCCTCGCAGAGGAGTTAAATGTATGGCACGAAAGTCCGCAACTCATACTGGTTGCTAACGGCAAAGTACTAGCACACGGGTCGCACCATGAAGTCACAGAAACTACTGTGGAAAATTGGCGCAAAGAATTCGGTATTCGTTAAAACAAAACCAATCCTCAAAAGTTATTGAATAATGGTTGATCAGCACAATTCTCAAAAACCGCAAGCAACGAAAGAGCGTATTAAAAAGCCGCAATGGCTTCGCGTGAAGTTGCCCACAGGAGAAAAGTACAAGAGTGTTCGAAGTTTGGTGGATAAGTATAAACTGCACACCATCTGCGAATCCGGACATTGCCCTAACATGGGTGAGTGTTGGGGTGAAGGAACAGCAACATTTATGATCCTCGGTAACATATGTACGCGCTCATGCGGTTTTTGTAATGTTGCCACCGGTCGCCCGCAATCTGTCGACTGGGAGGAGCCTGAAAAAGTGGCCCGCAGTGTGAAGTTGATGAAAGTAAAACATGCGGTACTCACTTCTGTGGATCGCGATGATTTGGCAGACGGTGGTTCCATCATCTGGGCTGAAACCGTTCAGGCTATTCGCCGACTAAGTCCAAACACGACGATGGAAACGCTTATTCCCGACTTTAAAGGAGAGTTACACAATGTCGACCGAATCATTGAGGCTAACCCTGAAATTGTGAGCCACAACATGGAAACGGTTCGAAGATTGACGCGGAAAGTAAGAATTCAGGCTCAATTTGACCGTTCGCTTATGGTGTTGAAATACCTCAAGGATCAGGGGATTCACCGCACAAAAAGTGGAATCATGCTCGGTCTTGGAGAAACGGAAGAGGAGGTCATTGAGGCCATGCAGGATTTAGTGGATGCACGTGTCGATGTTTTGACCTTGGGGCAGTACTTGCAACCTACTCCTAAGCATTTGCCTGTGGTTGAGTTTGTTACGCCTGAGACCTTTGATAGATTAAAAGAAATTGGCCTAGAAATGGGCTTTAAATATGTAGAGTCAGGACCGTTAGTCCGCAGTTCTTATCATGCTGAAAAGCACTTGGCATAGGGACTTGTGTTAATGCGTTTTGCACCTTATTTTTAACTTCATTAGAAACAACTAGTTTACTATACATGAAAAAAGGATTACGTTTTGCCTTAGCGGGCTCAGTACTAACCGCCGCCATCATTGCATTTTCCACAAGTGCACCTAAGTATACTCCAATCAATATGGAGGAACAGAGTGCCGCGGGTGCTGCTGCATATTTACACAGTTTACGTGCGAATCAATTGACCGGAACTGTGAACCAAGAGGATATACAGTCTGCTATCGAAAGTTTGGCAAATATGCCTGAAAGTTCGATCGGTCTAAATTGGGCAGAGCGCGGCCCCAATAACCGTGGTGGTAGAACTCGCGGTCTAGCGATAAATCCATCTAACCCAAGCGAAATGTACGTAGGGTCTGTAAGTGGTGGTTTATACTACAGCAACAATGCTGGTTTGAGTTGGACAGAAGTGAATCCTGATCAAGAGAATTTGGCTGTAATGACCGTCGCCTACAGTAAGGACGGTGATGTGTATTATGGAACGGGTGAAGGTCTCTACAATACTTGGACTACGGGTTACGGCGCTTCTACATCTTCTGGATTTCCTGGTGCCGGTGTTTTCAAAAAAGGTGCAAACGATGCGGGCTTTACGCAGCTTTCCGCTACAGATGGCTTTTCTTCAGTTGGAGCGATTGTAACAGATCCGGCGAATAACGATAAAGTGTTTATTGGAACGAGTTCTGGTATTCGTGTTAGTACAGATGGTGGATCGAATTGGACGAATCCACTTCAAGGACAAATAGGTTCAAATGGAACCTGTTGGGACATACACATGGACGCAGGTGGTAACCTTTGGGGTACCCTGGGTGGACGTACGATGAAAAGTTCTGATGGAGGAACCAACTGGGTAGAAGTTTCAAAATCAACTGCAGGTTCGACAGGTCTACCGCGCAGCGGAGGACGCATCATGTTTGCTTCTGCGGCGAATGATGAGGATTACGTATATGTGGTTCAGATTACCTCAGGAAATGCCTTAGCTGGCGTTTACCGTACAACAGATGGCGGTGATACCTGGTCTAAAATTGGACAGAAGTCCACTTATTTTGATCCTTTCTGTAGTTCGCAATGTCAGGGAGAATATGATCTTGCAGTGGGTGTAGACCCGAGCAATAAGAACCGTGTGATCGTCGGCGGAATTACCGTTTGGGAATGGGAACAAGGCCAAGGTTGGAACCAGGTCAATGGTTTCGGTCCGTACAACATTCATGCGGATAACCACGATGTAGTATGGCATCCTACGGACAGTAGTAAAGTTTACATCGTGAATGACGGAGGTATTTACTTCTCCAACAACGGTGGAGATACTTGGCAGACATTGAATAAGAATTATGTAACTACTCAGTTTTACAACATTGGAATATCAGCAGATCGCTTTGTAGTAGGCGGTACGCAGGATAATGGAAGCTGGGTAATGGACGGATCAGGAAACACTCCAAATGAAGGACGCAGCTTAGGTGCTGTCGACGGATTCTCGGGTGATGGTGGATATTCAGCGGTGTCTTGGTTGGTACCGAAGATTTACTTTACAGAGTACCAGCAAGGAAGAATTGGCCGTAGTGAAAATAAAGGTCAATCGTTCACCTCTTTCTGGGACAGCCGTTCTAGCCTAGGTGTAGGCTCATGGATGACGCCGTTCTATTTGTATGAGAACAGTAATGATGCATTGAGTGTAGATTCTGTTCAATTCAAAGTAAACCGTGCGCTTCGTTCATTAGGATTCGCAAATGCAGGACAGGATACCTTCGTTTCAAACATTGCGCCGCTTCAAGCTTCAGCTGTAATGGATGCTGCAACTTTTAAAGTGCAAAGCGGAACAGCGGTCATTACTTCTGATGCGAATGGAAACCTTAGTGGTGCAGGATCAGGTAGCTTCGATGCAGCAACGGGTGATTTTACAGTAATTTTCAATACCTCACCTGCCGTAGAAATCGTGGCTACGGTCGATGTAAGTTACTCCGCAGGTTCAGAGGTGGTTTTGGGTTCAAATACGAATGGTCTTCCTTTCAAATATACCTTGCCTACTGCGTTGAATATGGGTGATAGCGTGATCGTTCAGGATCCGGTAAGCAGTATGTTCATCGTTGGTTTTAGTGGTTCGGTGTGGATGACTCGTGGTGCACTTGATTTTAGTACTACTCCAGAGTGGTATAAATTGGCATCAATTACGGGAACAGCTCAGGCTGTTGAAGTAAGTGCTGATGGAAATTACGCTTGGGTTGGTACAGAAAGCGGTCGTCTATACAGAATCGGTGGTTTGGCCGCTGCTCGTGATTACGGGACAGCAGATGCTGATAGCGGTGCAACTGCGGTTACAGTGGACATGGTACAAAACTTCTTGGGAAGAAACATTACGGGGATCGCTGTTGATCCTAACGATAACGACCGTGTTTTAGTTACTCTTGGGAACTATGGTAATTCAAACTATGTGTATTACAGTGGTAACGCCACTTCGACTTCGCCTAACTTCTTAGTGAAAGATGGTAACTTAGGAAACTTCCCTGTGTATGCAGCGACCTTCGACAAGGGCAATAGTGCGTATGCAATTATTGGTACTGAATACGGTATTTTCACAACACAAAACATAAACACTACATCTCCTCAATGGGGAGCTGATAACAGTGGTCTGGCTCGTGTTCCAGTATTTACTTTGAAGCAATACCGCACAAACAAAAGCTCTACGGCGGATAAGTCGGTGGAAGAGGGAGATATTTTTGCAGGTACTTTCGGACGTGGTGCATTCCAGACGACGTCATTAATGACAACTCGTCCTATCGGAATTGCTGAGCAAGAAGTTGAGGAAGCTGAGGAAGCAGTCAAACTCTTCCCTAATCCAGCTGAGGACTTCACGACATTAGCATTAGAGTTACCTGCGGGCAACTATACTGTTGAGCTGATTGACCTCAACGGTCGTTCAGTGAAGTCTGTGGTTTTCGAAGCCACTGAGAATGGTGCTCAGTCCTTCAAGCTTGACGTGAGCCGTGTTGCTAACGGAATGTATGTGGTAGGAGTTAAGGAAGTACCAGGTACTTTCGCCAGATTACTTATCGCACACTAATAAAGCCTTAAGAAATTATACTTGGCCCCGCATCTTTGGATGCGGGGCCTTTTTTTTGCTCGTGTGATAGCGCTATTTTTGCCCCATGGATTTAGAATTTCGACAATACCCGATAGGACGCGCGTCCATAGAAAAGAACCCAGGCGAGGAACGGATCGAGAGCAGTATCGCTGTTATTGGACGGATGCCTCAGCAGCTGATGGAGTTTGCAAAAGGATTAACTGCTGAGCAGTGGGATACGCCCTATCGCGAAGGTGGTTGGTCACCGCGTCAAGTAGTCCACCATTTAGCGGACTCACATATGAACGGCTTTAACCGTCAACGTTTAGCCGTAGTTTCTCAAGAGGTTCCGTCGGTTACAGGATATCCACAAGAGGTGTTTTCAAAGCTACCAGATTACAGTACGGATCCATTTCTAAGCATCATTCTATTGGCCAGCTTACATGAAAAGTGGGTGAGTTTTCTAAATGGGATTACAAAAGCCGGATGGGAGAAGTCGTATTATCATATGGAGGACCAACGCGAATACTCTATGAAAGAAAGTGTACAGCAGTATGCTTGGCACTGCCAGCACCATTTGGCGCATATCAGAATAGTGCTTGATCAAAAAGATTAGTTCAGCGTTTCAATGGACGTAGCGCGGGAAACGATCACCCCATCCTTCACCTTAAAATAAACGGGGAGCTCCGTTATGCCTAGGCCACTGATGATGCTGCTCCGGCTTCCCATGAGGTCACTGAGGTGGGTACCACCTAATTTATCTTCTTTGATTGCGCCGTACCATTCTGCGAGTGGGCTGCGTTGTTGAGGAAGACCGTCGATACTGAGGTAAATCCAATTTTCGCTTTTGCCTTTAGCAGCGGTAGCACGTAATTCATTTCTACAACCACTGCACCAAGAGGCCCAAACCGCTATTACACGGTTTTCGAGACTCATACGTTTAATATGAACCGATTGCCCTTCAGGAGTTTCGAGTTTTAATTCCGGAAAGGGATGACCGGGTTGAAATTTTGCTTGTGCAGCTTCTACTTCTTTCGTGAAGGAGAGCATCTCCTCGTATTTTGCAAGCCACATCGCATAAGTAGTAACATCTGGGCTACCGGGATAAGTTGAACGGAGTTGCTGATACATATTTTGCAGTAGTTCTCGGTCTACAGCGTAATCTAGCGCAGGTTGTGTTCCTATGCGGTGGTAAATGGTAAGTAAGTTCGACAGACGTTCAGGGTGTGTTTCAAGAGAATCTAGAATGCGCTGTCTGTATGCATCCGCGTAGGCGTAGTAGGAGGCATTGAGTGCCTCTAATCCAACGAATGAAGTACTGTCGGCATAATGACTTCTGAGGACATCCATGCTATCCGTAAAAGAAATGAGGTCGAGCTGCATTTTACGTTGGGCGCCAAGCCAATTGTTTTCTGCATCCCCAGAAATAAAGCCATCTTTCGAGACGGTTAATGTCTTAGCATCTGGGCCTACAACGGCATGAATGACCGGTAGTTCACCTTCGATAGGAAGAAAGGAAATGATGCGGGCAGTATCGAATTGGACCGTAAAAGCATCATTGCCCGTAAGTTCGAGTGTATCGAGCACTAGAAATTCACCTACATCATCTCGCATTTGCACAGCATAGGTGCCGGGCGTTTCTAAGGCAAATAAAAATTGGGTCCCTTGCGGCGACTTCGAACACCCGATAATGGCAAGAAGGAGTAGAAAACTAAACTTACGCATCCAATTTCTCGCGCAACAGTACGCTTGCTTTTTTAGGGTCGGCAGTTCCTTTACTGTATTTCATTACTTCACCCATGAATAAACCGATCAGGCCTTTTTTACCCGAGCGGTATTCTTCTATTTTTTCGGGATAAGCAGCCAATGCTTGATCGACCCACGCTTGCAGTTGATCGCTATCGCCTTGCTGAATCCATCCGTTTTGTTCACAGAGCGCTGCTGCATCAGCCGTAGGGGCTTCCAACAACGCCGGGAATAATTTCTGGGTGGCCGTACTTATAGAAATCTTCTCTTCGTCAACCAAATTTTGGATACTGGCCAGCGCCGCCGGTGCGATAGGGAACTCGTCGATCTCAACGCTCTGTTCGTTTAGCCACGATTTAACCGATCCTATCAGTAGGTTGGTTGCGCCTTTGTAATTCGTTGTATGCTTGATGACTTCTTCAAAATATAATGCGAAAGCCTTGCTGTCGGTAAGGACAAAAGCATCGTATTCACTTAGGCCTAGATCTGTTGTATATTTTTTAAACAATTCATAGGGAAGCGGCGGCATGGTCTCGCGTACTTCATCGACGTAAGAAGCTGAGACAATCACGGGTACTAAATCCGGCTCCGGGAAATAGCGGTAATCGTGAGCATCCTCTTTAGTACGCAAGCCGATAGTACAGTTTTTAACCGCGTCAAAAGTTCTGGTTTCCTGAAAAATGGGGGTTCCGCCTTCAATCAAATCAATCTGACGAATGATTTCAAAATCAATCGCCTTTTGAACGTTACGAAAGGAGTTCATGTTTTTGACCTCCACCTTAGTCCCAAATTTAGTGGTCCCTTTTTTACGCACCGAAATGTTCAAATCCGCACGAAGCGATCCTTCCTCCATATTACCGTCAGAAATTTCAAGGTAACGGACCAATTTTCTGATCTCACTCAAATAGCTGTATGCTTCCTCACCATTTTTAATTTCTGGTTCCGAAACAATCTCAAGCAGTGGGATCCCTGCGCGATTTAAATCTACGAGCGTATTGAAGGGATCGATATCGTGTATGCTTTTTCCCGAATCTTCCTCCATGTGGATTCGAGTGAGGTTAATTCTCTTGTCTTTGCCCTGTGCATCCTTAATGCGAACAAACCCTCCCGTACAGATAGGAGTGGTGTCCTGAGTAACCTGATAGCCCTTCGGTAAATCCGCGTAGAAATAGTTCTTGCGCGCAAATTCATTGCGTTCACGAATGGTACAGTCGCAGGCAATCCCGAGCTTCACAGCATAGTTCATCACGGATTTATTGAACACAGGCAGGGTGCCTGGATGGCCCAAGCTGATCGGGCTCACCTGCGTATTCGGAGAAGCGCCATAGGTGGTTGCATCACCGCAGTAGGCTTTACTTTTTGTGCCCAATTGCACGTGAACTTCAATACCAATTACCGGTTCGTAGGCGTCGTAAATGCTAGACATTTCGAGAAAAATTAGAGCGCTAATTTACGCTTTTTAAGACTGTTTTAGGCTCCGATTTTGATACACTTCTTCAATCCTCGACACCATGGCGTCCAAGAGCGGCTGCACATCGCTAACAGGCTGAATTTGAACATCCCATACACTTAGCTTAATAGGGCTGTTTTCTGCTTCAACGAGCGGCTCCAACTTCACGGCATCTTTGGCGGTGCAATGCACGCGGTAGTCATATTTTTTCGCTGCATTTTCAATGCGTGAAAGATCTGCTGCACTGTAGCGATGGTGGTCGCTGAACTTTATCTCATCGCCAATGAATGCACCTGCTTTTTGAATTTGGTACAAACAATCATCAGGATTCGCAACCCCACAAATCACTAGACCCTGTTTTTTGCTGCCTGAGATAAGAACAGTCTTTCGTTCAAAGGTGTATTCCGGGATGCCTTTCCAAGATTCAACAAGCTGGTAACCGGCCTCATTTATTTGCGATAAAACAGCATCGATATTCGTATGTGGGAGCTGTCGAAGTCGCCCGATGGGTAACATGCTGTCCAATTCAAATCGGAGCCGCTTTTGACAAACGATACTGAAATCTTTGAGGAGTTCATAGTGTTGCAAACCGTCGTCCATGACTAAGACTTTTTTGTCTCCTGGAAGGGCACGCGCGAGCCGAGCACTTTCAAGTCTCCTTTTACCTACGATCGTGGGGAAGTGCTGTGCATGTAAAACGGTCTCATCGCCGTAAGCATAGGCATCTTTGGAATCCACAATGGTGCTTTTCGAAACGGTGCCTTTGTACCCTCGGATGAGAATAATAGGGGAATAGCCCAATGCGCTCAACTGCTTCGCAACCCACAACGCAGCTGGCGTTTTTCCCGTTCCTCCCGCTTGAAAATTCCCAACGCATACAGTAGGATAGGGAGCATGTTTGGCTCTTTTGGAACGAACCGCTTCGTCCATCTTTTGTCCCAATAGATAGATGGATCCTGTTAGGAGATTTGAAAGGGAAAAGAAGTTGATGTACATGATTACATTATCCCTGCATTTCGTAAAGATTCCTCTTGCCCGTTGATGTCATTGGGGTCGATCCATGCCGCGTCGTTGAAGCGTTTAAAATAGGTCAATTGTCTTTTGGCGTAACGACGGCTGTACTGCTGGATGAGTTCTACAGTGCGTTCGCGGTCGTATTCGTCTTTGAAATACGGCCACCATTCGCGGTATCCTACGGTCTGAAGGCTCACTAACTCCTGGTGCGCAATCAATCCGCGCGCTTCTTCTTCAAGTCCGTCTGCAAGCATTGCATGTACACGTTGATTGATGCGTTCGTACAAGACCTCTCGTTCTAAATTCAAAACCCAATTCACAATCTTAAACGGTCGCTCCTTAGGGGTATTGTTTAATTGCTCCGAATATTTCTTACCAGTGATTTCAATCACTTCTAAAGCCCTGATCACGCGACGCGGATTGCGAACGTCAACTTTCGCAGAATGCTCCGGGTCCAGATGGTAAAGCTCAGTCTTCAGCGCCGCTAGACCTTCTAAAGCTGCGCGCTCTTCGAGTTTTGCTTTGACTTTGGGGTCCGAAGGCAGCGGGTCCAAACCGTGCAACAATGCGTCAATGTACATCCCTGAGCCCCCAACGGCCACTACGACATCGTGTGTTTTGAAAAGTTCCTCCAGCGTTTCCAAAGCAAAGTGCTCATATTCTCCTGCAGTAATGGGATCCTGTATACTGCGATCTGCAATAAAATAATGCGGTACGCGGTCCAATTCTTCTTTGGATGGCGGCGCCGAACCTACCGCAAGTTCCCGGTAGCATTGTCTTGAATCTGTGGAGAGAATTGGGCAACCTAGTTTTTCAGCCCAGTAAAGTGCTACGTTGGTTTTACCAACGGCAGTGGGGCCGCATAGGTTGAGTAATGTTTTAGTCATTTAAGGGGAATTCAGTGCCACATTCTGGGCAGTAGTTTGCATCCTTCGAGCAGCTGTTTCCACAGTTCTCGCAAGTTTTGAGCGTTGGTTCTTTTGTGCTGTGATTATTTGCCAGATCTACGGTGACAATTCCTGTTGGAACGGCAATGATTGCATATCCCATAATCATGATGGCAGAGGCGATAAATTGGCCCAATACGGTGCCTGGAGCAATGTCACCGTATCCCACAGTAGTAAGGGTTACAATGGCCCAATAAATACTTAATGGGATGGAGCTGAATCCGTTTTCAGGACCTTCAACGGTATACATGATGGTTCCCATGATGATGCAAAGTAGGACCACGGTAAACAGGAATACTCCTATTTTACGCGACGAACGCAATAGACTTTGCCAAAGCAGATTTCCTTCCACTAGAAAGCGGCTGAGTTTCAAAACTCTAAAAATTCGCAGTAAGCGCAATGCCCGAATGACGGCAAAAGTTCCAGTAGCAGGAAACAGGACTGCGAGGTAGAAAGGCAGGGTGCTGACGAGGTCGATGATACCGTAAAAACTGCGTGCGTAAGAATCGGGTTTTGGACTGCACCACAGTCGTAATACGTATTCTATGGTGAAGAGTAATGTGGTAATGAGCTCGATAGCCTTAAACCACTGGCTCGCGCCGGGGTGTGCGGATATGCTCGGGACCGATTCCAGCATAATGGCAGCCACACTCACCCCAATAGTAGCGAATAAAGCCACATCGAAAGCCTTGCCAGCGGGAGTGTAGGCTTCAAATATGATGGTATATAGTGAATCTCTTAGGCGGCTTGTGCTCATAATTGGTTCAAATTACGTAAATTTAGTAGGACCGCTTCTTAATTCTATGACTGAACAACCTTTAGATATCACTCGTCTTGATACTGCCTCGTTGGATTTTCCTTCGGGTGATGTGTTATTCAGTGCACTCGCGCGTGCAAAACGCTCAAAACGCATTCATTCCGCAACCTACGTGGGTAACATTCGTCATGAAAAAGTAGCTATTGTCTTTCAAACGGCTACCGCGATTTTCAAGGTGCAAACTACCATATGGCTGAATTATGGCGGGTGCATTTACCTCAAAGGCGATATCACTATTCCTGTAGAGCGTATTTTATCCGTGGAATGGGTTTAATAATACGGATCGTCATGAAAGTCACCTTCCTCATCATCCTGATCCCCACTTTTTTCCGGACTTAAATCATCTAAACCGTAAAGCGCGTTGATCTCTTCTTCACTCATTTGTGAAGGGTCTTTTCCAGGAATATCTAGGCTCGGAGCAGCAGTTTCGCGTACGGGCAGTTCTCCAACTGCAGATAGCACAACGAAATCTTCAAAGCCTTCCTCTTCCTCGGTTTTCGTCTTTTCGACATAGAAGATGTTCATATCTAGGAAGTTGTAGACGTACAGACCGTGCGCAGTGCTCTTGAAGAAGTCCTCAATAGTGGTATTTTCCATACTTGACATGCCGTCTTCCATGGCGAACATGGGTACTTCATCGCCCTGATCCCAGTCGGGAGTACTGTAGTAAAAACTTCCCATTTCGCCCTCGCTAAGGTTAAAGAGTGGGAGCACCAATTGTTGGAAATTCAATAAAGTGGTACTGCCTTTTACACGTAGTTCGCGAATGACAGTTTCTTGTGTGTCTGCAATGATTCGTAGGTATACTTCCATGTCTATTGTGTGATGCCCAAATTTTCGGCAATCGTTTTCATTTTTAGTAAAGCAGCGTCGCGTTCGTTGGGGATTTCTCCTTCCAGTATAGCCTCTTTCAGTGCTTCCTTGATTTGGCCAATTTCCCTACATGGACCAATCCCAAAAGTCTTCATGATGTCTTCACCGCTCACAGGCGGTTGGAAATTTCTAATGTGATCACGTTCTTCAACTTCCTTGAATTTCTCACGAACCTGCTTGAAGTTGTTTAAATAACGCCGCTTTTTCTTTTCGTTTTTGGTTGTTAAATCCGCTTCGCAGAGTAACATGAGTGCTTCTACGTCGTCGCCTGCGTCAAACAGTAATCTACGTACCGCACTATCGGTAACTTTCTCATCAACTAAAGCTGCGGGACGGGAGCTCATTTGCACCATTTTCACCACAAATTTCATGCGTGCATCCGTAGGCAGTTGCATCCGCTTGAAGATTTTTGGTACCATTTTGCCTCCTAGAAATTCATGCCCTCTAAAAGTCCAACCATGGGGTTTGATGAATTTCTTTGTCCGTGGCTTTGCAATGTCGTGCAGCAAAGCTGCCCAGCGCAACCAGAGGTCATTAGATGTTTTTGCGAGATTGTCGACCACTTCGAGCGTATGGTAAAAGTTGTCTTTGTGCGTTTGACCTTCCAACTCTTCAATACCTTTTAGCGCGATCAATTCAGGAAGTACTTCTTGAAGTAGCCCAGAGGTGTAGAGGAGTCCTAATCCGTAGCTCGGTTTAGCTACCTCCATGATTTTATTGAATTCTACGGCAACGCGTTCTGGGGCGACAATAGAAATGCGGTTCGCATGGGTCCGAATACTTGCTAGGGTTGCCGAGTCGATTCTAAAATCCAATTGCGCAGCAAAACGTACCGCCCGCATCATACGCAGTGGGTCGTCGTCAAACGTTTTATCCGGCGCGAGGGGTGTGGTGATGCGTTTTTTACCGAGGTCGCTAATGCCATCAAACGGATCCAATAATTCTCCCCAACGGTCTTTGTTTAGGCAGATGGCCATTGCGTTGATGGTGAAATCACGACGGTCCTGATCGTCTTGTAAGGAGCCGTTTTCTACCACAGGATTGCGGCTGTCTTTACGGTAGCTTTCTTTCCGAGCACCAACGAATTCCAGGTCCATGCCCTTGTAGTGCATATGGGCTGTGCCAAAGGATTTGAATACGGTCAGTTTCGGCTTTGGTTTGAGTTCTTTCTGAACGGCACGGGCCAATTCGATTCCGCTACCCACCGTAACAAAATCAAGGTCCATTTTAATGGGGCGTCCTAAATGTTTGTCGCGCACAAATCCACCAACGACGTAGCATTCTTGACCCAATTGGTCCGCTACGTTGCCGATCAACGAAAAGCTGGGTTGATCTAGAAATTTTGTGCAATCGTTCATTTATGCAGGGAGTGTCGAAACTTTTGAGAAATAAATACCAGCCAACAAAAGTACAATTAGGATGAAGTACAAAGCGAGGTTTGTCCGCTTGATTTTAAGCAGCCAATGGTCTTCTTTTTCTTTACCTGTGAGTATCACGGGGTAGAGTAGCGGGAAGAGCATGATGGATTCTTTCCACCATTGACGGTCTTTTTTGTGAATGTAGTTGCGCTTGTAATAGTCGGTCCAATGCCCCGGAGCTTTTTTGTTTTGTACCCGCAGGTATTGAAAGTGCAAGGCCCATTTGAAACTGTAAACAGCAACGGTCAAGATCATTACGATCACTAAAAAAGTGGTTTGTCCTCCAGTCATGAATGTCGTAGTTTTTTTAATTCGACGTAGCGCCAATAGACGCCTTGAGCCATGGAAATGCTGTACCAGAAACCTGCGTTTCCATCAAGGAAACCCAGTCGTAGTACAAAGTGTTTAAAAAATCGAAAAGCAGGTTTAACAGCAGTATGAAATAATCCTATCGTGCCGGTTCTTGCCTGGTGGTCTTTCGCACTCCTGCTCGCATAGGACCGTTGCTTTTTGTTCCACTGGTCCCAATTTTTAAAGGAATAATGTTGTAGGTGGCCCGGTAAAGGATGTGGCTTAGGAACATTAATTTTCTCATGAACCTCACAATCGCTGTAACGGCGTGTATGATGGAATAATCGGACCACGACATCGGATTGAAGCCCGGAAAAACGCATGGCACGACCCATGAAAAAATGTGTGCGTCGCAGCCCCCAATAGTGCTCTTTGTTAGTGTGCGTCTCACTTTTCCACTGTTGAAGTACTTTGATCAACTGTTCATCCAGTACTTCATCTGCATCAATAAACAGTACCCATGGATGTTGGGATTGTTCCATGGCCCAATTCCGCTGATCTGCCCAGTTCTTAAATGCGCGCATTTCAATTCTCGTCGCACCGTGCGCTTTCGCAATGGAAACCGTTTGGTCCTCAGAAAAGCTGTCCACAACCAGTACTTCGTCCCCTACTAAAGCAGCAGCTTGCATCGTAGGTGCAAGCACATCGGCCTCGTTGTAAGTGAGGATAATAATGGAAAGTGGGGTAGGCATTAAACAGCGACGTTGTGCGTTCTTAATGCATCGTTGAGTGAGGTTTTCTTATCCGTACTCTCTTTGCGTTTACCAATGATTAAGGCACACGGTACATTAAAGGTACCCGCGGGAAATTCTTTTGGCATGGTCCCCGGAATGACCACAGAACGTGCAGGCACGTGTCCTCTGTATTCCACCGGTTCTGATCCACTTACATCAATGATTTTCGTTGATGCAGTGAGCACGACATTTGCACCCAAAACGGCTTCTTTTTCTACACGAACACCTTCCACGACGATACAGCGTGAGCCGATAAAACAATCGTCTTCGATAATCACTGGTGCAGCTTGCAACGGTTCCAATACGCCACCAATACCAACACCTCCGCTGAGGTGGACATTTTTGCCTATCTGAGCACAACTGCCCACTGTAGCCCATGTATCTACCATGGTGCCACTATCTACGTAGGCACCGATATTTACATAAGATGGCATCATAATGACACCGCTGGCTAAGAAAGCGCCGTGCCGTGCAATGGCGTGAGGAACGACTCTTACGCCTTTTGCCGCATATCCTGTTTTTAAAGGAATTTTATCATGAAATTCAAAAGGAGGAACTTCTATCGTTTCCATCTGCTGGATAGGGAAGTATAAAACCACTGCTTTTTTCACCCATTCGTTTACCTGCCAGCCGTTTGACGTAGGTTCAGCGACGCGCAATTCTCCGCTATCTAGGGCGCTTACTACAGCTCTGATGGCTTGCTGAGTGGCGGATTCTTTTAATAAGTCGCGGTTATCCCAAGCGGCTTCTATAGTTGGTCGTAAATCTTGCATAAATCGTGTGCTCTTAAAGGTTCAAAGGTACGGCTTTCACTTGCTTTAGACTACCTTTGAACCATGGCAAAAATTGTAGCATTAGATGTAGGAGCAAAGCGCACGGGTATCGCAGAATCGGACCCGATGCACATGATGGCGTTCCCGTTAGAAACGGTTGAAACAGCATCCCTATTGACGTTTATACAGCGCCGTCAGGAAGTAGAACTTATCGAGGAATTGGTGGTTGGGGCTCCGGTGCGCTGGGACGGTACACCATCAGAAGTCGCACAGTTTATTGACGGTCTTTGTCAAAAAATCGGTCAGAAATGGCCTGAAATGCGCATCATTAGAGTAGATGAACGCTTCACCTCATCCCTTGCTGCAGATGCGCTAGTTAAAGGCGGTATGAAGAAATCTAAACGCCAGGAAAAAGGTGCGGTTGACAAAGTGGCAGCTGCCCTGATTTTAGAAAATTATTTAGCACAGCGATAACTATCTTTGTGCGCATAGAATTCACGCAATGATTTTACCTATTGTCGCTTACGGCGATCCAGTTTTACATAGAGTAGCCGACGAAATCGGTCAAGATTATCCGGGTTTAGATGCGTTGATTGCGAACATGTATGAAACCATGTATAATGCGCAAGGCGTTGGTTTAGCGGCCCCCCAGATTGGAAGAGGCATTCGACTCTTTGTTGTTGATGCAAGTCCATTTGCGGAGGAAGGGAGTGAAGACTTTGATCTTCTTACAGGATTGAAAAAGACTTTTATCAACCCCATTATTATTGAAGAATCCGGTGAAGAGTGGGGTATGGAAGAAGGCTGTTTAAGCATTCCTGATGTTCGCGAGACGGTGTTTCGTCAGGAGAAGGTGGTCATAGAATACTACACGGAGGACTGGGAATTGGTGGAGGAAACCTATACAGGACTTGCGGCTCGTGTGATTCAACACGAATACGATCATATTGAAGGGGTATTGTTTACGGAGAAAATAAAACCTTTGCGCAAAAGATTGATAAAAGGGGCGCTCGGGCGAATAGAGCGGGGCGGTATTTCTCCTGATTATCCGATGAAATTCCCAAAAGCGAAATGAGGTACATGATTGCCGCATTGCTCATGGTTGTAGTGAGTTGTCAATCTTCTCCCGCGCAAGAAACGAGTGAGCCGACTACTTCAGCAGTTACAACAATTGATTCTGCTTTGTATTATTTGGAGGTTGTGGAGCGCAACGTGCTAACGCCGGCGGGTTATACGCGTGCCGCGGCGCATTTTGTGGCACAGGATTCACTGATAAAAACAGATGCATCCTATTTAATGAAAGCGGGTCTGACCTGCATGAATCAAGAGGGTAAATACAGATTATATGGGGTAAACTACCTCATCTTACTCACGAATAAGTTTCCGCAGGACCGTTATGCACCGGAGGCCTTGCTTCAATTGGCATTATTTTTTGATAGTGAATTGGGGGGAAGCGAACGTGCTGTCGAGTTTTTGCGTGTACTCTTAAAACGCTACCCTGAACACGCCTTAGCGCCAGATGCTAAGGCACTTCTGGAATTAATAAGTGTTTCCGAAACAGGAGAAATACAAACTGTAAGAGATTGGTTAAATAACGAATAATGGAATTAAGAACTGTATTGTCAATTGCCGGTAAACCTGGTTTATTCAAATTAGTAGCTCAAAATAAGGGCGGTGTGGTAGTGGAAAGCCTTCTCGATGGGAAGCGCACGAGCATTTCCGCTTCTGCAAACGTAAGTTCCTTGGGCGATATTGCGATCTACACCTATGAGGAAGAAGTTCCTTTGCGTGAGGTTTTTAAAGCGATGGGTGAGGTTACTGGTGGTAAAGAGGCCTTAAGTCATAAGAGCAGTAAGACGGAATTGGAAGATTTCTTTGGAACGGTGCTGCCGAAATTTGATCAAGAGCGCGTTTACGCAAGCGATATTAAAAAAGTGGTACAGTGGTTTAATATACTGGTGAAGAATGATTTGCTCGC
>Ga0102951_1000219_pt1 | contig 20072 bp, 23 predicted proteins | sample SalPonA_B_H2O_MG_FD_78507 | JGI IMG/M metagenome (GOLD analysis project Ga0102951, IMG submission 78507) | Water microbial communities from South San Francisco under conditions of wetland restoration - Salt Pond MetaG R2A_B_H2O_MG | ecosystem: Environmental > Aquatic > Non-marine Saline and...
AGGTCAACTGAATTCAGTGTCTGCTGTGAGTTAATGTATTCAACAATGTTGCTTACACGGCCTACGACAGTGCTGTCGAAGTCAAAGTAGAGCGCGTAAGTTTTAGTCATTTCTTCTGTAATGTACTTAGGCTCAGCCTGAGCTGCCGCTTCGCCCCCACAATCCTGAGCAACATAATCTGCTGTCCAAGATGGCGTTTTCCAGCATTCACCGCTAGGGCTTTTGATGATGTAACCAGAAGCATGAGTAGCATAGCCTGGCTCGCTGTGAGCCATGGCTACTGTAGAGCCGACCATAAGAGCTAGGCTGGCAGCAAGAGCAAGTTTTTTCATGTTTTAAGTTCCTTTTTGCGTTGAGTCAGGACCAAGGATACGACTCTAGGTGTCGCCTATTAGACAATGTTTTTCCTTAATCGTGCCTAAACAATAGCTCAAATACGAAAAATTTGTAGTTCAAGGTAAAACTTTTTTGAATGGTTTTACTTTCACCTGTTGATACACGCCCGCGGCGATGTATGGATCATCATCTGCCCAAGCCTGCGCATCCTCAAGTGAGTCGAACTCGGCAACGATCAGGCTGCCTGAAAAGCCCGCTTCACCCGGGTCTTCGGTATCAATTGCAGGATGAGGCCCTGCAATTAATAGTCTGCCCTGTTCGGTCAACTGCTTAAGACGGTCGACGTGTGCTGGGCGCACCGACAGGCGCTTCTCCAGTGAATTTGGCACGTCTTCAGAGATAATAGCGTAGTACATCAGTTTCCAGCCTCCTGTTCCGGCTCTTTGGCATGGCGGGAGATATAGAACCCCTGTGCCACAATAAAGACTAAGGTGAGCCCCAGCATGCCGAACAGCTTGAAGTTTACCCAAGTCTCCTCACTAAAGTTATATGCGACGTAGAGGTTGATGAACCCCAGCAAGAGAAAAAAGATCACCCAGATAAGATTGAGCTTGCGCCAGATTCGCCTCTCCATCTCAATGCTGCTTCCCATCAAGCGCTCAACGACCGTTTTGTTACCGATAAACTGAGTCCCCAGAAAGCCCAACGCGAACATCCAGTTAACCACCGTAGGTTTCCACTGGATGAAAGCCTTATCCTGAAACATGAGGGTTGCACCCCCAAGCAGGACCACCAAAGCCAGTGTAATTAGCTGCATATTCTCTATCTTGCGCTGTACCTTCCAGGTGTAGAGCATCTGCAAAATGGTTGCAGGTATCAGAACAGCGGTCGCGATCAGAATATCGTTGGTATACTTGTAAACAGCGAAAAAGACGATAACTGGTAAAAAATCGAGTAATATTTTCATTAGAGAGTCTCAGCGAATGTGTGGCATGAGTATAAAAGTTTGTAACATCAGAGTGAAATCTACATGAACGCCAATTTGCGCTTCGATCTGCATATGCATAGCAATATGTCAGATGGTGCGCTGGCACCGGCAGAGCTGATGCAGCGTGCAGCGGATGCCGGGGTAGAGCTATTAGCCTTAACCGATCACGATACTATCGCCGGTCTGGCTGAGGCACGTGCTGCAGCAGAAACTCTTGGTATGCTGTTTGTTAATGGCGTCGAGCTCACCGCGGAGTGGCGCGGTCGTGTGGTGCATCTGGTAGGCCTTAACTTTGACGCTTCGGCACCAGGCTTCGATAAGTATATGCGGAGTCTGATGCAGCTGCGTGATCAACGCGCTCATGAGATCGCTCGGAAACTCTATAAGAGAGGGTTGCCCGAAAACCTCTACGAACTTGCCCGAGCGCATGCGGGTGATAGTCAGATTGGACGTCCTCACTTTGCTAAAGCGCTAATAGAACTGGATAAAGTCAGTTCAATGCAGGAGGCGTTCGATCGTTACCTCGGGCAGGGGACGCCTGGCGATGTTAAAGCTACCTGGCCCAGTTATGTCGAGGCAATTGAACTCATCACCAGCGCCGGCGGAATCGTGGTGCTCGCGCACCCGACTAAGTACAACTTCACCTTCACTAAAATTCGTGAGCTGATGACTGACCTGCTGGCGGCAGGTGCTGTTGGTCTAGAGGTCAGTTTTCCCGGTGTTACGCCCGGGCATCAACATGAGCTGATTAAATTTGCGCAACAGCGTCAATGTTATGTTTCAGCCGGTAGTGATTTTCATTCTCCGGATCAGCGATGGACCTCGTTGGGGCGTTATCCGGAATTTCATGCAGAGCGCCTGATAGTCGAGCGCCTGACCGCAGCCTAAGGAGGCAGTGTGAGTCAATTTTTTCAAATCCATCCCGATAATCCACAGAAACGATTAATACGACAGGCAGTGGAGATCATCAATCAGGGTGGTGTTGTGGTGTATCCGACGGACTCTGCCTATGCGCTGGGATGTCATCTCGGTGACAAGCGGGCGATGGAGCGTATTCAGCGTATCCGTCAGTTGGATGATAAACACAACTTCACGCTGGTATGTCGTGATCTATCGGAGATAGCGACCTATGCCAAGCTGGGTAACTCAGTGTTCCGATTCATCAAAGCGCACACGCCGGGTGCTTACACCTACATTTTGAATGCAACAACTGAGGTGCCTCGACGTCTGATGCATCCCAAACGGCGGACCATCGGAATTAGAGTACCCAATAACGCTATCGCGCTGGCCCTGGCTGAAGAGCTAGGGGAGCCGATTATGAGTACTTCACTGATACTCCCCGGCGATGACCTGCCACTGACTGATCCCTACGATATTCGGGATCTGCTGCAATCTCAGGTCGATCTCATCATCGATGGAGGCTACTGCGGAATGGAGGCGACAACCGTGGTCGATTTAACCGAGGATGAGGTCCGGATTGTCAGGGAGGGTGCTGGGCCTACCAATAGCTTCTGATTAATGATGTCGTGAATGTCGTATTTTTCACTATTGCCCTTATGCCTATGATGAGATGAATTAATATCCATCGACGTGCTGGGCTGAAATGCTAAATTTAAAGCAGGCTTTTTAACATTTCGGCGCGGCAATCAGGAGGTCAGCATGAGTGCAACCGCTCAGGCTCGTCCAAGAATTCTATTTTGCGACCCATCGGGCTCTTTTCTTCGGTGGGCTGAAGAGGTCAGTGGCGCGGGAGCCAGCTGGGACATTGATCGCGTTGATCATCTGCAGTCAGGGCTGCAGATGCTCGCCTCACGCCATTTCGATGCGGTGGTAGTGGCTGCGCCCGCCAGCCCTGAACGTGAACTCAGTTATCTGCGTCAGTTGATGCAAGCAGCTCCGAACTGCGTCCGTATTCTCTACACACCCGTGCTTTCGGCTGCCTATCTCGCAAAGGCTCTGGATGTTGTCCATCGTGTCTGCCTGAACTCGAATACGCGTGAGGAGACGGTTGCTCTGATCGATCAGGCTGTCGCATCGAATAGGCAGTTATCACATGAGAGCGTCCGTCGCTCCATGGCTGCCTTCAAACAGCTACCATCGCCGCCATCCATCTTTCACGAGCTGACTCGACAGCTTAACTCCGAGCGTACCACCTCCCAGCACATTGCGGGTGTGGTCGCGAAAGACCCAGCCCTGACCGCCCGTTTGCTGCGTATTGTTAATTCGAGCTATTTTGGCTTGCGCCAGCCTGTTAGCAATATTCAGCAGGCTGTGACGTTGATAGGTACGAGGACCTTGCGTGGACTCGCTCTGGCAGGGCATTTTGGAAGCCACTACAAACAGGCCAAGGAGTGGAACCTTTTCTCCCTTGAGGCTTTGCAGGCCCGCTCTTTAATGGTGGCTCGACTGTCTCAGGCATTGGCGAAGGCAGCCGGCGGAGACGCGATGCTGAGAGATCAGGCGTTTTTGGCGGGTCTTTTGCTGGATGTTGGTATGGTAATGCTTGCAAACGAGCAGTCCCAGAGCTACGCCAAGATATTTGGTTATGCAGCTAAGCACAACAAACCGCTGGCTCAGGTGGAACTGAAGGCCTTTGGTGTAACCCATGCCCAGTTGGCTGCCAACCTTTTGACACAGTGGAACCTGCCACCAATGGTCGTTGATGCTGTGCTATACCACCATGATCCTGCTGGCTACTTTCAGAAAGGTCTATCGCCCACAGCCATTGCCCATGTCGCTGATGCGCTTCTACCGCCGTTGGATTCGAGACTCAATCTGCGAATTAATGCTGAAATAGACCTCGATTTTCTGGCGCGCGCAGAGCTCGATCAATACCTGCCTAAATGGAAAATGGAGGCGAATGGATTTCGTCTACAGTCTGAAAGAAGTGCGACGAGCTAAGTCTGTGCCCGGCGCCTGCACTCTGCTTTAAGTGCACTTTTAATGCACTGTGCCAGACGTCTTACGCCGGTAGTTGCATACTCTCCATCGGCCAGAATGAGATAGAGTTCAGCACTGCGTCGTGCGCCCTCTGAAAGATTGAGTGGTTTGAGCAGGCCCTGATCAATCTGCTGGCGCACCTTCAATTCAGGCAGCCAGGCAAACCCAAACCCCGCGACGGCCGCCTGTATGGACAGTTCAGGACTGTCGAAACTCCAGCGTTGATAGGCGCCGAGCCAACCGGCGTCGAGATTGCGTTGTCCAGAATCCTTCACAACCAACTGGCGGTACTGTCGCAGACTTTCCAGATCAAGTGGTGCGGTTGTTTGGTTCAGCGGGTGTGTTGCCGCGGCCACTGCAACAAAGTCAACCGCCAGCAGTGCCTCACCCGTGTGCCCCGGCGGTACACGCCCCCCGATGACCATATCTACTTTGCGTTGCAGAAGGGCCTCCTCTGTGCCTGATAGAACTGACTGACGTAACTCGATACGAGTTTGTGGTTGCAGTTCTGCGAACTCTGCCAAGGCATCGAAGACAACAGCCTCCGGAAAGATCGCCTCCACAGAGAGTCGAATCAAGGGTTCTGTCCCCTGGCCATAATGCTTCGCGAGCTCTTCGGTCAGTTCAGCGCGATTCAGAAGATCACGCGCGTGTCGTACCAAAACTTCCCCGGTATCAGTCAATTTTGCCTTGCGCCCATCCAGCTTAAACAGGCTGACGCCCAGTTGGTCTTCAATTTTTTGGATAGCATAACTGAGAGTCGACTGGCTCTTACGCAAGGCCTCGGCGCCTTGGGCGTAACCACCGTGGTCGACGACAGCAATCAGGGCCTGCCACTGTTCGAGTGTAATATTCATGTATCTAAAATTTCGATATAAATGAGTGATAAATGTCTATTTATTATCGATAGCTTAGATCAAATAATAGTGCTATGTGAAATCAATCCGGAGAAAACTATGAAGACACTTCTACATATCAAAAGCAGCCTGTTCGGTGAGCAAGGTCAGTCAGCTCAGTTGGCACAGACGTTTATCGCTCGATGGAGTGCCGAAAATCCTGAATCGACAATCATTGAACGCGATCTTGCTGCCGATCCAGTGCCTCACCTGGACGCTTTTCGCATGACTGCGCTAAATACCCCGGAGGATCAGCGCACATCAGAACAGCAGGCGGTTGTAGGACTGGCGGATCAGTTGTTGGCTGAGGTTAAGGCGGCTGATGTGTTAGTGATCGGCTTACCAATGTACAACTTCAGTGTGCCTTCTCAGCTGAAGGCTTGGTTTGATCACCTAGCGAGAGCGGGCGTAACTTTCCGTTACGGTGAAAACGGTGTTGAAGGACTCATAGAAGATCGTCCGGTCTACTTGATCTCCACGCGCGGCGGTGTCTATGGCCAGCAGGGTTCCGATATGCAGATAAGCTACGTTAAACAGCTGCTAAGCTTTATGGGGTTGAATGATCAGCACCTCGTCGTTGCTGAGGGTCTGGCGATGGAGGAGCACAGGGAATCGGCGCTGGAGAAAGCGCGCGCGGCTCTGGTCTGATTGCCGTCTAAGAAGAGGAGAATCCGATGAGTAGTCGTAGTATTAAACGCCGTATTCAAGCTGTTAACAGCATGGACGGTGCTGGTGTGCGTATACAGCGTAGTGTGGGTAATTCGCAGTTTGCGCGTATAGACCCCTTTCTGATGCTCGATAACTTCTCGTCGGATGATCCAGACGACTATATAGCGGGCTTCCCGGCTCACCCGCATAGAGGCTTTGAAACCGTTACCTACATGATCGAGGGACGTATGCGCCATCGTGATCATATGGGGAATGAGGGCATTCTGCGCTCCGGCGGTGTGCAGTGGATGACCGCGGGTCGCGGTGTTATCCATGAGGAGATGCCTGAGCAGGAGGAGGGACTCATGAGTGGATTTCAGCTCTGGGTTAATCTCCCTGCGACGGAGAAGATGAAGCCGGCGGCTTATCAAAATATCGAGCCCGAAGAGGTAGCTGAGTTTGATGTCGCCAAGGGCGTTCATGTTCGTCTGGTGGCTGGCGAACTTGCGTCGCTCTCAGGCGAGCGGATAGCTGGGCCTGTCTCGGGCATAAGCCGCCAACCCCTGTTCGTCGAAGTACAGATGCAGCCGATGAGTGAATACAGTCTGCCTTTGGCGGCCGAATTGAGTGGCTTTATCTATCTGTTTGAGGGTGCCGGCACCGCAGGACCTGAGAATCTTAACCTCGCCGAAGCAGCGGAGCTGGGTGCAGGTGAGCGGGTCGAGTTGAAGGCGGGAGCCGCGGGTGCTCGCTTATTGGTGATTGCGGGGCGTGCGATTAACGAACCAATCGCCCAGTATGGTCCCTTCGTGATGAATACTAGCGATGAGATTGAGCAGGCAATAGCCGATTATCGCGCCAACCGCCTAACCGGCTGACACCCTACTTGGCACAAAGGGCCAAGCTCTTCTAGTCTGAATGGACGAGAGGTAGCTTGGCCTTTTTTGTGTTGAAGCAGGAAGAACCGATGATCGACTTGAATCCCTATCTGAAATTAATGGTGACTAAACAGGCATCTGACCTGTTTTTCACCACGGGCGCCTGTGTTCAGGTAAAAATTGACGGTGTAGTACGACCCATAGGCGATACCCGGCTTGAGCCAGGTGCGACTGAGGTGATTACCCGCCACCTCCTGACTGATGAGGAGATGGGGCGTCTAAAAAGCGATCTGGAGATGAACTTTGCCCATGCCGCCGAGGGGATCGGTCGTTTTCGTGTCAATATCATGTGGCAACGTGGCGATCTGGCGCTGGTGTTTCGGTATATCCGCGAAGAGATACCCTCTGTAGAGCAACTTAACCTCCCGCCAGTGCTTAACTCCCTTGTTATGGAGTCGACAGGTCTGGTGCTGATCGTCGGAAGCACCGGTTCCGGGAAATCTACGACACTGGCCTCAATGCTGGACTATCGTAATGCGAATACAACGGGGCATATCCTCACGATAGAGGACCCCATAGAGTTTTCCCACTCACATAAGCGTTCCATCATTAACCAGCGCGAGGTAGGGATAGATACCCACTCCTATGGTACGGCGCTAAAAAATGCCATGCGCGAGGCGCCAGATGTGATCATGATTGGTGAGATCAGAGATCGCGATACGATGGAGCAGGCGATCCGTTACTCAGAAACGGGCCACCTCTGTCTGGCGACCTTACACAGTACATCAGCGCCCCAGGCAGTGGCGCATATATGTAACTTTTTTGACGACTCAGAGTTGCGTCGCATCAATATGGACCTGTCAGTAAATTTAAAAGGCATCGTAGCTCAGCGTTTGGTTCGCGATGTGAATCAGAAATACGTCCCGGCGACCGAGGTGCTTATCAATACACCTTTTGTATCTGAGCTCATTGCGAACGGTGACCACAAAGAGTTGCGAGAGGCGATAGCCAACAGCTCAGACAGTGCAGCCCATACCTTCGATACCAGTCTGTTCGAGCTGTATCAAGAGGGTCGAATTACCCGTGAGGTAGCACTCGCGAGTGCTTACTCGCGTAACAACCTTGATCTGCAGATCCGTTTCGGAGGGGCAGCCTAATGACACTCAGTTCTTGGCGGGTGGTGGCGTAGCGGTTTGAGGATTGGCAGTCTCCTGTTGCTCCGCCAGCAGTTGCTGCTGGATCTCACGTTCCTGCTCGGTGCGAAGCTCAGCCTGCTGTAGAAGATTCTCTGCATGTGCTAACTGACCCTCCATTTTGACGTAGTTACCCAGCTTACGGATCGACTTGATGCAGGAGCGGTATTGGTGCAGTGCAACGCCCGAGCCGCGGTTCTGTTCCAGCAGTTGGGCGTCCATCAGTTCGAGATCGAGGCGAGCACGAGCGTAAGCAATTTTGGCTTGATTCATAATGGGTTGGATTTGAGACACGGAGTAGCGTCCACTCTTCGTGAGATCTGTCAGAAACTGAGCAAACTCGCGCATGATCGCGCGTGCACTTCGAGCTTGTTCGCGGTCAGGAAATAGAGTCAAACCGGCGGCAGAGACGGGGCCCTCGCTGAGTTGCTGTGCCCTTAGGTTCAGCGCCTCGAGCTGTTTACGAGCACCTGCATTTGAATCCAGAGAGCCTATCTCACGCCAGTGCTGTTGCAGATACCCAAGTAGCAGATTATCCATCGCCGCACTTCGGAGTGGCGCCGGCAACGCATGAAACAGGTGATCAGCACGGCGAATCTGGTCCTTTAAGGCGAGAACACGCAGGCGCTTCTGTCGGCGTTGGTTCTCTATGCCCTGCATTATCAGGGCTCCTACGATAAAGAGGCCGAGCCCTGCGAGTATCAGCAGGCCGATCTGGGTAGGCGACATGATAGGCTCCTAAGCTTCGGTAACTACAGCATAGTCAATTTGCTGATATAGGGCTAAATCTATGATTCATGTGAAGAAATATTATTAGTAATTAGAGTGTATCTGCTCTTCTAATCTTTCTTCAAAGAAAAAGTTAAAAAATTTTATATACCGGTCTTGACGATCTCAGAGGCGCTCCGTATTATTTGCGCCTCCTCAACGAGGAACGCGTAATGCGAAGGCTACGTCCCATTCGTCTAGTGGCCTAGGACACCGCCCTTTCACGGCGGTAACAGGGGTTCGAACCCCCTATGGGACGCCATTAAGCGGGATTAGCTCAGTTGGTAGAGCGATACCTTGCCAAGGTATAGGTCGTCGGTTCGAGCCCGATATCCCGCTCCATTACACTCCTCTCCTACACTTTAATGTCATCCAACTTTTGAATAAAACCTTCTAAATCCGGTTCAGAGATCCTAATTTCCTGTCTCCATTCGATACGTTGGTGGGCGCATGCCGTGGTCCCCCTGCTGTATTACAGAGCTACTTCGAGGTTCTATCCTTGGGCTGCAGAGATTGCACGGGGTCGCGTGATCGATTCAGTGGCACCGGTGTTGGGGCGTTGACTCATACGGCCATCAAGCGAAGCCTTACAGCCCCGCCGCTCAACCAATTTATGCTGGCATGAATGTGGTCGGTGTTATTCGATATAGTATCAACATCAATGCTTCGGTGGATTAGTGATTGCGCCCATGATCGCATTGCGCAGTTCTAGGTAATCAAATGGCTCGTTCTGGCCCTCTTTGACATAACGTGCTTCGTCTAGCGCCTGGAATTGCTCGATCTCCTCATCGTTGAGGTAATGAATACAATCCCCACCAAATAGCCAGAGCAGATCACGAGCGAGGAGTTGTGTGAGTTGTGGATAGTTGCGCACCAAACGCGTCATCAGTATCTGCCCGAGCTCAAAAGCTTCATCGGCGTGTTCCTGATAGAGTGTGATGGTCTCCTGAAAAAGGGCGAGGAGCTCGTCAGCCTCGCTTGAGTAGCCCTCCTCAGACATATCGAAGGGGGGCTGCTTGATTAAATTGTTGTAACCAAGTTTAAGAAGATTTAAGTGGAACTGATGGAAACTGGTCACCCTAAGCACTCCGCAAAACAGGTACAATATTGATAAGGGGGCATTTTACCTTGAATTTCCACGTTTTGGGCCCCATCTCAGCGAGAAGTTAGCAGAAGGATGCACTCAATGGATGTCGCACTGCGGATTAATAATCTGCGCAAGACCTATGGGAATGGGTTTAAGGCCCTCAAAGGTATTGACCTAGAGGTGAAACAGGGAGACTTCTTCGCTTTGCTGGGTCCAAACGGGGCAGGTAAATCGACGACCTTAGGAATAGTCACCTCCTTGGTTAACAAGAGTGAGGGCAGCGTCAGCGTATTCGGTCAGGATATTGATACGCACGCAACTGAAGCAAAGCTCTGCATGGGGATTGTGCCACAGGAGTTTAACTTCAATGCATTTGAGAAGGTTGAGGACATACTGGTTACGCAAGCCGGATACTACGGTATCCCCCGTAAACAGGCGATTGAGCGTTCAGCGTTTTATCTCAAAGAACTAGGTCTTTGGGAAAAACGCAGTGACCGAGCGCGCATGCTTTCGGGTGGCATGAAACGCCGTCTCATGATTGCTCGCGCTTTAGTACACGACCCGAAACTGCTTATCCTGGATGAGCCGACGGCAGGCGTTGATATAGAACTGCGACGCTCTATGTGGGAGTTCTTGCGTAAAATTAATGCGGCCGGCACAACGATTATTCTTACCACGCATTATCTTGAAGAGGCTGAATCGCTCTGTCGCAATATTGCCATCATTGATAAGGGCGAGATCATTCAGAACTCCTCTATGAAAGCGTTGTTGGCGCAGCTTAATGTGGAGACCTTTGTACTTGATCTTGCTACTGAATTGAGTGAGCCACCAACACTGCAGGGATTTACGACACGTTTGGCAGATGGGCATACGCTTGAAGTCGATGTGCCCAAGGCCGAGGGGCTCAACGGTGTTTTTGAGCAGTTAAACAGAGCGGAGATCAAGGTGCTAAGTATGCGCAACAAGGCTAATCGCCTGGAGGAGCTCTTTGTCTCCCTGGTTGAAAGGCAGAAGGGGAGCGCGGCTTGATGAATTCACATATTATCTGGACCGCATTTTGGACCATTGTAGTTAAAGAGGTTCGCCGCTTTACCCGGATCTGGGTACAAACTCTTGTGCCACCGGCGATCACCATGACGCTCTACTTCATCATATTTGGTAATTTGGTTGGCTCACGTATCGGTGAGATGGGTGGCTTCGATTACATGCAGTACATTGCTCCGGGGCTCATTATGATGTCAGTCATTACCAACTCCTACGGCAACGTAGTCTCCTCTTTCTTCGGGACAAAGTTTCAAAGAAATATTGAGGAGTTGTTGGTAGCACCGGTGCCCAACTGGGTCATTCTGGCTGGCTACGTCATCGGTGGTGTAGTGCGCGGTTTGATGGTCGGTTTCATTGTGACCCTGCTGTCGCTCTTTTTTACCGATCTCAACCTGGCGCATCCGCTGATAACTATCGCTATCGTCTTCCTGACGGCGGTTGTGTTCGCACTGGGCGGATTTATCAATGCTGTCTTCGCTCAGACTTTCGATGATATCTCGATTATTCCGACCTTTGTACTGACACCCCTTACCTACTTAGGGGGGGTATTTTACTCTATCGCGCTGCTGCCGGAATTTTGGCAGTGGGTATCGCAACTCAATCCGATACTCTACATGGTGAACACCTTCCGCTACGGAATTTTGGGCGTTAGTGATATCGACATTGTCTTCGCGTTTAGCATGATTTTAGTGTTTGTCGTGGTGCTCTCGGCCTTCTCACTGCACCTGTTGAATATTGGTAAGGGGATTCGCAGCTAATGTCTGAACATGAAACTGTACTGCACTCACCGCTGGGTAAGGGCACTATCTATGTTAATCGGTACGATCCAGATCTACTCTACCCAATAGAGCGGGATATTAACTGGAAGCGTCAGGGAATCGAGCGCGCTAGTCTGCCGTTTCGTGGGGTCGATATCTGGAATGCTTACGAGGTCAGCTGGCTCAATGCCAAGGGGAAGCCAGTGGTCGCTCTTGCCGAGTTTCAGATTCCGGCCAGTTCCACTCATATCGTTGAATCCAAGTCATTCAAACTCTACCTCAATTCGTTCAACCTGACCCGCTTTGGCAGCGACTCAGAGGTCGTAAAGTTGATGCAGGAGGATCTCACCCGTGCTGCAGGAGGAGAGGTCAGGGTGAGTCTGAGTTACCCGCAGGACAACGCGTCCATCGGTAAGCTCGTCGGTCGCTGTATTGACTCGCTGGATGTTGACATTGAGCACTATGAACCTGCGCCCCAGCTGCTTAACGTGGGTGGTGAGATGGTGTCAGAGTCACTGGTGAGTCATCTGCTAAAATCTAACTGCCCAGTCACCGGCCAGCCTGACTGGGCGAGCGTACAGATTAGCTATCAGGGGCCAAAGATTGATGAACGGGGTCTACTGGCCTACCTGATATCTTATCGCGAACACGGTGACTTCCATGAGCAGTGCGTTGAGAACATATTTATGGATCTTTGGAACCGCTGTCGGCCCCAGAAACTGAGTGTCTACGCACGATACGTTCGTCGTGGGGGCTTGGACATCAACCCTTATCGTTCAAGCTTGAACGATCGACCAGAAAATACGCGCCTCTCACGCCAGTGAGGCGAATACGGCACAAAGGAGAGCCTGATGGAAGCGCTTGAACTCTTAACCCAACGCACCTCAACACCGGCGCTGCGAGCACCCGCGCCAACCCAAGATCAAGTGAAGCTGATGCTAGATGCCGCCTGTCGAGCACCAGACCATGGTAGTCTGCGTCCTTACCGCTTTATGGTGATCGAAGATGAGGGGCTGAACCGGCTTGGCGAGTTGTTTCTCAAAGCGGGGCTGACCAAGAACCCCCAGATGGATGAAGCTGAGCAGAGAAAGCTCAGGAATATGCCACTGCGGGCGCCTATGATCATTGTTTGCGTGGCAGTCAAACAGCCACACCCTAAAGTGCCCGAGATGGAACAGGTCATTACTGCGGGCTGTGCAGCTCATGCCATTGTGCAGAGTGCCTTTGCCCAAGAACTCGGCGCCATGTGGCGTACAGGTGCGATGACACACGATGCCGTGGTACTTGAGGGTCTGAGCATCGCTGAAAATGAAGAGATAGTCGGTTTTATTTATCTGGGACGCTCTCTGAAAGTGCGTGAAGCTCCCGAGTTCGATTCCGCTTCTCTTATGCAGAGCTGGGGCTAGTGATTCAAGCTGATTTTCTGCAGTGGCTGCACCGCGAGATTCCGCTCACGGCGGCGATGCAGATAGATCGAGTGGAATTTGATGGCAAAAAACTCTCGCTACATGCGCCTCTTGCACCTAATCTGAATGATAAGGGGACCGGTTTTGCCGGTTCGACGGCGGGATTGGCGACGCTGAGCGGTTGGTCTCTGATTACGCTGTGGTTGCAATCACGCAGCATCGAGGCTGATGTGATGATTGCCCGCTCAGAGATCGATTACCGTGCCCCTTTGCTGGAGGATTTGCGAACCGAAGTAGCGCTACCGGATCGGGAAACCATGATGGAGTTTGAGTCTCGGCTCAAGACACGTGGCCGGGCGCGTCTGCCTTTGATAGTTACTTTGGGTGATTCGCTCAATCCGATATTACAGTTGAGCGGTGATTACGCCGCGCGGCTACGATAACAAAGATCACCGGAGCACAGATGAGTATCCAACAATTTGCGCTGTCGAAAGTGAGTTGTGCCTCTTGTGTGCGCACCATAGAGCGTGCACTGGAGGCGGAGCCAAGTATCACAGACTACTCCGTCAATTTTGCTGAGCGCACGGCCAGCATTGAGACTGACGCTGAGCCACAGCAGATCATTGAGGTCATTGTAAAATCAGGCTACGGCGCATCGATCATTGATGGCGAGGAGGATCTTGAGGCGCGCGAAGCACAGCAGATCGCCGAGCTCAAACAGCAGTTCCAACATGCTTGGATAGCGCTGGGACTCGGTGCGTTGCTAATGCTGCAGATGATGCTTGATTGGGTGCCACCCTTGGAGGAGGCAGAGGGTCGTATCTCCGGGGTAATCACAGCCGTGCTGACGCTGGTTGTGATGCGCAAAACAGCGGCGCACATCTATCGTGGTGCCTGGAGTTCAGCCCAACGACTGCAGTTCAACATGGATACGTTAATTGCACTGGGTACGGGTGCAGCCTGGATCTATTCATCCGGTTTGCTTATTGCTATCGCTATCGAGCCCGGTTGGATCCCTGATGTAGCCCGTCATCTCTACTACGAAGCGACACTAATGATCATCGGTTTTATCCTCCTGGGGCAGGCGCTGGAGACGCGAGGGCGCACGCAGACGGCTTCGGCGCTGCGTAAACTGATGCATCTGCAACCCAAACAGGCGTTGCGCGTGCGTGAGGGTGAGGAGCGTATGGTTAACGTACAGCTTTTGCTTCCCGGCGATCTGGTGCGGATCCGCCCAGGTGAGCGAGTGCCTGTCGATGCTGCGATTGTTGAAGGCGAGACCTATGTTGATGAATCGATGCTCTCGGGTGAACCGGTTGCCGTGAGTCGGCGCGTGGGTGACAGGGTAACAGCGGGTACGCAGAACCAACAAGGTAGCCTGCTGGTTAAAGTGACTGAAGTTGGGTCTAAAACCCGTCTTGCACAGATTATGGATAGCGTTCGTCAAGCCCAGAATACCAAGCCTGAGCTGGGTCGACTGGCGGATCGGGTCGCGTCGGTATTCGTACCGATAGTCATGTTGATAGCGCTGCTAACTTACGCTCTGTGGACAATTTATGGGCCGGAGCCGAGTTGGAGTTACGCCATACTGGCCGCCTTGACGGTGCTTATAGTGGCTTGCCCCTGTGCCTTGGGTCTGGCGACGCCGATGGCCGTGATGGTGGGCGTCGGTCGGGCTGCAGATTTGGGTGTGCTAATTCGTCAGGGTGATGCTCTTCAGCGAGCTCAGGATTTGACAACAGTCGTGCTGGATAAGACCGGGACGCTGACAGAAGGGTCGCCCAGTTTGGTGCGGCGCAAGGTGCTCGATACCCGTGCGGAGTCGCAGGCGCGTGCGCTGGCTCAGCGCTCCGAGCATCCATTGGCGCGGGCATTGGCTGAAGCTCTGCCCGCCTCCGATCTGGTTATAGATCAGTTTAAATCGATCACTGGTGGCGGTGTAAAGGCCGAGATCGACGGTCAGCTAATACACCTGGGTAATGAGCGTTGGCTGACAGGGGAGGGCATTGATTGTTCGTCCTTGCAGCAACAGGCGCAGGCGTGGGCTGCAGAGGGCTGCTCCCTCGTTTGGCTAGCTGACGCACAGCGAGCTCTGGCACTGTTTGCACTCAATGATGCGATTCGGGCAGACAGCGAAGCGGCAATTGAGCGTCTTCACCTGGCCGGGCTGAAGCTGGTGTTGCTCTCAGGCGATCACGAGCTGGCGGTTAAAACTCTGGCCTCGCGACTCAAGATAGATAGTTACAAGGCTGGACTGAAGCCCGAAGATAAGTTGTCAGAGATTCGAGCCTTGCAGCAGCGCGGTGAGGTGGTTGCGATGGTCGGTGATGGGATCAACGATGCGCCTGCGCTAGCGCAGGCAGATGTTGGATACGCTATGGGCGGTGGCACTGATGTAGCGATTGAGTCAGCTGACGTGGTATTGATGCAGAATTCGCTCCAGAGTGTTGCCAATGCCATTCTGTTGTCGCGGGCGACGGTGCGTAACATAAAACAGAATCTTTTCGGCGCCTTCATCTACAACACTCTTGCTATACCTGTAGCGGCAGGGGTGCTTTTTCCTTTTGTGGGTGTCCTGCTCAATCCAATGATTGCCGGCGCTGCGATGGCACTCTCTTCGGTCACTGTCGTAGCCAACGCTCGGCGCCTGGCAAAAATTGGACTGCATTAATCGGCAATTGTGACTGAGTTGATCAGTACGGGTTGCTTCGGCACATCGCGGAAGCGGCCAACGCTGGTTGTCTCCACGGCAGAGATCGCATCAACCACGTCCATACCGCTCGTCACCTCGCCAAATACTGCGTAACCCGGGCGCGAGCCGCTACCGTCAAGGTTAGTGTTGTTGACAGTGTTGATAAAGAACTGAGATGTTGCGCTGTGAGGCGCATTTGTGCGGGCCATAGCAACAGAGCCACGGCGATTACTGAGGCCATTGTCAGACTCGTTCTGGATCGGTGCACGAGTCTTTCTGGGTTGCAGTGATGAATCCATCCCTCCGCCCTGAATCATAAAGCCCGGTATGACGCGGTGAAAAACCAGACCGTCGTAATGGCCTGCCTTCGCATACTCAACAAAGTTGGCAACGGTTATCGGTGCACTGGCATCATCGAGTGTCAGCTCGATCATACCGGCGCTCGTCTCCATTTTCACAACAACGTCGGCACTGACATTGACGCTGGTCAGTAGGGGTAAGCTAACAGCGAGGCTAATAACAAGGTTACGCATGCGTCTCTCCGGATAATTGGGTTTAACGCAGACTAGCTAAATTCGACTCTCAGGCCAAGCTGAACCGTAATTGCGGGCGGCTGCGTAAAGAAGTTAAAAGGTGGAGATTTAAAGTGCGTGGACTTCTAACCCTTCTATTTTTTTGCCTGGGGCTGACATCAGTACAGGCGTCAACCTTGCAGGTGAAGGCGCAGCGCTATGCTGATACGGTTCATTACGATGTTTTTCGTAATGATGAGCCGGTTGGTGAGTATAGTTTGAGCTTTGAGCCCTCTGGCGATGCGCTGAAAGTGGCGGTAGAGATGAAAATAGCGACTAGAATTTTTGGTCTGTTTAGTTATGACTATCTCTATCAAGCGACTGAAGTATGGCAATCAGACAGTCTCGAGTCGCTTGAAGTACGAATGCTAACGAACGGTGATGAAGAGGCTGTTACGGCGGTCCGGCAAGGTGATCGGCTACAGGTCGTTGATCCAAAAGGGCGTGAGCGACTGCTGCCGGCCAGTCTGTTGACGACTCACCACTGGCTGGATGACATTCTAAATCAGCCAGAGGTCCTTAATACGATTAGCGGTAAAGCCAGTAAGTTGAGTGTAAAAGAGGAGCAGCAAGCTGTCTGGATGATCGAAGAGCGCCCAGTTGCGATTCGGGGCTTTCGCCTTGGTGGCGATTTGGAAAACACCCTCAGCTGGTACGATAGCGAGGGGCGTTGGCGAGGTATGAGCTTCAAAGCCAAAGACGGCTCTACAATAGACGTGCGCTGGAAGGGTGCTGAAACCACTCGTGGATAGCACAGCACGAGCTCAGAGGTTTAGATGGAACGAATATGGATTACCGGTGGTGGCACGGGTATAGGGCGAGAGCTCGCGCTTGCATACGCACAGCGTGGCTCGCGCGTGTGGATCAGTGGACGTCGCCTGGAAGTGTTGCAGGAAGTTGCTAATGAGGCTCGGGGCTATAGCGGCGAAGTGCATTGCGCGCCTCTAGACGTTACTGATTCGAGTGCCTGTGAGCAAGTTTGGTCAACAATACTGGACGAGTCTGGGGGAGTCGAACGTGTCATCCTCAATGCTGGGGATCACAGGGAGATGCCTGTTGAGGCGTTCAGTCAACAGACGATGGAGCACCTGATAGATGTTAATCTTTTTGGTGTGACCCGGTTGATCGAACAGGTGCTCCCCTGGATGTTACAACAGGGCGGACAACTGGCAATTGTTGCCTCTTTGGCGGGTTATCGTGGACTACCTTTGGCGGCAGCATACGGAGCTAGTAAGGCTGCCCTGATTAATATGACTGAAGCGATGCGAGCGGAATTAGAGGGAGGTCCAGTAGACTTACGTTTGATCAACCCTGGGTTTGTACGAACGCCGCTGACCGACCGTAACCAGTTTGAAATGCCTAATTTGATTGACGCCGATATGGCGGCGCAGCGTATCATTAGTGGCCTTGACGGGAAGTGTTTCGAGATTCGTTTTCCTACAATGTTTGCCGCCACCCTGAGGCTGCTCAGCATGTTACCCTACAGACTCTATTTCGCCTTGATTCGGAAAATCACATCAAAATGAACCACCCTCATGAAATTGTTTGTCAGGGCTACCTAGAGCTCTTTGCTAATTTGACCCCCGAGCGTATCGCAGAATTTAGTCGCTGGGTGAGTGAGGATGTTCACTTTCGTGACCCGTTTAATGATGTGCGGGGTTTGAGCAAGATGCAGGCGATACTGGCCGATATGTTTGAACGTACCGATGAACCCAGATTCCGCGTTCTAGAGCATCGCCTGGGAGGAGACACGGGTTTTGTGCGCTGGCATTTCAGTGCAAGACTCCCGGTGCTGGGTAAGCTTAATGTTGAAGGTGTTTCGAGGTTGCAATTCAATAACGACGGTTTGATTAGTGAGCATCTGGATTATTGGGACAGTGCTCCTATCTACCTTCAGCTACCGGTGATGGGTTGGGTGTTACGTCGTCTCAAAGGGAAAATGGCACTTCCTTAAGTTGGTCAGCACGCTGGAAACTCAGTGTCACGGTACCCAATGTAAAGCCCCATTTTTTCACATAGGCCCGATTAATCATTACGCCGCCCGGCTGAAGTAGCATCCAATCGTCAAAGGTGACTCGCCAGCTCGAGTCACCCACAGGGAGATCAAGCGTGTAAGTCCAGTTTAGGGCGTTGCCCTGTGCTTCCCCGCGCGCCTCTCCCAGTACATCATCGGCAGTACCTGTGTAGCGGTTATTGCCATCTGGTTTAATTGTCCAGACGCGCGTATCACGCTCACCGTCGTCATAGAGAAAGCGCTCATCAAGTATGAGCCTCTGGCCATCCCAGTCGCCGTCGATTTCAACTTGAAACTGCCGACGAACCTTGCCAAAACGGTCCTCAAATATTCCCCAAGCGTAGACCTTGCCGTCGAAGTAATCTTCGATTTTCAACACCGGTGTGGGACGACTCAAGCTGGCGATATCCATGGTGGTACAACCGTATAACGACAAAGTTATTAGAGCAATGAGGAAAAGACGTATCATCTCATCTCCGATTATTTAAGCGCGCGACAATGCGCTGGTGGGTGGCTTCAGTGAGACTGAAGCGCTGCATCAATGTCACCGCAACTAGTTTGAATACGCAGGGTAAAAAGGCGTAGATCAACGCCAACGCACCGGCCTCTCCCTCACTTTGGTTAAAACCACTCAGATCCAGCAGGCCAAACGCAAGTAGTGCAGCCAATGCCAGAGCTAGTTTGGTGCATACATTCCACAGAGCAAAGAGCAGGCCGCTCTGGTCGCGTCCATAGCGTATGCGGTGCCAATCGCACACATCTGCTTGCAGGGCTTGTGGCAATGCCAGATCTGCACCGAGCATCGCACCGGTGGCAAGACAGATAATCAGAAACCAGCTGAAGTCTCCGCTCCCGAGCATCGCTGCAGGTAAGAAAGCGATAACGGCTACCAACATAGCACCTTGCCATAGCCGCTTGCGGCTGCAGTAGTGACTGGCAAACCACCAAAGTGGCAGCGATAGAATGGCTGCTAAGAAGTAGATCAATATTAACTGAGCTCTCCCCGCTTCGTCCGATCCAAGGACTTCAGTGACATATAAGGGGAAGAGTACGCCGGGGATGCCGTTCGCTAGGCCGTTAGAAAACCAGGCGAGCATTAAGGTGCGGGCCGGGCGATTCCGTAGGACGGTACGAATCTTGCCGGTTGAAGTGATCGCCCTGTGCGCCGGCCAGTGCAGCCGAAATACCAATATCCCGAGTGTCAACGCGACCAGTACGATCGTTATATTGGTAAGCGCTCTCATTGCTTCAAGCTGGGTCTCGCCGCGAGTAATGAGAAAGACAGGTATGGCGGCAGATAGCAGCAGACCAACAACCCCCAAACCCTCCCGAAGACTGGCGACCCGGGTCCGACTTTGATGGCTTGAAGTGAGGCCCGGCAGCATTGCTAGATAGGGGATCTGTACCAGCGTCCAGCCAAAATAAAGCAAGCTAAGGGAGAGTAGTAAGGAGGCCCCTGGCCAGTTATTCACAGGACGCGTGAGCCAGAAAAGTCCCACTGCACAGATTAACGCCCCAGTGGTCATCAACAGGCGTTGTTGGCGCGCACTGGCTCGGTCATTTAACGTACCAACCCAGGGGTCGAGCAGCAGGTCGCCGAAACGTGCTAGCATCAGCAGTGCGCCGACGAGCGCAAGATCCAGGCCAAACTCCTCTACATAGAGCGTGGGAAGGTAAATGAATAGAACAAGTGTAGGAAGCGCTAGCGGCAGGGCCGGTAGCGCGTAGATGAGGGTTTGTGAGGGGCTGATGCCTGGATCAGCGGCTGATTTTAAATAACCCCACATCGATGGAGCCTTCAGTGAATCCGCCCTCGCAGTAGGTCAGGTAGTAGAGCCACATCCGCCGGAAT
>Ga0102951_1000223_pt1 | contig 19938 bp, 14 predicted proteins | sample SalPonA_B_H2O_MG_FD_78507 | JGI IMG/M metagenome (GOLD analysis project Ga0102951, IMG submission 78507) | Water microbial communities from South San Francisco under conditions of wetland restoration - Salt Pond MetaG R2A_B_H2O_MG | ecosystem: Environmental > Aquatic > Non-marine Saline and...
CAACATCACCATCCGAATGTGCCAGCATACGGCGGTCACTATCCAGTTTGATGCCGCCAAGCCAGATGGGGCCAGCTTTATCACTGAATTTATGAACATCAAAGCCGGTGCCAAAGCGTGTTTCTGTCATGCTGCTATCATCCGTTTGCTGCTGGTAATTTGGCATCGCGCTGTCGGCCGCTACACGATGCGATAACATAGCAAAATCATCAGCATCGGTCAGCTTCATAAGCTGTTTGGCACCATCGATCATGGTAATTTTGAAACCGGCTGCTTCGGCAAGGCTGCAATCATCGGTAAAGCCGCCTTTGCCGGCAAAATCATCATGCAGCTTGGTGATGATGTCGCGGCGGAATAATTGCGGTGTTTGCGCCGCGGCAAGCTGGCTTCGGTCGATGCCGCCAGTGATAAGGCCACCACTAATAAGGCCGCGGCGGCTTGTCGGGTTGTCGTGGCTATTGTCCTTGTCGATGGTTTTGATGCTGTCGGAAAGCGGCAAAACCGGAACGGCGCCAATGATTTCGTTTATCTGCTTGCCGTCATTGCTATTGTCTATTGCGGCGATTAAACCGCCCAAAAGATCGGCTGGTATCAAGGGACGGGCAGCATCATGAATGGCAACATAGTCGATATTTAGGCAATTTTTTAGGCCAGCAAGGGCGGTCAAACCGGCGTGAACCGAATCCTGGCGTGTGGCCCCGCCAGCGACAAGATGAACGGGTTTCTGCGTTTCGGGTAAAATATCGGCCATATGGGGGATAAAAGGCTCGGCCACGACCAGAATGATGGCAGCAATCGCCGGATGGTGATGAAAATAATCAAACGCATGGGCGATAACCGGTTTGTCACCTAATCGCCAGAATTGCTTTGGCAGGTCATTCCCGAAATTATTTATCGCAAAATTATCATGCCCAAAGTCATCATGCCCCAAGGGGCTAGCTTGGCGCGAGGCGAATTTGCTTGTGCTGGCCGCGCGCACGCCTGATCCGGCGGCGACAATAATCGCCGCGCATGAATTGCTGCCGGATTGATCTGGGCGTGAGATAATTTTTTCGTGCATGACAGTCCTTCTTATCCCCAATGTCTGGCGCTTTGTCCAATGGATATTCAGCTTGGCAAGCGCGTACCATCAGGGCGGTTCGCCAATTTGATCATATTGTTGGTGCTTTGGCGGCAATTGACGTTAAGTGATGGATTTTTGTGCATTAATTGCCTATTATGTGGGCGTTTTACCGATGTTCATTATCGGTGCTTGTCTTTTCGGGTCTGTTTCGGGGTCTTTTATGTCTCTTGCTATTGATGGAAACATCTTGCCCCATGCGGCCATTTTGGCGCCGATGTCAGGGGTAACCGACTGGCCGTTTCGCCGCGCTGTACGCCGCTGTGGCGGCGGTTTGGTGGTGACCGAAATGATTGCCAGCGCCGCCGTCCTTCGCGATGTGAAAAGCGAAATGCGGAAATTGCGAACCGAAGCGATTGCCGAAGCACCGCTATCAATCCAGCTTGCGGGCTGGGAACCGCCGGTTATGGCCGAAGCGGCGAAAATCTGTGCTGATCTTGGTGCAAGCTTTATCGATATCAATATGGGCTGCCCTGCCAAAAAGGTTACTGGCAAATTGTCAGGCTCGGCCTTGATGCGAGATCCGCATCTTGCCGGTGCCATTATGGCGGCTGTGGTTGATGCTGTTGATGTGCCGGTTACGTTGAAAATGCGGCTTGGTTGGGATGATGACAGCCTGAATGCGCCGCAACTTGCCAAGATGGCTGAAAATGCCGGAATCAAGATGCTGGCCATCCACGGCAGAACACGCTGTCAGATGTATAATGGCGCGGCCGATTGGGCAAAAATTGCGGATGTTGTGGCGGCGGTTGATATTCCGGTGGTGGCGAATGGGGATATTACCTGTCTTGACACAGTGCAAAAGGCGATTGAACAAAGCGGGGCAGCTGGTGTGATGATTGGGCGCGGGGCGCAAGGGCGTCCGTGGCTTTTGGCGCAGGCTGGTGATTTTCTGGCGGGACAGGCGGTTCGCCCAACCCCGTCAATCGGTATGCGGCATCATCTGATGCGGGCGCATCTTGACGATATGCTTAGCCATTATGGAACCGCGGCGATGCGGTTGGCACGCAAACATATCGCGTGGTATGCGCATGGTCTTCCCGGTGCTGCCGAATTGCGTGATATTGCCAATAACAATACCGATGCCGCAATGGTGTTCGCGGCGGTCGATGAATTTTTTGAAGCGCTTGACCCAAGCGATGTGGCGGCGTGATGCGTTCGCCGTCAAAATCAATACCGTCAGACAGGTCAGATGCGACCGATCAAACCGCATATCTGCACCATGACCATGATCTCGATCACCATTCGGGCGTTAGCATGGCGCAGATTCTGGCCAGCCTGCCTAACCCGATCTTTGTTTTGGATGCGGATAATTGCTTTATCTATCTCAATCAAGCGGCTGAGATGTTTTTTCAATCAAGCCAGATGATCCTGTCTGGCATGCCGCTAGATGGATTTATTCCGGCTGATGGTAGCTTGTTTTCGATGTTGCAGCGCGCCCGCGATCAGCATGTGTCGGTAGGTGATCAAGGGCTGGAACTGGCAGGGCCAAAGCTGGGGCTAAAGCTTGTCAATGTGCAGATCACGCCGTTTGGTGACACGCCGCGCCTGCTGGTGTCAATCCAAGAGCGCGCGCTTGCTGAACGGCTTCGCGGCCAGTCACTATTTCGCGGTGCGGCAAGGTCTATCTCGGCAATGGCGGCTCTGCTGGCGCATGAGGTCAAAAACCCGCTTGCCGGCATTAAAGGCGCTGCCCAGCTATTGGAGTCCGGGCTTGGCGATGAAGACCGCGTCTTGACCCGCATGATTGTCGAGGAAAGTGACCGGGTTGCCGCGCTTCTTGATCGTATGGAAGGCTTTGCCGGTGGTGCGCGCCTTGTTCTTAGTCCGGTGAATATTCACGAGGTTTTAGATCATTGTCTTGGGCTGGCAGCGGCATCTTATGGTGCGCATCTGGTGATCCGCCGGCAATATGATCCGTCCTTGCCATTGGTGAATGGGCATCGTGACCTGTTGATTCAATCCTTCATTAATATTATCAAAAACGCATCAGAGGCAACTGATAAAAATGCAGAACTTGTGATAAAAACATCCTATTCACGCGGTCGCCGCCTGTCATTGGCGGCAAGCGATGGCGGATCGCATGTGCCGGTTCAGGTTGATATTATCGATAATGGGCGCGGCATTCCCGAAGATATCCGCAACCATATTTTTGACCCGTTTGTATCGGGGCGCAATGGTGGCAGTGGGCTTGGCTTGACGATGGTTGCCAGCGTTGTTGCTGATCATGGCGGTATGATTGAGGTGGATTCAACGGCGGGTCGAACCGCCTTTCGGATGAATTTTCCGGTTGCCGAGTCGGGTAAACCGGCGTCTTCGCCACCGAAACCGGCAAAAGGATCAGCCGAATGAATGCAAAGCCACCGCTTATTCTTGTTGCTGAGGATGATAAATCGGTCAGGCTTGTTGTGCAGCAGGCGCTTGCCCGTCAGGGCTATGCTGTGCAATCAAGTGGCACGGCGGCGGGTTTGTGGAAATTGATCGAATCCGGCAAAGGCGATGTTTTGATTACCGATGTTGCCTTGCCGGATGGTGATGCGCTTGATCTGCTGCCCCGCATTCAAGAACGCCGCCCCGATTTACCGGTCATTGTGATGAGCGCGCGTTCAACATTGCTGACCGCCGTAAAAGCCCAGCAGGTTGGCGTTTTTGAATATCTGCCAAAACCATTTGAACTGCGCAGTTTGATCGAGGTGACGCAGCGCGCGGTTGAAACCATCGGCACGCCAAGCCGGTCAAGTACCAAGACAGCCTCAATCGAAGAGGGCGGCCCGTTAATTGGCCGGTCGCGCCCAATGCAGGATATTTTCAAAGCGATGGCGCGGGTTGTTAGCACCGATTTAACCGTCCTTGTGACGGGTGAAAGCGGGACGGGCAAGGAATTGGTTGCGCGTGCGCTGCATGATCTTGGAAGCCGCCGCGCTGGCCCTTTTGTCGCGATCAATCTTGCCGCGATACCGCGTGACCTTGTCGAAGCCGAATTATTCGGGCGGGCCAAGGATGATGGGTCTAGTCCGGCAAAGCATCATCAAGGCCGGTTTGAACAGGCTGAGGGCGGAACGCTATTTCTTGATGAGGTCGGCGATATGCCGCCCGAGGCTCAAACAAGGCTTTTGCGGGTGTTGCAGGATGGTGAATATCTGCCCGTTGGTGCGCAGCGATCGGTCAAAACAAATATTAGGGTCATTGCCGCAACAAACCAGAATTTGCATCACCTCATGCATCAAGGCCTGTTTCGTGAAGATTTGTTTTACCGGTTGAATGTGGTGCCATTGCGCTTGCCGCCATTACGCGAACGCGTTGAAGATATCGGCCCGCTTGTTGCGCATTTCCAGCTTCATGCGGTCAAGGAGGGGCTGCCGTCAAAAACCTTTACCCCAGAAGCGTTACGTGCGCTGAAATCCTGGCATTGGCCGGGCAATGTGCGCGAATTGGAAAATCTGGTCAGGCGCATGCTGGTGCTTCACGCCGATAACAGCATTGATGCGGCGGCGGTTGAACATGAATTTCCAGCCAGCCAAGCCGATTTGAATGAAGATGCCGAAAGCCTGTCCGAGTCAGTTGATGCGCATATCCGGCGTTATTTTGAGGCCCTGAAAGGCGGCATGCCCGCCCCGGGGCTTTATGGCCGTATTTTGCGCGAAGTCGAACATCCGCTTATTCTCGCCACGTTAGAAGTCACCCGTGGTAATCAGGTTCGCGCCGCCGATATTTTGGGGTTAAACCGGAATACCTTGCGCAAAAAGATCAAGGATCTGAACATAAAGGCAGGTCGCTAAAATGTTGAAATCTAATGATAAAAACACATCCATGACGGATAAAAAAAGCTGGTTTAGCGAAGATCGGCTAGCCTATATTTCAATTCTGTTCACCCTTGGTATGGGGGCGGCCACGGCCTATGCCTTGACCCGCGTTGACTATCTGTCAAACGATACCGATTTCGTGATGTGGCTGATCATGATTGATGCGCTGGCATTGCTTGTGCTTGGCACGCTTGTGGGGCGGCAGATCTGGCGCTTATGGTCGGAACGCCGCCAGCGGCTTGCCGGTCATCAGTTGCATTGGCGGATGGCGGTTTTGTTTGGTGGGGTGACCACTTTTCCGGCGATTATTGTGACGCTATTTGCGCTTTTTGTGGTCGATTATTCGCTGCGGGGTTGGTTTGCCGAGCGCATCTCAACCGCGGTGAATGAATCTGTTCGTGTTGCCGAATCCTATTTTGACGAACATGCACGTTCAATTTCGGGTGAAGTGCTAACAATGGCCAATGATATCAACCGCGAGGCCTATCGGCTGGTTGGCAAGGGCAACCTGATGGGGCGCTATCTTAGCGATCAGGCCGCGCTTCGCAATTTGTCGGATGCGATTATTTTTGATGGTACCGGGCAGGTTTTGGCAAAATCGCAATTTGCCTTTGCGATCACATTTACCAATCTTGAATCAAGCTGGGTCGAAAAAGCCCGAAAAGGCGAGGTGGTTGTGCTTCGCGCCGATGAAACCAATAAATTGCGCGCTGTGGTGAAATTGAACAGCTATGTCGATGCGTATCTTCTTGTTGGCCGGTTTATCGATTCAAAAGTTCTGCTAGCGATGGATCAGACGCGCCTTGCCGCATCAGATTATCAACAGCTAGGGTTCCAGCAGCTTGACCTTCAAATCAGCTTTGCGGTGTTGTTTGGAATTATACTTCTGCTGATTCTGATCGCGTCTTTATGGATTGGTTTGAATCTGGCAACGGCAATTGTTGGGCCACTTGGCTCGGTTATCCATGTTGCCGAACAGGTGCGTGCCGGTAATTTGTCGCAGCGCGTGCCCGAAGATTTGCAGCTTGAGGAAATTTCGCGTCTTGGGTCGGCCTTTAACCGAATGCTTGACGAGTTGGCGCGAAGCCGCGAACAGCTTGTGCAGGCCAATACCCAAATTGATCAGCGCCGTGAATTTACCGAGGCGGTTCTTGGCGGCGTATCATCAGGCGTTGTTGGTCTTGATCGGGACGGCAAGGTCACTTTGCCAAATGCAACAGCGCGCGAATTGCTTGGCAAAAAAGATACCGACCTGATTGGCCGAAAGCTGGCTGATGTTATCCCTGAATTCAAAGGCTTGCTGGCGATCACCAATCAGAAAAAACGCCGTTTTGGCGAAGAACAGATTATTCTTCAGCAGCAAAATAGCCATTTGATCTTGCGGGCGCGTATCGTCAGCGAGGTGATTGAGGGGCGGGTCATTGGGTATGTTGTGACCTTTGACGATGTTACCAGCCTGCTAAGCGCGCAGCGCAAGGCGGCTTGGTCTGACATCGCGCGGCGAATTGCGCATGAAATCAAGAATCCATTAACGCCAATCCAGCTTGCATCTGACCGTTTGCTGAAAAAATACCGTCCTGATGATCAAAAGGCGGCTGACCAATTCGAGGAATATGTTCGTATCATCATGCGTCAGGTCGATGATATTGGCCGCATGGTTGATGAATTTTCGGCCTTTGCCCGCATGCCGCAGCCTGAAATGGATCGGCATTCTTTGCTGGAAATTGTCAATGGGCAGATTTCACTGTTTGCCAGCAAGGATTTGTCACTTGATGTTGAAATTGATGATGCCAAGCAAGATTATACAACAATTTGTGATGCGGGGCTGGTTCGCCAAGCGCTCACCAATCTGCTGCAAAATGCCAAAGATAGTTTGCAAGAGCATCATGTCGCCGCGCCAGCCATTCGCATTTCAATGGCAAGCGAAGACGATATGATCGCCATCACCCTAGCCGATAATGGCCCGGGATTCCCCGAAATGGATCTTGGCAAACTGCTTGAACCCTATGTAACAACGCGGCAAAAAGGCACCGGACTTGGTCTTGCCATTGTCAGTAAAATTATGGAGGATCACCGCGGTAACATGCAGCTTGGCAAGGCTGATGGCGGCGGCGCATTGGTTTGTTTGAAATTTCCAATCCACACAACAACGCGTAATGGAAAAATCATATAATGGCTGATGATATTCTGATTGTTGATGATGAAAAAGACATTCGCTCGTTGTTAAGCATGACGCTTGAGGATGAGGGGTATACTACCCTGCAAGCGGCTAATGCTGATGAGGCCAGAATGGCATTGCTGGCGCAGCCGCCGAAACTGGCCATTCTTGATATATGGATGCGCGATTCCGATATGGACGGCATCGAATTGTTGGAATGGGTGAAATCAATCTATCCGTCACTGCCAGTGCTAATGATTTCAGGGCATGGAACAATTGAAACCGCGGTTCAGGCCATTCGGCTTGGGGCTTATGATTTTATCGAAAAACCGTTCAAAGAAGCCCGCCTGTTGATGATGGTTGAGCGGGCGCTTGATAATGCGCGGCTGGCACGCGAAAATATCGAATTGCGGGCACGGATTGATGATGGTGAAACCCCTGAATTGATTGGTAATTCGGCGGTGATGCGAACAATCCGCCAATCAATCGAAAAAATCGCCCCAACCGCAAGCCGCGTTTTGATCAATGGGCCAAGCGGAAGCGGTAAAGAATTGGCCGCGCGCACGATTCACAGCCAGTCAGACCGCCGTCAAGAACGGTTTGTTGTCGCCAATTGTGCCAGATTATCAACCGAACGTGTTGATGCTGAATTATTTGGCGCAGAAAGCCTGCAAAGCCATCGCCGCGTTGTTGGCTTGTTTGAACAGGCGCATCGCGGAACATTGTATTTTGACGAAATTTGCGATTTACCACTGGAAACGCAAGGCAAGATTGTGCGCGCCGTCAATGAACAGCGGTTTCGGCGTGTTGGCGGCAATAGCGAGGTTGTGGTTGATGTGCGGGTTATTTCGGCATCAAGCCGTGATCTGTCGTCGGAGATTAGCGCTGGTCGTCTTCGCGAAGATTTATATTACCGGCTTGGCGTGGTGCCGTTATCAATGCCATCACTTGCCCATCGGCGCGAGGATATTCCGGTTCTGGCGAAATATTTCACCAATCGCATTGCCAAACATGTTGGGGTAAAGCCCATTCGTCTTAGTGACGAGATTTTTGCTGCGATGCAGGGCTATGACTGGCCGGGCAATGTGCGGCAAATGCATAATGTGATCGAAACCTTGCTGATCATGGCACCTGATGATCGCAACCAGCCTGTGGGGCTTGATTTGCTTCCGGCTGAAATTCAGAATATATCGCGTCAGGGTACCAATTCTGATATGGAACAATTAATGGCTTTGCCGTTGCGCGGCGCGCGTGAGGAATTTGAACGCGAATATTTGGAAACACAATTGCATAGATTCAATGGAAATATCTCGCGTATGGCGGCGTTTATCGGCATGGAACGGTCTGCCTTGCATCGCAAAATGAAATCGCTTGATATCGCAACGGATCTCCAAGAAGAGGGTAAAAAGACATGAAAATTGTCATCTGCGGCGCCGGACTTGTTGGCAGTGCCATCGCAAGCCACCTTTGCGAGGAACAAAATGACGTAACAGTGATTGATGCTTCGGCCGAGAATATTCAGCGTATTACCGATCAATATGACGTGCATGGTGTTGTTGGGGTTGCATCGCATCCTGACCGGCTTGCCGAAGCTGGCGTTCGTGATGCCGAATTATTGATTGCGGTCACCGAGTCTGACGAGGTGAATATGGTTGCCTGTCAGGTCAGCCATACGATTTTCAATACGCCGGTAAAAATTGCCCGTATTCGCAGCACTGCCTATCTTGATCCAGCCTTTGCCAGCCTTTATAGCCCGGAAAACCTGCCCATTGATCATATCATTTCGCCTGAGGCAGAAGTGTCGGCGGCGATTAGCAACCAGCTTCGTGTGCCAGGGGCATTTGATGTGCAGAATTTGTGTGACGGCAAAATGAATCTTGTTGGCGTCCAATGTACGGAAAACAGCCCTATTTTGGGAACCTCACTTCGCCATCTAACAAGCTTGTTCCCTGATCTCAGCCTCACTGTTTTGGCGATTATCCGCGATGGCAAGGTAATTTTGCCGCGGTCAGGCGTTGAATCAATGGAGACTGGCGACCGCGTTTACTTTGTCTGTGACAGCACGCATCTCGATCGTGCCATGGCCAGTTTTGGCCATGAAGAAGGCGAGGCGCGCTCGGTGGTCATTGCTGGTGGTGGCAGTATCGGGCTGATGTTGTCACGGGAAATCGAAGCCAATTTCCATAATACGAATAATCAGATCATCGAGCTTCACGCTGGTCGGGCAAAATCGCTTGCCGAGGAATTACAGGGAACCGGTATTATCAATGGTGATGCGCTGGATAGTGCCATTCTTCGCGAGGCCGGTGTTCACAAGACCGAAACTTTTGTTGCGGTAACCGAAGATGACGAGGTGAATATCCTGTCAGCCTTGCTTGCCAAACGAACTGGCGCAAAACATGCTGTGGCCTTGGTGAATATCCCGGGCTTTATCCCGCTTGTCAGCACGCTTGGTGTTGATGCGGTGATTAACCCGTCGCAGATTACCGTTTCATCGATTCTGGAACATGTGCGCCGTGGCCGTATTCGTGATGTTCATCCCATTGTTGAAGATCTTGGCGAGGTTCTTGAAGCCGAAGCCTTGCCATCATCCTTGCTTGTTGGCAAACCGCTACGCGCAGCCAAAATTCCGAAAGGCTTGGCGATTGGCGGCGTTTACCGCGATGGCAAGGCAATTGCGGTTCGTGGGGATACCGTGATCGAAGCTGGTGACACAGTTATCATTTTTGTTGTGCGCGGCAAGATTGCGCAGGTGGAAAAGCTGTTATCGGTTCGGCTGGATTTTTTCTAGGCACAAACCTGTCCAACAAGGCTCACACCGAAAATTCACATTCAAAAACCGCGCTCATTTGATTTCAAATGGCCAGCCGTGACGGCGGCAGAAAAAGCCGGTGACAAGGCATTGTTAATTTTCATTTTTACCGTTAAGCTTTGTCTCTCTTTAAGGGGGATAATAAGATGGCCAGTGAAAAGAGCCGCAATTTGCAAGAGACTTTCCTAAATAATGTTCGTAAGTCCCATGCCGCTGTTACGGTGTTTCTCGTAAACGGTGTCAAGCTGCAGGGCATTATCACATGGTTTGATAATTTTTCGATTCTCTTGAAGCGCGATCAGCATGTGCAGCTTGTCTATAAACATGCAATTTCGACAATCATGCCTGTGGCACCAGTTCAGCTGCAGGATTTTGATGACAAGGACATGGATATCGAAGGTGAATGACGCTGCGATTGAGCCGGTGCTTGCAAGACCATCCGCCAATCCAACGCTAAAAGCCGCCATTACCGATCTGTTGCGCGAGGCGGCCGATCGGTTCATCGTGCCGCGCTTTCAAAATTTACAATCGCAAGACATCGCCACCAAAACCAGCGATACCGATTTCGTTACCATCGCCGACCAACAGGCCGAAGCATGGCTTGCGCCCAAATTATCGGTTTTACAGCCCGGTTTTGTGATTGGCGAAGAAGCCGCATCGCTGACCCCGGCCATTCGTGATCACATTCCGCATGGTTATGGCTGGACGATTGACCCGCTTGACGGCACCAAGAATTTTGTCAAAGGCAAACCGGCCTTTTGCAGCATGGTGGCATTGCTGTGGAATGGCCAGCCGGTGCAAAGCTGGATCTGGCAGCCGCTAACCCAAACGCTGTTTTACGCCGCCGAAGGGCAGGGCGCGGTTCGCATTGATAAAAACGGTACGGCGGATCTTCGTCTTGAAAACCGTTCAGATGATGTCGATCTGATGTTTGGTTCGGGCAATAGTCTCGGGCTGATCGAGCCGCAAAAAAGCGCTTTTCAGGCGCGGTTGCGGTTGCTGGCGGGGCGTCGTTTTACTGGCAGTGCCGGCATTCAGGCCTGTTTGATCGCCAGCGGTGATGAAGATTTCCTTATTCACGGAAATTCAACGCCATGGGATCATGCGCCTGTTGATCTGCTATGCCGAGAGGCGGGCGGCTATGCGGCGATGCTTCGCGATGAAAGCCGGTTCCATGTCGCTATGAAAGCACCCTTTATGGCCGTATCGAGTCAGGCCGGCTGGAACCGTTTGCGTGACGCGGTCTGGCGCGATTAGTCAGATGTCTGTTTGCGATCATAGGCCTTGGCATCCTGCCAATAGCCTTCCATCACATCAAGCGATGCATCAGTAAAGTTTTTATGTTTAGAAACAACTTGTTCTTCAACATAATTAAATCTGTTTTCAAACTTTAGATTGCAGTTCTGAAGGGCAGTTTCCGGATCAACGCCAGCCTTTCTTGCCAGATTAACAGCAACAAAAAGCAGATCGCCAACTTCATCTTGAATGCGGGTTTGGTCTTTATTTTCACTGGCAAGTTCAACCGCCAATTCTTCGGCTTCTTCTTTCATTTTATCCAGAAGCTGATCAATTTCGGGCCAGTCAAACCCAACCCGTGCGGCTCTTTTTTGCAATTTCAGCGCGCGCAGCATTGGCGGCAGGCCGCGGGCAATGCCGTCAAGAAGTTTGGTTTCGCCTTTCTGGGCGCGTTCGCGCGCCTTGATATCTTCCCAAAGCCCGTTTTGCGATTCAACCGATGGCCGATCATCATCGCCAAACACATGCGGATGGCGTGCCACCATTTTGTCGGAAATGCTTTTGGCCACATCTTCAAGCGCAAAACTGCCTTCCTCTTCGGCAATGCGTGCGTGAAAGACAACTTGCAGCAAAAGATCGCCAAGCTCATCACGAATGGCGGTGCGGTCGCCAATTTGAATGGCATCAGCCACCTCATAGGCTTCTTCGATCGTATAGGGGGCGATGCTGGCAAAATCTTGCGCGACATCCCACGGACAGCCGGTTTCTGGATCACGAAGCCGGATCATAATCTGATATAGCCGGTCAAGTTCATTTAGATGATTTGTCATGCGCGCCAGCCTATCAAAGTGATGATGTCTTGAACAATGAAAAGCAGCATCCATATGATATATTGTCTGGGCTTTGGGTAAATCACCAATCATGCAGGGGGAATTGAAACCATTTGCTAAATCGGTGTAAAAAGCGCAAATAATGAAGGCGCGGCTTCGGGTCGGCCAAAGCATGCGCCTTTTGACATGTTTTGATGTTTGATAACGGGAATTGGTATGAATATCAGCGATAATGAACCAGAAATTGTAAAGCCCGGTATTTTCGCGCGGGTGCGTGGGTGGTTCTTTACCGGCCTTCTGGTCACAGCACCGGTTTTATTGACCGTCTATATCACTTGGGCAGCGATTGAATTGATCGATGGTCAGGTGAATAAGCTTATTCCGGCTTTTTCAACCTGGAGCCTTGGCGATATTCCGGGGGCAGGGCTTGTTGTTGGCGGCGTGATGATCACGCTGATTGGCGCGGTTGCTGCCGGTTTCTTGGGGCGCTGGATTATCCGGCTTGGCGAATCTTTGCTAAATCGCATGCCGGTGGTTCGCACCATCTATGGCGCCACAAAGCAGATTTTGGAAACTGTGATTTCCGCCCAGTCCGATGCATTTCGCGAGGTGGTTCTTGTTGAATATCCGCGCCGTGGCCTGTGGGTTATCGGCTTTGTAACCGGCTCGACAAAGGGCGAGGTTGCCCGGTTAGTCCCGGGGTCAAATGTGAATGTGTTTATCCCGACAACGCCAAACCCAACATCAGGCTTTTTGCTGTTTTGTCCGGTAAAAGATATCATTAAACTTGATATGACGAATGAAGAAGCGGTCAAGCTGGTCGTGTCGGGCGGTATCGTATCGCCGCCAGATAGAGCAATCAATGCGGGTAAAGCCGCGAAAAAGCCCGCTGCGAAAAAAGCTGTAGCGAAAAAACCGGCTGCAAAAAAGGCCTCTAAAAAAGCGGGTTAAGCGCAAATCTAGCCGGATGCTAGGAATTTGACCGCACTATCGCGTTCAAACAGGCTGAGCAGCAAATTCATGTGCTTTTGGTCATTCTGCTCTAATATCCGGCCAGCCTCGCTTCGGGCAAGGCTGAGCAGGTCGCGATGCGCCGCAAGGTCAGCAAGCACAAATTCGGGCATGCCGGATTGGCGTTGTCCCAGAAATTCACCCGGCCCGCGCAATTCCAAATCTTCTTCGGCAATCACAAAACCGTCATTTGTGTCGCGCATGACGCTAAGTCGTTTTGCCGCGGTTTCGCTTAACGCGCCATGATAGACCAACAGACAGCTGCTTTGCTGGTCACTTCGGCCAACACGGCCGCGTAGCTGGTGCAATTGTGCAAGGCCAAACCGTTCAGCATGTTCGATAATGATAATGCTGGCTTCAGGCACATCAACGCCAACTTCGACTACTGTCGTTGCGACCAGCAACTGCGCCATACCATCGCGGAACGCCTGCATTGCGCTATCACGCTCGCCAGCTTTCATTTTACCATGTGCAAGCGCAACCGTGATATCGGGAAGCGCGCGGGCCAAAGCGGCAAACCGGTCTTCGGCGGCGGCAATGTCCAGCTTGTCAGATTCTTCAACAAGCGGGCAAATCCAATAGGCGCGTTTTCCCTCGCCAAGCGCACGCCCAAGGCTGGATATCACATCGCCTAAACGATCACTTGGCAGAACGCGCGTGTCGATTGGCAACCGGCCAAGCGGTTTTTCGTCAAGGCGGGAATGATCAAGATCACCATAGGCGGTCATGGCAAGGCTTCGCGGAATTGGCGTTGCGGTCATCACCATAACATCGACATGCGCCCCTTTTTCGCCAAGCAGAATCCGCTGTCGCACGCCAAACCGGTGCTGTTCGTCAACAACCGCCAAGCCAAGATCGTGAAACGCAACAGTTTCCGATAATAGCGCATGCGTTCCAACCACGAGTGACAGGCTGCCATCGGCCAGTTTTTCAAGCGTGTCTTTCCGGCTCAGCACAGGCATGTTGGTGGTTCCGGTTTTTGCATTTGCCGTGCCGCGCCCTTGGCCAAGCAAAAGGCCAATTTCGATATCAAGCGGGGCAAGCATGGCTTGAATGCTGGCATGATGCTGGCGCGCCAAAACCTCGGTTGGTGCCAAAAGCGCGGCCTGCGCGCCGGCTTCCATCGCATTGAGCATCGCCCATAATGCGACAAGCGTTTTCCCTGAGCCAACATCACCTTGCAGCATACGAAGCATGCGTTTTGGTTTGGCTTGATCGCCGGTAATTTCGTCAATGGCGCGGTTTTGGGCGCCGGTCATGTCATAGGGAAGGCTGGCGCGAAGCTTGCTGGTGATGTGGCCATCGCCGCAATAGGCGCGGCCCGGTGTTGCCTCGGCGGCACTGTGGCGCACCATGCGCATCGCCAGCTGATTTGCCAGTAATTCGTCAAAGGCAAGACGCGCCCGCACCGGACTGGTCGGCAGCAGGTCAGCCGCATTTTGTGGGGCATGAACAGCGCGCATCGCCGTGGCAAAATCGGGCCAGCCATGCTGTTGTATGATGGCAGCGGGGATCCATTCGGGTAAATCAGGGATGCGGGTCAAGGCATCGGCAATGGTGCGGCGTAGAATTTTTGGCGTTAAGCCCGCTGTTAATGGATAGATTGGTTCAAAAACCGGCATTTTACTGGCTTGTGAGGGCGGTAAAATATGATCGGGATGTGCCATTTGCACTCGGCCTTGAAACAGCTCGACGCGGCCGCTGATCAGCCGGCGCTCGCCAATGGGCAATTGTTTGGCAACATAATCATCATGCGCATGGAAAAAAACCAGCTCCAGCGCGCCGGTTTCATTTTCGCAAAACACCCGATAGGGACGGCGAACACCCCGCGGCGGGCGGTCGTGTTTAATCACAAGACAATCGAAAGTGGCAATCGCGCCATCATCAACATTGGCAAGCGATGGGCGCTGGCTGCGGTCAATCAGGCCAATCGGTAAATGCCGCAAAACATCAATCACATGCTGTCCGACACGCTTTTCCAGCACCGATGCCAGCTTGGCACCAACACCGGCAAGGCTGGTGGTTGACGCAAAAAGCTGAAATATCTCGGCGGGGCGCTTTGGATGCACGATGCTTGTCTCCTTATCAGGCGGCGGCCGCTCACTGCCTGTCACCGACGAAATGATCGGACACAGGCACGCTTGTGTCTAGGCATTATCGCCCATATCTGTTATCTCATGCCAGCCATTTGTTGCTGTCATTTGCCAGTAAGCCAGTTTTTGAAAAACGCCAAACCATGCGTTTTCAAAAAACTGGATCGAAAAAGGAAGTTGTTTATGTCATCACCAGCTGCACCGACCGCCATGCCTGAATTGTCAAACCGCGTTCGCCGTTTGATTTATCAGGCCAGCTATACCGGCATGAAGGAAACTGATCTTTTGCTTGGGCATTTTGCCAAGATGCATTTGCCGCATCTCAATGAGTCCGATCTGACCGATTTTGAGAATTTGCTTGAGGCGGGTGATCCTGCGATCTATGCATGGGTGATGGGCAATGCGCCGCTGCCCGAGGCCTATGACACGCCTGTTTTTCATTTAATTAAAGAGTTCAAAAAACAACATTAATTAGATGAAAAATATAAATAAAATTAATTTAACAAATGATATTTGGGGCGCGCCTGACGGGGTGGCCTCCTTGGCGCTGTTGCAGATCGCTTTGGCCGGTAAATCATTTATTTATGTGGCACGCGATGATGTTCGTATGACGGCAATGGGTGACAGTCTGCGGCGGTTATCGCCCGATTTGCGCCTCCTTGAATTTCCGGCATGGGATTGTTTGCCATTTGACCGGCTGTCACCGCAAGGCGGATTGGTTGGACGCCGGATTGAGACGCTTGCCCAGCTTGCCAGTGATGCGGGAACACGACCACGCATTTTGCTGACAACGATTAATGCGATTTTGCAGCGCGTGCCGCCAAAAACCTATTTTACCGACAGCAGTCTGGTGATTACCGCGGGTCAGGCAACCAAGGATTTGACAAATGGGCAAACGCTTGGGCCTGCTGCCTTGGCTGATTACCTTGCCGGTCAGGCTTATTTGCGAACTGATACGGTGCGGGAAACCGGTGAATTTGCGGTTCGGGGCGGTATTTTGGATGTGTTTCCACCCGGGCAAACAACACCGGCGCGGCTTGATTTTTTTGGTGATGATGTTGAAACGATCCGCAGTTTTGATCCGGCTACCCAGCGCAGCATTGGCAAGCTCGAAAATTTGATTTTACGGCCCGTCGCCGAATTTATGATGAATGAGGCGACGATCGCGCAATTCCGCACCAGCTATCTGTCACTATTTGGCGCAAAGGCCAGCCGTGATGCGCTGTATGAGTCAGTGTCGGCAGGGCGAAGCCATCCGGGGATTGAGCATTGGTTACCGCTATTTCATGACAATCTGGCCTGTTTGACCGATTATTGTTCTGGGTGGCCAATTGTGCTGGATCACGAAAGCGACGCTGCCATTACCGCACGTTATGCGCAAATTCATGATTTCCATGAGGCGCGTCTGGCGCATGGAAGTGATGATACGGCAAGCCCGTACCGGCCATTGGCGCCAGAAAAGCTGTATCTATCGCAAACTGAAACCGATCACTTATTCGAACAGGGCAGGGCTTGTCGCCTGTTTGCCTTTGCCCCGATGCAGGTTGCTGGGCAAGATGGCGGGCAAGATGGCGCAAAAGATTTAGCCAAACCCGATCAGCCGCAGATGCAAGATGCTGGCGGGCGGCCGGCCATCCGGCTGATCAAAGTCGAAGGCAATAGTGCGGTTCCGGAATTGGCTGGCTTTGTCACGGCCGAGCGAAGCGCCGCCAAACGTCCGATTATTGTTGCTTGTAGTTCCCCCGGGGCGGCAAGCCGGTTAGCCGATCTGTTGGATGGGCATCTTGGTGCGGGTGCGCTGCAACCGCTTACTGCAATTGAAGATGCGGCATCTGGCGGTTTTTATGTGATGCAATGGCCGCTTGAAACGGGGTTTCAAACCGATCATTTGGTGGTGGTCTCCGAGCCGGATATCTTTGGCCAGCGTTTATCACGGCCGCAATCAAAACGTGCCAAGGGTGATGATTTTCTGCGCGAGGTCAGCGTTCTTGAAACCGGTGATCTGGTGGTTCATGCCGAACATGGTATTGGCCGCTATGAAGGGCTGATCATTATTAACAGCGCTGGCGGCGATCATGATTGCCTTCATCTTATTTATTCCGGCGGCGATAAATTATATCTGCCGGTGGAAAATATTGAGCTGTTGTCGCGCTATGGCAGCGCCGGTGGCGAAGCCCAGCTTGACAAGCTAGGTGGTGTTGCATGGCAGGCGCGTGTTGCCCGCATCAAAGGCCGCGTTCGAATTATGGCCGAACAGCTTATCAAGATTGCGGCGGCGCGTTATCGGGCGCGTGCCGAACCTTTGATTGCCGAAGATGGCAGTTTTGGCGAATTTTGCGCGCGTTTCGCTTTTACCGAAACTGAAGACCAGTTAAATGCAATCAATGATGTTGTTGATGATCTGGCGTCGGGCAAAGCCAGTGACCGCCTGATTTGCGGCGATGTTGGTTTTGGCAAAACCGAAGTGGCGTTGCGCGCGGCCTTTATTGCGGCGATGGCGGGTTATCAGGTGGCTTTGGTGGCGCCGACAACTTTGCTGGCACGTCAGCATGGCAAGGTCTTTGTCGAACGATTTGCCGGTTTTCCGATCAAAATTGGTGTGTTGTCACGCATGACATCAACAGCCGATGCGAAAATCATTCGTGAAAATATTGCCAGTGGTGAAGTTCAAATTGCCATTGGCACGCATGCGCTTTTGGCAAAATCAATCACGTTTAATCACCTTGGTCTTTTGATCATTGATGAAGAACAGCATTTTGGCGTTGGCCAAAAGGAACGGCTAAAAGAGCTTCGTGGTGATATCCATGTGTTAACCCTGTCTGCAACGCCGATCCCGCGCACGCTTCAAATGGCGCTGTCAGGTGTTCGCGAAATGTCATTGATTGCAACGCCGCCGGTAGACCGGTTGGCGGTTCGTACCTTTGTTGGTCCATGGGATGGCGTTGTTCTTCGCGAGGCGATCCAGCGGGAAATGTTCCGTGGCGGGCAGGTGTTTGTGGTTTGTCCACGCATTGATGATATGCAGCGGGTTTATGACCGGATTACCAAACTGGCACCCGAAGCACGGGTGATTTCAGCGCATGGGCGCATGCCAGCCAATGAACTTGATCAGGTCATGACAAGATTTGCCGATGGTGAAGCCGATATTCTGCTATCGACCAATATTGTTGAATCGGGAATTGATATCCCGTCGGCCAATACGATGATTATTCACCGCGCCGATATGTTTGGCCTGTCGCAGCTTTACCAGCTTCGTGGCCGTGTTGGGCGGGGTCGCCAGCGCGCCTATGCCTATTTAACATCTGATCCGCAACGACTGTTAAGCCCGCAGGCGCGCCGCCGTCTTGAGGTTATGCAAACGCTTGATACGCTTGGTGCCGGATTCACGCTTGCATCTTATGATATGGATATTCGTGGTGCGGGAAATCTGCTTGGTGATGAACAATCCGGCCATGTTCGTGAAGTTGGGGTCGAGCTTTATCAAGAGATGTTGCGACAAGCTGTTGATGCCGCCAAATCGGGGCGTGGCGGTGAAAGTGAAGAAGATGCAAAACCGGCATGGACACCGCAAATCAATCTTGGGCTGGAAATCCGTTTGCCTGAATCCTATGTGCCCGATCTAACCGTGCGGCTGTCACTTTATCGCCGGATTGCCGATCTTGCTGATCCACAGGCAACCGATATATTGATTGCCGAACTTGTTGACCGTTTTGGCGGTTTGCCCGATCCGGTTAAAAACCTGTTTTCGGTGATCGAATTAAAACAATTATGCCGTTTGGCAAATATCGAAAAAATTGATGCAGGGCCAAAAGGATTGTCATTGGCATTCCGTGACAATCATTTTGCTCGTCCGGATGCGTTGATTGGCTGGATTGCCGGACAGGGCGGGCGGGTGCAGCTTCGTGCCGACCATCGTCTGGTGGTGGCAACGCCAATTCCAAAGCCTGAGATGCAACCAGCGGCCTGCAAAACCGTCTTGCAAGACCTTGTCGCGCTGCTGTAGCGGCAGGCGAGCCAAAAATTCAGCCATTTACCGCTGGAACGGGCTTATTCTGCCGGTTTGACAAGACAGCCATCAATGGCGGGGATCAGATGTTCGGGCAAATGCGCGCCGGCAATGGCATATTGCCCCGCAAAAATCATAAACGGAACGCCATCGACCCGAAGCTGGCGCGACATTTCGATATCATTGGCAATCTGCCGGTCAAGGGCTGGATCGGCAAGGCTGGCCGGATCAATGGTAAAGCCCTGTTCATGGGCGATTTTGGCAAGTTCATCATCATCGCCAATATCGCGGCCATCAATGAAATAGGCTTTGAAAAATGCGTCGCTTAAATCATGGCCTTTGGCAGCAGCGGCAAGCAGATAGCGATGGGTTTTGCGACTATCGGGGGTGCGTTGGATTCCGTCAAAATTAAAGGCAATTCCGCTTTCAAGTCCGGCGTCGGCAATGCGGCCATAAACGGCCTTGGCAGCATTACCGAATTTGCCAATCAGATAGGCCTGACGATCCATGCCAGTTGAGGGCATTGTGGGATTAAGCAAAAAACACCGCCAGATATAGCGCGGCGTTACATGGGGGCGGGCGGCAAAGGCTGCATCAAGACGCTTTTTGCCAATATAGCACCAAGGGCAAATGATATCGGCGTAGATTTCAACATCAACAGATTGCGTCATGTGCCCTTATCCTTGTTGGCGGTTTGATCTTATCGAAACCCATTGTGATTGGCTTGGCAAGGCATGATTGTTGCGCTATGCCAGCGCAGTTGATTTTCCCAGCTTTCACAACCATGTTAGAGAGGGCATGTTAAATATGGCGCTTTGGTCTGGAATGCCATTTGGTTTTGATGATTTAGGATAGTGCAGATGCAGGAA
>Ga0102951_1000227_pt1 | contig 19695 bp, 18 predicted proteins | sample SalPonA_B_H2O_MG_FD_78507 | JGI IMG/M metagenome (GOLD analysis project Ga0102951, IMG submission 78507) | Water microbial communities from South San Francisco under conditions of wetland restoration - Salt Pond MetaG R2A_B_H2O_MG | ecosystem: Environmental > Aquatic > Non-marine Saline and...
GTGACCCTTGGATGGTTACCCTCATTCGGGCGGGGCGAAACGGCGTCGTTCTTTGGGGTCGAACTGGCGATCCTTACCTGGGCTGGCTTTAAGTCGATGATACTGCCTGCTGTTACGCTTGGACTGTATCAAATGACACTCATCATGCGACTCGTACGGGCAGAGATGCTGGAAGTTTTACGCTCTGATTACATTCGCTTTGCACGTGCCAGAGGGCTGAGCCCTTATCGGATACATTATCGGCACGCATTGAAAAATACGCTGGTGCCCGTTATTACTGTGACGGGGCTTCAGTTAGGTTCAATTATCGCCTTTGCGATCATCACTGAAACGGTATTTCAGTGGCCGGGTGTCGGTCTGCTTTTTATAAATGCGATTGGTTTCGTTGATATACCCGTGATGTCGGCATATCTGCTGTTAGTGGGCGTTATTTTCGTGTCAATCAATCTGGTGGTTGATCTGCTCTACTACTCAATCGACCCTCGATTGAGCTTCTCTGGAACTAAAGCGAAGGGGCATTGAGCGATAGCATGACTGATCATTCTGAGAGAATTGAAATAAATTCGGTGCCAGCTGAGGTGTCCGAAAAATCGAAGGCTGGATGGCGCAACTCTGACCTCTGGTTCTCGTTCAAGCGGTCCCCTGTGATCGTGTTAGCGGCGCTGGTCTTCTTCATATTGGTTGCGAGTGCAGTCTTTGCGCCAGTACTCGCCCCGTATACGCCGTTTGATCCTGCTTCACTCAACCTGATGAACGGCTTTACTGCTCCCCTCGCCAGTAACGAGTTTACCGGTGACTATTTCTTGCTTGGCACTGATGACCAGGGCCGCGATATGCTCTCAACCATCCTTTACGGACTGAGGGTGTCGCTCTTCGTCGGCATCACGGCAGTTCTGTTCGCAATGCTACTCGGTGTCACACTTGGTCTTATCTCGGGCTATCTGGGCGGGTGGGTCGATAATGTGATTATGCGTGTAGCGGATGTCCAGATGACGTTTCCCTCAATCATGGTTGCGATGCTCTTATATGGTATCGGTAAGGGTATCATCCCGCCTGACCTGCGCGACGAGATGGCGATTTGGGTCCTGATAGTATCGATTGGCCTATCCGAATGGGTGCAGTTCGCCCGCACTGTTCGCGGTGCCACAATGGTGGAAAAAGAGAAAGAGTACGTTCAGGCAGGTCACCTGATCGGTCTGAGTCGAGTAAGTATTATGGTGCGGCATATACTGCCGAACGTAATGGGTCCAGTTCTGGTCATCGCCACTATCAGCCTGGCATTGGCGATCATTGCAGAGGCGACGCTTAGCTTTTTAGGCGTCGGAGCTCCCAAAACAGAGCCCTCACTCGGAACCCTGATTAATGTAGGAAGGCAGTTCATACTCTCTGGCGAGTGGTGGATCCTGCTTTTCCCTTCGCTAACTCTTTTGGCATTAGCGCTTTCAGTTAATCTGTTTGGCGACTGGTTAAGAGATGTGCTTAACCCCAAATTGAGGTAAAGGCCGGTGAACCGAGATGTTCTGTTAGAAGTGGTCAATCTATGCGTCGAGATCCCGACGCGTGACGCTGTCCTACGCCCGGTCGATACGGTCAGTTTCGAATTGAGGCGTGGCGAAATTCTTGGTGTGGTAGGGGAGAGCGGTGCGGGTAAGTCCATGTGCGGCTCAGCCATTATGGGACTGATTGATCCGCCAGGTCAGATCGCGAGTGGAAAAATTCTTCTGTCGGGAGAGCGCATCGATAACCTTCCGGAGTCCGCCTGGCGGCGTATTCGGGGTAAGCGCATTGGTATGGTCTTTCAGGATCCTCTGACGAGTCTCAACCCCCTGATGCGCGTGGGCGATCAGTTGGTCGAGACTATTCGCACTCACCTACCTTTGAGTGCGTCAGAAGCGCGCCGTCGGGCCGTTGAGTCACTTGAGGAGGTGGGTATTCCAGCCGCTGCCAGTCGAATTGATGATTATCCTCACCAATTCTCGGGTGGTATGCGTCAGCGTGTGGTCATTGCGCTCGCACTGGCGGCTGAACCAGAGTTGATAATTGCTGATGAACCAACCACCGCTCTTGATGTTAGCGTACAAGCTCAAATCATGGCGTTGCTTAAGGATCTTTGCCACCGACGCCGCACGGCGGTTATGTTGATCACTCACGACATGGGTGTGATAGCAGAAGCAACAGACCGGGTCGCGGTGCTTTATGCTGGGCGAGTAGTGGAAATTGGTAAGACGGAAGATGTACTTGCTGATCCCGCACACCCCTATACACGGGGATTAATGGCTTCCACGCCAGCAGCTGATGGTTCTGACGGGAGGCTCAATCAGATTCCGGGTGCGATGCCCAATCTGGTCTCTATCCCCTCCGGCTGCGCCTTTAATCCGCGCTGCGATCAAGTAGAGGCGCGGTGTCAAAACGAGCGGCCAGAGCTTAGGTCCTGGAAGGAGCGCTCGCTAGCCTGCTGGAGATATTCTGAGTCCGAGGAGGTTTCATGATGATGCATCAGTCTCCTTTTGTGCAGGTGTCTGATCTTGGTCGAGACTTCGACCTATCCGCACCCCTGCTTTCGCGCCTGCTTGAGGGTGTCCCCAAACGTTCTCTGACTGCTGCAAGTGGAGTGAGTTTTTCGATAGAGCGCGGAGAGACCTTCGCTCTCGTGGGTGAGAGTGGTTCAGGAAAATCGACCATCGGTAAGATGCTGGTAGGGCTGCTAGAGCCCACCTCCGGTGGCGTGACAATAGACGGAAAAGATCTTTTCGGTACGCTCGATAAAGCCTCTCGTATGGCATTGCGGCGTCGCATACAGATGATATTTCAGAACCCCTACGCCAGTCTCAATCCGCGCTGGCGTGTTGGGGATATCATTGCGGAACCGATTACTGCCTTTGGGCTCGCTGAGGGTAAGGGTGTACAGGCTAGAGTCTCTCAACTGCTTGAGCAGGTTGGCTTGAATGCCAAGGATGCTAAGAAGTACCCACATGAGTTCTCTGGCGGTCAGCGCCAACGCATTGCGATAGCCCGTGCACTCGCTTCCGAACCCGAATTTATTGTTTGCGATGAACCAACGTCGGCCCTTGATGTCTCCGTGCAGAGTCAGGTGCTCAATTTGATGCGAGATCTGCAACGTGAATTGGGCCTCGCCTACCTGTTTATCAGCCACGACCTTTCAGTGGTTCGGTATATGGCCGACAAGATCGGTGTACTGTATCTGGGTGAGCTGGTAGAGGTGGCCGATCGCGATACCCTCTTTGCGAAGCCGCGTCACCCTTACACTCAGATGTTAATAGATGCAGCACCGAGGATCGATGCGTTCGGGCGAACGGCCGAGCGAGCGAAAGGAGAGATACCCGACCCCATAGATCGCCCGTCGGGTTGTAGTTACCACCCACGCTGCCCAGTCGTTGAGGATATTTGTAGACGTACTGCGCCTGAGGCCCAGTTATTCGCTGATGGACGGGCACTGGTCAGCTGCCACAGAGCGCAAGAGTAGGGCGGGCGTTTGCCCGCCAGCGTTTTTTTGATTAACTCGCCTCTTTAAACGCAATCGAGGCGAGAATGCGCCGGTCTCCGTCAAAGGGTTGGCGCGCATGAAGTACAGTGTGGTTGTTGATCCACAACACGTCGCCTTTCTCCCACTTGAAGTTGACACACTTCTCATCCATCGCGGCTACCAGTTGCTCCATTACCTCAGCATCAAGGTACTCGCCGTTGGCGGTCAGTACAGCAGTCTCTCCCTTGTTACGGCTGTCATTCCAGCCAGTGTAAACCGCCGCCAGTGAGTTAAAGAACACCTTACGGTTGGTCTCTTTATCCAAACGAACGGCGGGCAGCACGGCGGTGTAGGTTTTGACGTCGCCGTTGTCGAGCCACTCCCACTCCATGCCGGCAGCACGCATCGCCTCCTCGGCCTGCTCAGGTGTCTTTACCTGAAAGGTATCTTTCCAAGAACGACCAATTGCCGACGTCGCGTCAGTCACCTTGGGCATAACGCGGATATAGCGTACGCCTTGCTGCTCTACCTTGGCGGCAAATTCAGGATTGAGTTCAAAGAAGGTATCGCAAATCTCGGCGGAGTGCAGAATGGAGGTTGCTCCACCCACCGGTGATGGGATATCACAGTAGAAAAAGATGTAGCCGGGCGGAGTAGGCACCTGTGCCATCTCATGATGGAAAGGAATCTTCTCACTTGCCGGCGACTCATTGGCAGTCACTATGCGCGATGCGGTGACCTGCGTGCGTGGAGCCGCACCTCCGATATAAGGCATATTTTGGTAATCGGTATGATCAAGCATGCGTTCAAAAGCATCGGATGAATCGACCGGAAACCCACGAAATAGTACCGCACCGTGTTTGATTAACAGCTCGTGTAGCGCCTTACGGTTCTGGCTGATCCACTCGAGGCTGGCAGCCTCGCTACTGACCACCTCATTTGAGGGTGGCGTGATCAGGAGTGGAAAGTCCAGACCGTCCACCTGCTTCTGTCCAGCCAGCTTTGAAATTTGGATGCTCATATCGACTCCGGGGGGTAAAACACTTACCCAGCTATATGTATCAATTGTGTATGAATCGAACCATATCGAAAAAAAAGTTCAATGTAAATCATTAGTGAATGAATTCTTCAATCACCGATAACCTAAACCCGAATCGACGATCTCGACAGCCCGTCCACTTTTAGCTGACTCCTGAGCTGCCAAACCTAGAACGACCGCTTTGATACCGTCTTCAACACTGACATCTACTGTTGCACCCTCGGTAATTGCACGGAAAAATCCCAGGTGCTGATAGTAGGTTGAGCCATTGTGGTCGCCGGCAGCCAGCAAGGTCTCATCCACTGGAATATCCAGTTCAATCGGGCCTTTAGGGTCTCGAGGACTGATGACCAGCTTGGGTATTGGGGCTGCACCGAGAGTCTCGGTTGGCCAGAAGCGTCCTGGTCCCGGAACAAAGCACTCCAGTTTAGCCTTAGGTCCGATAGCACAAATCTCCTCCTGATAGCGGGAGCCCTCTGCAAACATGTTCAGGTCCAGAGAGGCGCGTTTGCCATCAGCAAAATCAACGATGACAAAAGCGTTATCAATGATGTCGGGTGTTGCGCCGTTGTAGGACTCATCAAGGTGATTAACATCCTGCCCGGTCGAGGCGTAAACGCGGGTTGCTTCAGCTCCCACTATAAGGCGCATCAGATCAAAGAAGTGACAGCACTTCTCTACCAGTGTACCGCCAGTCTGGTGGTTGAAACGGTTCCAGTCCTGCACCTTTTCGAGAAACGGAAAACGGTGTTCACGAATCGAAAGCATTTTCAGGTCGCCCAGATCTCCAGCGCTTATTTGGTCTCGAAAGCGCGCGACGGGCGGCATGTAGCGGTACTCCATCGCGACCCAAACTGGCGCGGGGTGGTTGGCCGCGGCCCGGTGAACTGCCTGCGCTTGTTCAACTGTGGTTACGATCGGCTTCTCAACCAAGATAGGGAGCTCTGTGCGGTTGAACAGCTGTAGGAGCTGCTCAGCGTGCTGGTAGTTCGGGGTTGCAATCACCAGAGCGTCCAGCTCAGCGTCGCTATCGAGAAGCGCTTCCAGCGAGTCAAAACAACGGGCATTGGGAACCAGTTCCAGGCTGCTGGCAAGCATTCGCTCGTCCGGTTCAGCTAGGGCAACAACTTCGGCTCCCTCGATCAGTGCCAGATTGCGAAGGTGCTCCTGTCCCATCATGCCTGAGCCAAGCAGACCGTAACGAACAACGTGTTTCATTAGTTTAAAGCTCCAATTAATAGTAGATAGTTAACGCCAGCGAGCGACATAACGCGCTTTGGATGGGTCAAACCAGGTGTATGAGAACTCCTCAACACGGTTCTCGTTTGACCAGCTCCAGCGTTGAACTCGGGGTAAGACGGATCCCTCTGCGAGTCCCAGTGATTTGCATACCCACGCGGGGGCTTTAGCACAATCAATCTGGTCTTCAACCTTACTGATCCAGAAACCGAAGTGGGTCTCGTAGTGTAGATAGAGTGACTCATGCAGATCTTTGACTTCGAGCTTCTCGGCATGTGCTGCATTAACAAAGATCTCTTCCATCGCCACTAAACGACGATTGAGCATACGCTCGCGACGAATACTCCAGACTGAGCCACCCGGAAATGTTGAAGCGAGGATTGTGACATCTCGTGGTTCAACCGCTAGGGTGTTTGCTGAGGGGGCCCCTCCGCCCTCAACCAGCTCCAGGTGAAAGAATGAGTAGATCGCTTTGCCATCGGGTGCGCGCTTCACATAAGTTCCAGAGCCCTGGCGACGTTCTATCAGGCCATCCTGCTCGAGTTTTGCCAGCGCTTTGCGAAGCGTACCCACAGCAACTCCCAGATTGGCGGCCAGCTCTGCCTCAATCGGCAGGCGATCTCCTGCAAGCCAACGACCGGTGAGAATCTCGCGGTGAAGATACTCGCTGATCTGTTGGTAGATTGGCAATTTGTTACTAGGCTTAGTATTGCTAATCGGCATTGGGCGCCCTTACGCAGTGACTGAATTTGACTACTTTCGGAAATAATAACGAAAATACCTACATCATTCATTTACATTATTTCAGCTCGTTGTTAGGATCAAGCGAAATTGATTCACTATTGATACTTATTTGAGTAGCGTCGCTAAGGCGAACAGGGGTTTAAAATGCAACGTGTCAGTTTAGGAAAGTCAGATCTTTCACTGAGCCGTTTGGTTTATGGTGTTTGGCGTTTGGCTGATGGTGAAGATCAGAGCACGCAAACAGTGCGCGCTAAGATTGATGCTTGCCTGGAACAAGGGATTAGCAGCTTTGACCATGCTGACATCTACGGTGACTACGAGTGTGAGCGCCTCTTCGGTGAAGCGCTGAAAGAGCAGCCGAGTCTGCGTGATTCAATGGAGCTGGTGAGCAAGTGTGATATCGCTCTAATATCAGACAAGTACCCCGGACGTCGGGTTAAGTACTACGATACGAGCGCGTCTTATATTCACACAAGCGTCGAAAATAGCCTGCGACATTTACATACCGATCATCTGGATCTATTACTTATTCATCGTCCCGACCCATTCATGGACGCTTCCGAGACAGGTTCGGCGTTAGACCAGTTGGTGGCGAGTGGTAAGGTTAAACAGATCGGGGTTTCCAATTTTCAGGTGTGGGATTGGAAGTTACTGCAACAGCATATGACGACCCCACTGGTAGTTAATCAGATAGAGATGAGCCTGGTGCACAGGGAACCCTTTACTGATGGCACGCTCTCTGCCATGCAGCTTGATGGCCTGAGCGCAATGGCTTGGTCGCCCCTGGGAGGTGGCTCTCTCTTTGGTGGGTCGCCAGCAGCCGATCGACTGCAGCCTATTTTCGCCCGGATTGAAACGCAGCAAGGCGTTTCCAGTGACTTGGTTGCGCTCGCCTGGCTGCTGGCACACCCGGCTAAAATCTTGCCGGTGATTGGTACGAATAATCTGGAGCGCATCAAGAGCGTATCCAAAGCCCTTCAGGTTGAGCTGGATCGTGAGACCTGGTTTGAACTGCTAACCGCTGCTGCTGGACAAGAGGTGCCTTAAGCGCGAGAGTGGCAATCATCGGACTGACTGCTCGGTGGTTGCAGAGGGTGCTTCTACAACAACAGAAGTGGCAACAACTGTGACAACAACAAAAATATAACAAGGACAGTCGATGAGAGCGGTTGATAAAGCACTTGGCGCGCTGGGCTGGATAAACGACCAGGCTGCTCGGATAGGTCTGGGCATCGCCTGGGTTCTGGTTGCTGTTATGGTTGCGACCATATTGCTACAGGTCTTCATGCGCTATGTTCTGAATAACGCCTTACCCTGGCCCGAAGAGGTGGCGCGCGCGCTAATGATTTGGATGATGGCGCTGGTCGCCGCTCCAGCCCTCCGTCGGGGCGATTTCGTCGCTATTACGCTGCTACCCGACTCACTCCCCAATGTGCTCAGTCGTCTATTGAGGCTGATACTCACCTGCGTGGCAGTTGCGATTCTGGTTGTGCTTAGCGACATCTCTATCGACTTTTTTCAGCGTGGATTCCGTACTCGCGCTGCCAGCTTTAACCTGCCTCGTGCTTGGGTTTATCTGGCAATGGCCGTCTGTTACTTCACCATGCTTTTTGTCACCATCGAGATGGCATTGAAGCATTTGAAAGCGCTTTTTGTTGGGGAGAAACCATCATGAGCTTAACCTTTTTTCTACCCCTCTTCTTGATTCTGATTCTGATTGGTATGCCAATCTTCTTTGCGATGTTGGCAGCGCCCGGCTCTATGCTGATGTTGCTGGATATGGATCGCGATATCCCGCTGCTTTTTCGCAATATCTACAACGGTATCGACAGCTTCCCTCTGATGGCGATTCCGTTCTTTATGCTCGCGGGCGAGTTGATGAATCGTGGGGGGATTACCCTCTCGCTGGTTCACTTCAGTCAGTCGCTGTTGGGCCATATTCGTGGCGGACTGGCGCACGTTAATATTTTCAGTTCGATGCTATTCGCAGGTCTCTCCGGTAGTGCAGTTGCCGACACCAGTGCGCTGGGGTCGATGTTGATACCTGCAATGGAAAAGAATGGCTACAAGCGCAAATTTGCAGCAGCAATTACAGCGGCAAGCTCCGTTATTGGCCCAATCATACCGCCAAGCGGCATTATGATTATCTACGCCTACACCATGGAGGTGTCGGTTGCGGCGCTCTTCGCCGCAGGCCTAGTGCCGGGCTTATTGGTGGGTGTGGCGTTGATGGCGATCACCTCAGTGATGGCGGCTAAATACGACTTCCCAATCGCGAGTAAAAAAGCGAGTTGGCGTGAGCGTGGTCAGGCAGCACGAGGCGCTTTTCTACCGTTACTAACACCGGTCATCATTCTGGGTGGAATTCTGGGCGGTATTTTTACTCCGACCGAAGCAAGTGCGATCGCCGTCGCTTATGCGCTGGTGCTGAGCCTTTTCATCACGCGTACACTGAAGTTTAAAGAGCTACCAGAGATCTTTAATAAGGCAGCGATGGCCAGTGCTGTTGTGCTGCTATTAGTCGGCGCTGCCATTGCGTTTAAAACGGTGGTGAGTCTGTCTCATGTGGCAGAGGATTTGGCGCAGTATGTGCTGGGGTTGAGCGACTCCGTCTACATGCTGCTGTTCCTGATCAATATCCTGTTATTTGTTGTCGGAATGTTCCTTGATGCGGGGCCTGCGATCATCATACTTGGGCCGATTCTGGGTCCGGTCTTTATCAGCATGGGGATTGATCCCGTCCACTTTGCGATCATTATGAGTGTGAACCTGACTGTAGGGCTGGCAACGCCACCGATGGGGCTGGTGCTGTTCGTCGCAAGTTCGGTATCGGGAGAAAAAGTAGAGACGATAAGCCGAGCGATTTTGCCATTTCTGGCGGTCGAGATATTGGTGATATTTTTAATCACCTATTTCCCAGCTATATCGATGACGGTACCGAGATTGTTAGGGCTAGTGAACTAACCCTGATTTTATAACCGAGGCCTTAGCCTCACTGAGTAAAAAAGAGGAACCAACATGCTTAATAAAACTAAAAAAATGTTGAGCGCAGCGCTGGTCAGCTCAAGCATCGCGCTCTCGGGTGCAGCTATGGCTGCTGACTACAACCTGCGCGCAGTCGCTAACTCCAATGAGAATGATGAAGACTACGATGGCTTGGTAGTGTTTAAAGATTACGTTGAAGCGGCCAGTAACGGCGCTATCAAAGTCGATCTTTATATCGGTACTCAGCTCTGTGCCAACGGTACCGAGTGTCTGCAGGCGATTGAGGACGGCAGTGTCGATATCTATATTTCGACATCTGGTGGCGTAGCCAGCACTTTCCCGTACGTGCAGATGTTTGATCTGCCATACGTGATGGCGAATGACCGCGTTGCGGAAGAGGTTCTGACGGGACCCTTCGTGCGTGACCTGCGTGATCAGATACTGAAAGATTCAGATGGCGTGGTACGCCTGATGACGGTTGGCAACACCGGCGGCTGGCGCAACTTTGCGAACACCAAACGTACGCTCAAATCACCTTCAGACTTCGAAGGGTTGAAAATTCGAACAGTTGTAGCGGACCTGCCACAGGAGCTGGTCAAGGCGCTGGGTGCAAGCCCAACCCCAATCCCATGGCCAGAGCTGTTCTCAAGCTTCCAGACGGGTGTAGTTGATGGCTCTAAAAACGGTATCACCGATATCATGGGTATGAAATTCCCTGAGGCTGGTTTGAAATATGTAACACTCGACGGTCACGCGTACATGGCGGCGCTGTGGATGATGAATAATGAGGTGTTTACCTCTATGCCAGAAGACATGCGTAAAGTCATTGTGGACGGATTTGCTGCGCTTCAGCAGGCCACTTTCGCAAGTCCTAAGCGTAAGTCGATTCAGGCATATCAGGAGTTCAAAGAGATCGGCGGTGAACTCTATGTGCCAACACCAGAAGAGAAAGCGGCGCTAGCTGAAGCGGCTAAACCCGTTTACGACTGGTTCCAGACAAACGTCCGTGAGGGAGATCGCTTCTTCAAAGCTTTCCAGGCTGCTTCTCAGGAAGCTGAAGCTAAGTTTGCCAAAGAGTATGAACGCGATCTGATGTAATCCAGGTCAAAGTGCGGAGGGGGACACATAGGTCCCCCTGTTTTATTGGAATGGGTAGATATGAGCACGGTAATCTCTAACCAGAATCAGACTCTTTTCAATCTCCTCTGGTGTCATTTTCTTAACGATCTCCTCAAGGCTGATAGCTGCATCTGGATCTCCGCCAATAGCCGAGAGGGTGTACCAGGCGTAGCCACGAATCAGATCGGGTGCCGGCATACCGCGTCCAACTTCGTAGTACCAGCCTATGCCAGACTGCGCTCCAGGATGACCGCGCAGGCTTGCGCGCAGGTACCACTCAAAGGCGCGGATATCGTCCCGCTCAACCCCCGTACCAAGAGCATACATACTGCCGATCAGCTCCTCAGCCTCGGCATTACCAGTTTGAGCCATTGGGTAAAGCACTTCGTAGGCTTGCTCGTACTCGCCGCGTTCCATCATGTTCTTTGCATCTTCAACATCGATAGCCAACGCTGGAGTTGAAATCGCAATGCAAGTTGTCAAAAGTAACCTTTTAACCATCTTTAGTATTATCTCTTTGCCTGTGTATGCAGAGCTGCCCTGGCAGCCAATCGGTGTAGAGGACTATCTTATCACTCGACCAGAGGCTGTCGAGTTGGGTCGAAAACTCTTTGCCGATGAGATACTCAGTGGCAACAGAAATATCTCCTGCCAGACTTGTCATCACCCGGAATTTGGCACTGCAGACGGGCTCTCCCTGGGATTGGGAGAGGGGGCCACAGGTATAGGCCTGCGACGCGAGGCAAACGAGGGTATTCGTAAGCGTGTTCCCCGACACTCACCTCATCTGTTCAACCTAGGACACAAGTCTGTGACCGAGCAATTCTGGGATGGACGGGTCTCCATCGATCCTGATGCGCCATCGGGGTATGACAGCCCAGCCGAGGCCTGGCTACCCCATGGCTTAACTAGCCTCTCTGCGGTTCAGGCCACGCTGCCAGTTACCGCTCAGTTTGAGATGGCTGGAAATACGGGTGAGAACGAGGTTATTGGTGCTGTTCGCCAGCGTATCGATTACGCCTGGCCCGTGATTGTGGAGCGTGTAATCGCGGATGATGAATATTGGCAATTGATTAGTGCAGCTTACCCGGAACTGGAGCGTCGTCGCGATACTCGTTATGCCCATCTAGCCAATGCAATTGGCGACTACATGAATTCAGAGTTTCGAAGCTTTAATGCGCCAATCGACCGGTTAGCACGTGGCGAAAATATATCGATAACCACAGATCAGCGGGCGGGCTTGGATCTCTTTTATGGCAAAGCTCAGTGTGGAGAGTGTCATTCGGGAGCACTCTTTAGCGATGGTAACTACTACTCTCTTGGGCTACCGCCCATGGGACCCGGTCGCACACGCCAATGGGATCCCTGGGCGCGTGATCTGGGTCGTATGGCTGTCAGCAATCGAGCTGAGGATGCTTACGCTTTTAAAGTGCCCACGCTGCGAAATCTTTCATTTACCGCACCCTATGGTCATAACGGCGCTTATGCAACGTTGCGCGCAATGATTGAGCACCATAATGATCCGATCCATGCACTGGAAAATTATGATCGCACACAGGCAATACTACCCGAAGCACCTCACATTGAGGTCGTTGATTGGATTGGTTTCGCTGATAAGCGCGAGTTGGAGCGCATTAAGAGATCAGTCGACCTGCAGCCGCTCAACTTAAGCAGTGACGAGATTGATCAGATTATTGCCTTTCTTCAGTTACTCGATGAGCCTGAATTGATGGCAAGGCTACAGGCTAGGGCCAAGCCCTAGCAGTGTCATTCAGAGGCCCTTCACATAAGGGCCTTTGGATTAAAAACTTTTCAGTGAGGCATGACCTCGCCGTTGTGTGCACCAACTAACGGATAAGAAGTACTGGACGAATCACCCTAGGAATAGAGTGTACGCGGGATTCTTGGTCTCATCGAACCAGGTGTATCCCAGCTCATTGAGGTAGTGGTTCACCTTTTCGCGATCCTCGGGAGGTACCTCCATTCCCACTAGCACCCGGCCATAAGCAGCGCCATGGTTGCGATAGTGGAACATTGAAATGTTCCAGCGTCCCCCTAACTTGTTGAGAAACTTCATCAACGCACCGGGACGTTCCGGGAACTCAAAGCGGTAGAGTAATTCGTGCTCTACATGGTCAGGTTTATGCCCTCCGACCATGTAACGGATGTGCAGTTTGGCCATCTCGTTGTCGGTCAGATCCACCACCTGATCAAGTTCTTGCTCCAGCTCAGACATCAGTTCAGCACGACCTCCGTGATCCGGATTGATCTGCACGCCGGCAAAAACAATTGCCTCCTGACTATCAGAGTAGCGGTAGTTAAACTCTGTAATGTTGCGGTTGCCTAGTACCTTACAGAAGTTCTTGAACGCGCCCGGACGCTCAGGTATCTGAGCCGCGATCAGCATTTCGCGTTTTTCCCCAAGCTCTGAGCGTTCGGCTATGTGCCGTAGTCGATCAAAGTTGACGTTTGCACCTGAGTTGATCGCGATTAACGTCTTACCTACGCACTTCTCACGTTCAGCATAGGCCTTGAGCCCTGCAACAGCGAGTGCTCCCGCTGGCTCTGATATTGAACGGGTATCATCGTAGATATCTTTCACGGCGGCACAAATTTCGTCAACAGAGACGGTGATCACCTCGTCGACATGATCTTTGCAGATGTCCCAGGTGTGCTCGCCAATCTGTGCAACCGCCACGCCATCGGCAAAGATACCCACAGTGTCTAGAACGGCGCGATGCCCAGCCTTCATCGCCAGCTCCAAGCAGGCAGACTCAACAAACTCCACACCAATAACTTTAGTCTCTGGACGTAGATATTTAACGTAAGCAGCGACCCCAGCGATTAAGCCACCGCCACCTACAGGGACGAAAATAGCATCAATAGGGCCGGTGTGCTGGCGCAGGATCTCCATTCCTACAGTGCCCTGGCCTGCGATCACTTCCATGTCGTCATAGGGGGGGATGTAGGTCAGCCCCTTCTCTTCCATCAGTTTCTGGGCGTGCAGACGTGCATCATCGAATGCATCACCATGGAGTACTGCGCGACCACCCATGCGCTTCACATTGTCCACCTTTACCGACGGCGTGGTCTTGGGCATAACAATGGTAGCCTTGATTCCAAGATGCCGGGCTGAAAAAGCGACGCCCTGAGCGTGGTTGCCTGCTGAAGCGGTAATGACGCCTCGGGCTTTCTCCTCGTCAGTCAACTGGACCATACGGTTGTAAGCGCCACGAATCTTGAAAGAGAAGACGGGCTGTTCATCTTCACGTTTTAACAGCACTCTGTTGTTAAGACGCTCAGAGAGACCACGTGCCTCGTCCAGTGGCGTCTGCACAGCAACGTCGTAGACGCGTGCCTCAAGAATTTTACGGATGTAGCGTTGCATAGTCTGGGATACCCACAGGAGAGATCATTTACTGAGGCCAAATGGTATAGATTTGGGCTAATTTCGTCTACATAACTACCCATTTCACGTATAATCGACACAGCTTTCTATGAGATATGTCTGATGACCCAAGATGAAATGAAACGTGCCGTGGCTCAGGCGGCGATCGACTATGTTGTGCCAAAGCTCAAAGCAGACGATGTGATCGGCATCGGTACTGGCTCAACAGCCAACTGCTTCATCGATGCGCTGGCAGAGCATAAAGCGAAGTTTCACTCCGCTGTTGCCAGCTCTGAAGCCTCCGCAGATCGTTTGCGGTCACACGGCATCGAGGTGGTTGACCTGAATACCACTGGTGGCTTGGAGTTTTACATCGATGGTGCAGACGAGTTTGATCCGCACCTCAATCTGATCAAAGGCGGCGGCGCCGCATTAACACGTGAAAAGATTGTTGCTGGCGCCGCTAAAGAGTTCGTGTGTATTGTTGATCAAACAAAGCAAGTCCAGACTTTGGGTGCCTTCCCCTTACCGGTCGAAGTTATCCCCATGGCGCGCTCTTACGTAGCGCGTGAGTTGGTTAGGTTGGGTGGAGAGCCGGAGTATCGTCAGGGTGTAGTGACGGATAACGCCAATGTTATTCTTGATGTGCACAACATGGATATTCTTGACCCGAAGGCGCTTGAGGATCAGATCAATAACATCCCGGGTGTGGTGACGGTGGGTCTTTTCGCGCTTAGAGGAGCGGACCTGTTGTTGATGTCGACGCCAGACGGTGTTGAGACAATCAAAGCGCAATAGGAACTCGGCTTCAGCAACGGTCGATCGACTGATTGCTGGAACTGACCGCTAGAAGAAGTTGAAAGGTTAAGGGTTAGTATCTCTAAATGGCCGCGATTACAGCGGCTTTAAAGTGAAGCTAGAGTTTGCTGACCCGGTCATCAACCAGTTCGCCAACGCCAGAGGCACTTCGTGCCTCCTCGTCTCAACTCCCATAAAACTTCTCTATATCAACGAACAGCCTCTCACATCCTCAGCAAAGCTAAGGCCCTCTCTGGGTAGTCAGTGATAATGCCATCAACGCCAATCTGATTGAGTCTGAGAATCTCCTCATCCGCGTTTACCGTCCAGACATTCACCGCTAGCCCAAGATCATGGGCCTGAGCAAGGTTCTCTTGCGTAAGATCGCTGTAATGTGGGCACCAGACGATTCCACCTTCATCCGCTATCAACTCCCAGGTCCGCTTCTCGACCGCGCTAAGACCTGCCATCCAAGGCGAGTGCAAGAATATATTTGGCTGCATGGGAGGATTAGGGCGCTCGAAGTAGGTGAGGTAGCCTCGGTGCAAATCAGGGCTCTGCTGCTTGAGTGCTGCAAGGACTCGCCAGTCAAAGGAAGAGACCAGAGTCTGTTCGCTCAAGCCATACTCTTCGATCAGATTGCTGGTCGCTTGTGCCAGGCGCTCAGGCGAGGCGCTTAGGTCAGCACGGTCGGCATATGATTTAATCTCCACATTAGCTAGCATCTGAGGATGATCTTTTATCCAGTCGAAGACTTCAGACAGGGTAGGAATTCGCGCCCCATCAACCGCTTGTTGTTCTGGATAGCGGAGCTGGTAATCAGTGCCGAGACGCGCACGACCGATGTCGAAGGATTGAAGGGTTTCGAGCGGTGTTTCAATGACCTTAGGGCCCCGATCTTCGAGCCAGTTACCCTCACTATCCCTTGTGTGTGCCGCAGGTACATAGGGGTCATGTATCAAAACTAACTCACCGTCGGCAGTCATCTGAATATCAAATTCAACTGCTGCTGGTTCGGTCTGGTAAAGACCCGCAAGGTAGATAAAGCTCTCCAACGTGTTTTCTGGGAGCACCCCGCGCGCACCTCGGTGACCGTATATTCGCGCATTTGAACCTGCGCTTCGGCGCAACCTGTTGAGCATCTGCATGCGTTGCACAGCCATTAAATCCGCAACCCCGTCTCTTGACTGAACAGGTGTAATTTTTCTGGAAGCACTGAGAAGCGCATTCTCTTTCCTTGATGTGCAAACAGGTGAACCCCGGGCAAGCTTGCAGTGAAGCTGTCACCTAAACCAGTAATAAAACCGTGTATCAAGGTATTGGCACCGAGTGGCTCGCTCAGTTGCACCGATATCTCCAGCGGGCCCTGTTCATCAGCAATCAGATCTTCAGGTCGTATTCCAAGTTTCACAACCCCATCGGGTCGGTCTGTGGTGGCGATCTGCTTGTCTCCCAACAGAAGATTGCCCTGATCGATACGAGCATCCACCACATTCATCGCAGGGCTACCGATAAACTGAGCGCTAAATAAGGTTCGGGGGGTCTCATAAACCTCAAGAGGCGTACCAATTTGCTCAGCAACGCCCCCATTCATAACAATCATTCGATCTGCCATCGTCATGGCTTCAACTTGATCGTGGGTGACGTAAAGCGACGTGATACCCAGTTTTGACTGTAACTCTTTTATCTCGAGGCGCATCTGTACACGTAACTTTGCGTCTAGGTTGGATAGCGGTTCATCGAATAGAAATACGGCGGGCTCGCGAACAATAGCGCGGCCCATCGCGACACGCTGACGTTGTCCCCCGGAGAGTTGTTTTGGGCGGCGATCGAGCAGTTCTTCGAGTTGTAAAAGACGCGCAGCTTCTAGAACTTTTTTCTGGATTTCCGGCTTTGGCAGGCCGGCGATCTTTAGTCCATAGCCCATATTCTGCTCTACCGTCATGTGCGGGTAGAGTGCGTAGTTCTGAAAAACCATGGCGATATCACGATCCATCGGTTCTTTATCGTTCGCCCGCTCTCCGTCAATCAGAACATCACCCGAGCTAATGGTCTCAAGTCCTGCGACCATTCTCAGCAGAGTAGATTTGCCACATCCTGATGGCCCAACTATGACTATGAACTCACCGTCTTGAATATCAACGTCGATACCATGTATGACATCGGTTGAACCAAAGCTTTTTTTGACATTTTTGAGTGAAACAGTCGCCATCTTATTTCTCGCTGTCTACCAGGCCACGGATAAATAGTTTTTGCATAGAGATCACAACAATAACCGGTGGGATCATTGCCAGGATTGAGGTCGCCATAATGACGGGCCACTCGGCTACGTCGTCACCGGACGGGAACATCTGTTTGATACCCATAACGATGGTGTTCATTGACGGATCGGTGGTTATCAACAGCGGCCAGAGGTATTGGTTCCAGCCGTAGATGAAAAGAATCACGAACAGCGCGGCCACGTTTGTACGGCTCATTGGTACGACGATATCAATGAAGAACCGCATTGGACTTGCGCCATCCACACGCGCGGCTTCAGCTAACTCATCTGGGATCGTCAGGAAAAACTGTCTGAACAGGAAAGTAGCCGTTGCTGAGGCGATAAGGGGCAATATCAGACCGGAATAGCTGTTCAGCATGCCGAAACCCGCAATCACTTCGTAGGTCGGTACTATTCGTACCTCTACTGGCAGCATGAGTGTCAAAAAGATGAGCCAGAAGAAGAAACTACGACCCGGAAAACGGAAGTAGACGATCGCAAAGGCTGAAAGTAATGAGATAATGATTTTTCCAACGGCAATGCCGATCGCCATGATCAATGAATTAACCAACATACTGGCGACCGGTATATTAACCCCCTGGAACAGTGCCGCACTGTAGTTTTCCCAAAACTGGTCGCCGGGTAGAAGGGGCATCGGGGGCTGTACGATCTCAGGCTGAGTTACTGTAGAGGCAACAAAGGCGAGCCAGATCGGAAAAAATATGATCAGTACACCGACAATCATGAATAGATGTGTCAGCCACAAGCCCATGCCGCGTTTCTCGACCATGCCATGTGTTTCAGTAGCCATCAGTAGTGAACTCTCTTTTCGACATATTTAAATTGCAGAACCGTGAGCAGGCCGACGACGATCAACAATATGACGGATTGGGCAGACGACGAGCCCAGGTCCTGAGCGACAAATCCGTCGGTAAAGACCTTGTACACCAAAATTGTGGTGGACTGCTGGGGGCCGCCGCTGGTGATCGTGTGTATAACACCAAAGGTCTCGAAGAAGGCGTAGACGACATTGACGACCAACAGGAAGAAGGTAGTTGGCGACAGCAGGGGAAGCACAATCGTGAAGAAGCGACGCCAAAACCTTGCCCCGTCGATTGCAGCAGCTTCAATAATCGATCGGGGAACCGCTTGAAGTGCAGCGAAAAAGAACAAAAAGTTGTAGCTGATGCGCCCCCAGGCTGAGGCGATAACAACGAGTCCCATCGCTTCGTCACCATTCAATACATGGTTCCAGTCATAGCCCAGTTGTCCCAGGTACCAGGAGACGACCCCGACTCGTGTATTGAACATGAATAACCAGAGTACACCGGCTACTGCAGGTGCGACCGCGTAGGGCCAGATTAGCAATGTTCGATAAGTTCCAGACCCTTTTATCAGCCGGTCGGCAAGCACTGCAAGGAACAGCGCAGGCACCATAGAGGCAAGTGTAACAAGCAGTGAAAAGAGCGCGGTCGTAACGAAAGATGCGCGGTAATACTTATCAGAGAATAGGTATTCAAAGTTACCTAAACCAACAAACTGCTTTGAGAGGCCAAAGGGGTCTGGGATGTAAAGTGACTGAAAAACGGCCTGACCGGCCGGATAGAAAAAAAAGATACCCGAGATTATGAGTTGGGGTGCTATCAACAGAAGTGGCAGCAACCAGCCCTTGAAAGTGACGCGTTTTTCCATAGTGGGACGGCTTACACGCAGTTAAATAGAGAGTGAAGCGGCGGGTACAGAGGTACCCACCGCTTTGGGGCTTTTATCGGTTCGCTTGTTCGAAGCGACGCAGCAACTGGTTGCCGCGCTCCACAGCACTGTCGAGTGCCTCCTGAGCGGATTTATCTCCTGCCCAGACGCCTTCGAGCTCTTCGTCTATGATCCCGCGGATCTGGTCAAAGGAACCTAGGCGCAGACCTTTGGAGTTGGCAGTTGGAGCTTTAGCCGTCATTTGAATTACAGCGACATCAGTTCCGGGCTTCTCGGTGTAGAAGCCTGACTCGCGAGTAGCATCACCGGCTGCTGCTGTAATCGGCAGGTATCCTGTATCCTGATGCCATTTCGCCTGAACTTCAGTGGAGGAGAGGTAAGCTAAGAATTCACCCACACCCTTGTACTCCTCGTCAGTCTGACCTGCCAGTGCCCATAAAGAGGCACCACCGATAATGGTATTCTGCGGTGCGTTACCTACACCATCCCAGTAGGGTAGCGGGCGAACGTCAAAATCAAACTTCGCTTCAGAGCTGATACCGGCGTAGCCTGCTGAACTCTCAGTGAAGAGTGCGCAAGAGCCTGCTCGGAAATTGGCACCGCCTTCGTTGCGACGGCCAGTGTAGATAAACTTACCATCCTGTGCCCACTCGCCCATTTTAGCGATGTGCGCGACCTGAGCCTCTGAGTTGAAAGCAAGTTCTGTGTCGACACCGGCAAAGCCGTTGTCCTTCGTTGCGAATGGAACATCGTGGTAGGCTGAGTAGTTCTCCAGGTGGATCCAGCTCTGCCAAGCCGTTACAAGCGGACACTCGTGCCCCGCTGCTTTGAGCTGATTGAGAACGACTTCAACGTTCTGCCATGTGCTCAGGTCTGTGTCCGGATCAATACCAGCGCCACTCAGAGCATCTCGGTTTACCCAAAGA
>Ga0102951_1000233_pt1 | contig 19291 bp, 17 predicted proteins | sample SalPonA_B_H2O_MG_FD_78507 | JGI IMG/M metagenome (GOLD analysis project Ga0102951, IMG submission 78507) | Water microbial communities from South San Francisco under conditions of wetland restoration - Salt Pond MetaG R2A_B_H2O_MG | ecosystem: Environmental > Aquatic > Non-marine Saline and...
AGCATCAGAGGCCATCAAGGCCTCTTGAGCTCGGAGAGCGACTATCTGACCAGACCAAACAAGCGGTGATATGCTGATTACACAGAAAAGAACAATTGAGCGAACAATCATTAGAAAGTACTACCCAAGACAAACTGTACCTTCTCGGTGACATCACCTCTCTGCTCATTTAATGCCTGAGCGTAGGAGACTGATATTGGTCCTATTGCAGTCAGCCAACTCAAACCGACACCGAGGGCAGCGCGAAGTTCGCCCGGTTCGAGGTTCTCATTACAATTAATCAAACCTGAACAATCTGTCGCATACACGTTACCGGCATCCAAAAATAGGCTGGTTCTGAAATCGCTGCCGTCATCTACAAGAGGCATCGGGAAAATCAGTTCAGCGGTGCCAGCGAGTAGAAGATTACCACCTATGATATCGTTGGTCTGAGAATCACGTGGCCCCAAACTATTATTAGAGTAACCACGTACCGTTCGACGGCCACCTGCAAAGAAGTTTTTGTAGAAAGGAAACGCCTTACTATCCAGACTATCTGCATAGCCGGTCAAGGTCCGGAATCCAAGTGCCCACGTCTGATCTACATTTAGCGGCAAATAATACTTACCTTCATAGGTTGCCTTGTAGTAGGAGAGATCACCACCGGGTACCGCCACACTCAGAGACGCATCTTGGTAAAAACCATCGCTGGGGAAGAAACCACTGTTCAGGGTATTAGAACTCCAACCCAGAGTCAGCTCGTACGACAGGTAGCTTTCAGACAGCGAACCAACGCCTACAAACTTCTCAATAACTCCGTTTCCAGCACTTCTTTTGCTCAGTTGGACCTCTGTAGTATCAACCCCCACACCAAAACGTACGCGTTGGTACTCGTCGATAGGGTATCCAAAGTTCACTGAGGCTCCAAGCTCATTAGTGTTGTAGTTTGCTATATCGTCCTCGAGGAAATCCCGCTTACGATAGTAGATATTGTATCCACGGCTGACGCCATCTAGCGTGTAATAAGGATCAAAGAAGCTAGTCGTGTAGGTCGTTTGAACCTTGGAAGTATTCAACTCGAAGCCGAAACGATTACCCGTGCCCAGAAAATTATCTTGCTGCAGACCGACCTGAAATCCCAGACCCTCAGAATCAGAAAAACCTAATCCCGCGCTGATTTGCCCAAGCATCTGTTCCTCTACATTGATCTCGATATCGACCTGATCATTGGTACCTGGTACAGGCTTGGTTTCAACCTTTACGGCGCTGAAGTATCCAAGGCGTTCAAGACGTTGCTTAGCCTTCGTGACCAGTTCAGCATTAGCAAGTGCACCCTCCATTTGAGGTATTTCACGCCGAATAACCTCATCCGAAGTGGTCGAGTTGCCACGAATCTCTATTCGACGGACATAGGTTACTCTTCCAGGCTCAACGAAAATCGAAATTTCGACCTCATTCCCATCACCGAATTCGGGGATTGTGTTGATCTTCGCATTCAGATAGCCAGCTTCGCCCAGAACCTTTTGCATACCATCAATTATGCTTGTCAGTGTCTTGCGCGAGTAAACATCACCAGGATTGATACTAATCTGCTCACGAAGCCCTTGCTCGGCAACCCCCAAATCACCTGCGAGCTTTACACCCGCTATGGTGTAGGGAACTCCCTCGGTCAGACTTATGCTGATATATATCTGCTTCTGATCGGGACTAATGGATACATCCGTAGAGTTAATCTCAAATTTAATGTACCCACGATCAAGATAGAAAGAGCGGAGCCTTTCAATGTCGGCAGATACACGTTCCCGGGCGTACTTGTCGTTGTCGGTCCAAAAAGACCACATATTGGTTAAACCGGTGTCGAACAACGCTAGTAAAGTTTCATCATCAAAGGCATTGTTACCGATTATGCTGACCTGCTTAACAACTGCTGTCTTACCTTCTCTAATGTTGATATTGAGTGCGACTCGATTGCCGTCAACCTCCTCGACTTCAGTATCAATCGTAGCCGTGTAACGCCCAGCCTGGTTATAGACTTTTAGCAGCTCCAAACGAATCTGATCCAACGCGGAGCGACGAAAAATATCACCCTCCTCCACTCCGCCGCTTTTGAGCGCCTCACGGAGCTGTTCTTCCTTAATAAGGTCGTTGCCTTCAATTCGAATAAGGGATACCGAGGGACGTTCTACCAAGCGCAGAACCAACACATCTCCCTCATCTTGAAGCAACTGTACATCGTCAAAATAACCTGTTGCGAAGAGATCGCGCGTTGCGTCGGTCAGTCGCTGATCGTCAACTTGGTTGCCACGACTAATAGGAAAATTGCGAAAAACAATCCCGGGCTCTACCTGCTGTAACCCTTCGATACGGATATCCGAAACAGTGAAGTTAGCTGCCTGTACCATCCCGACAAACAGACCCAGGACTACAGCAACAATGTTCAATCCTTTCATTGGATTCGCCAACCTATTAAGTGATTCTAAATTAAAGACGCGCAAGATCATTCACCATCGCCAACGCCATCAAACTGAATAGCAACGCCATTCCCAAGCGCATACCAAAGGCCTGGACTCTCTCACTCACCGGCTTACCTCGAACCAGTTCGACAAAGTAGTAAACCAAATGTCCACCATCCAGCATTGGAATCGGCAATAAGTTCAGGATTCCCAGACTGACACTCAAGTAAGCAAGAAAACTGATAAATGACTCTAACCCTGATGCAGCCGAATCGCCAGCCACTTTAGCAATGGTTATAGGGCCGCTCAAGTTTTTTACTGAGATCGCGCCGACGATCATTTTCCCAATAGAATCAAGTGTCAAGCTGACCATCTGTACAGTCTTGTCGAACCCACTTACCAGCGCTTCTACTGGACCCTGCTGCAGATCTACAAGATGCTCCTCGGGCCAGGTGAAAGGCTTCACGCCAGCACCGATGAAGCCAACCTCACTGCCATCGGCGGCAGCTCTTCGTCCCGGAGTAACTGAGAGTGCTAAAGCACCTCCCTCACGTTGGACCTGAAATTCTAACGACTTACCGGGCGCCCCCTGAATCACCTGAACCAGAGCCATCCAATCTTCGATAGGCTGCTGATCAACCGCAACAATCCTGTCACCAACTTGTAGGCCTGATTTTTGCGCTGCGCCATCAGGCGTAATCTGACCGATCACCGGCTCGATAAGTGGCTGCCAGGGTTGCAGACCAAAAGCACGTAGTGGAGATTCGGACTCAAGGTCAACACTCCAGCCTGAGAGTGTCACAGAGTAGGATCTCAGCCAGCCACTTTCGGGCTGACCCGCTCGTAACTCCAGGACTCCTTCATCGCCTATGCGAGCGGCTAAGGCAAGATTTATCTCTTCCCATGAACGCACGGTACGACCGTCGATCTCAGTGACTACTAGTTCAGGTTGCAAACCCGCACGATCAGCCAAGGAGGCAGGCTCAACCATTCCAATAGTTGGCTTAACTACCGTTACACCCCAGACAAAAAGAAACCAGTAGGCAAATACAGCAAAAATAAGATTGACTAGAGGTCCGGCCGCGACAATCGCGATGCGTTGCATAACCGGTTTATTGTTGAATGCCTGATTACGAAGATCTGACGGGACTTCACCTTCACGCTCATCGAGCATGCGCACATAGCCGCCCAGAGGAATAGAGGCGATCGCGTACTCGGTACCGTCCCGACCTTTGCGCAGCCAGATAGGCTTGCCAAAACCAACTGAAAATCGGAGTACCTTGACACCGCAGCGGCGCGCTACCCAAAAATGGCCCCACTCGTGAATAGTGACCAGAATTCCCAGAGTGATGAGTGTTGCAACAAGCGTCTGAAGTAAATCCATCTCTATTTAGTAAATCTGCATCCAATACTGTCCGAGTAAAAAGATCGGTGCTGCGGCGGTCAGGCTGTCGATACGATCAAGTATCCCTCCATGCCCCGGAAGAATCCGACCACTATCCTTGATCCCGCGCTCACGCTTGAACATGGATTCAAACAGATCTCCCAGCACCGAAACCATACCGGTCACGAGTGCCAGCAACAACAGTGCAAGTGTCGCACCCATGCTAAGCTCGGAGCTAATCGCAAAACCTATGGCTACGAGTACGCAGACGGCTAACCCTCCGAGCACCCCTTCACGGGTCTTACCGGGACTCACTTGGGGTATCAGCTTCTTGCGTCCAAACCGTTTGCCCGTAAAGTAGGCACCAATATCAGCCCCCCAAACAAGTAAAAACAACATGAATATCAAGAGGTTACCCTGAGGATGAGCCTTCATCCCTACCATAGCCACCCAAGCCGGTATCAGCACTAAAAAACCGATAACCATCTTGCTCATCGTGCAATCAAAACCCCTGGTTTTGGGGTAACGGCCCACTCGAGAGAAGGCGAAAATCCAAAAAGCAGACGCGGCTATCAAAACCGGGATCTCAATCCACAGCAGCAGATACTGGGTAAAGAGCAACGTGACCGCTAAGCTTAGAACGTAGAGTGCGCGGTGGCTTCGACGAATCAGCGCTAGATTTGACCATTCCCAGCCACCGAGTAGCACCAGCAAACCCGTTAAAATTGAGAACGCTGTTAGGGGTAAAAGAAAAACAGCACCCAGCGCTAGCGGTGCGAGTAATAGCGCAGTAATGACGCGTTCTTTAAACATTTCCAGCCTGCTGAACCTGCTCACTGGTTCGACCGAACCTACGTTCTCGAGTCTGAAAGTCCTCTAGTGCATCCAGCATCTGCTGGTAGCCAAAATCTGGCCAATACAGGGGTGAAAAATAGAGTTCAGTATAGGCAAACTGCCAAATCAGAAAGTTGCTGATACGCTGTTCACCACCGGTGCGAATGCACAGATCTGGGAGGGGTTGATCGGAGAGGTGAACTTGCTGACTAATTGCTTCTGGCGTGATTTCATCAACAGAGATTTCGCCCGACGCTACTTTCGCCGCGAGAGTTTTAGCGGCCTGAGTAATGTCCCATTGTCCACCATAATTAGCCGCTATGTTGAGTGATAACCCCGTGCACTCACGCGTGAGCTCCTCGCCCATGGCAATTCGCTTTTGCAGGCTCTCACTGAATTCTCTTTTATCGCCAATAACGCGTAAGCGGATATTATTCTTGGCAAGCTTTTTAGCTTCCCGATCCAGCGCCCAGGCAAACAAATCCATCAAGCCATTGACTTCATCCTCAGGACGACGCCAGTTTTCACTACTAAATGCGAAAAGGGTTAAAGACTCAACGCCAGATTCAGCACAGGCACGGATCACCGCCCGTACGCTATCCGCACCCGCTTTGTGGCCGGCCAGGCTGGGCAGGTGACGCTCTTTGGCCCAGCGATTGTTGCCATCCATAATGATGGCGACATGCTTAGGCGTTGGGCGCATATCAGCCTTTTTATCTCTCTTATCAACGGCCATAAAAATTCCTAAGGGGAAAGCCCTAAGGAGATCTTAGATCTCCATCAGATCCTTCTCTTTCTGCGCTAGCAGCGCATCAACCTCAGCGACGTGTTTGTCCGTTGCTTTCTGAGAAAGATCCTCACCTCGGCGAGAGTCATCCTCAGAGATCTCTTTGTCTTTTAGTAGCTCTTTGATACTGCTGTTGGCATCACGACGCACATTGCGAATTGCAACACGCGCATTCTCAGCCTCCTGACGAGCTTGGCGAATATAACCTTTACGCGTCTCTTCTGTCAGCGCCGGCATTGGCACACGAATAACGGTTCCAGCAGTTGAAGGATTCAGCCCCAGATCAGATTTCATGATCGCTTTTTCTATAACCGGGACCATATTTTGCTCCCAGGGGATGATTGATAGCGTTCGTGCGTCTTCAACAGTAACGTTGGCCACCTGGTTAATCGGCATTGGTGAGCCGTAGTAGTCTACCTGTACGCTATCCAATATCGCCGGCGTCGCACGTCCGGTACGAATTTTCTTAAACTGCTCTACCAGTGACTCAGCGCTCTTCGCCATACGCTGATCCGCATCGCGGATAATCTCATCAATCATCTTATTCTCCAGTCGACTTGCCGCTGTCTATCAGCGTACCTTCGTCGCCACCCACAACAAGATTAACCAACGCTCCGTGCTTATTCATGTTAAATACACGCACGGGCATATCATGATCGCGGGTGAGACAGATCGCCGTCATATCCATGACGCCGAGTTGTTTTTCCAGAACCTCATCAAAACTAAGGCGGTCATACCGCACCGCCGATGAATCCTTCATCGGATCCGCGGTATATACACCATCTACCTTGGTCGCTTTGAGCACCACATCTGCATCGATTTCGATGCCCCTCAAACAGGCTGCAGAATCAGTAGTAAAAAATGGGTTACCCGTACCAGCAGAGAAGATAACGACATCCCCTTGCGACAGGTAGCGCATTGCATTGCGACGATCGTAGTGGTCAACCACACCGCTCATTGGAATCGCAGACATTACCCGCGTTGCGATGTTACAGCGCTCGAGCGCATCACGCATCGCCAGAGCATTCATCACAGTTGCAAGCATACCCATATGGTCGCCCGTCACACGATCCAGGCCCGCCGCACTCAGGGCTGCGCCTCTGAACAGGTTACCACCTCCGATAACCATACCCACCTGAACTCCGATACCGACCAACTGACCGATCTCCAGCGCCATACGGTGAAGCACTTTCGGATCGATGCCAAAGTTTTCTTCACCCATCAGCGCCTCTCCGCTGAGTTTTAGCAAAATACGCTTGTATTTGGAGCTAGGTTTAGCAGCAGGCATGAAACCTCCGAAGGTAGGCAGTACAGGTTGGGTTAACTTATATCGAAACTGAGTGGCCCCGCAAGCAGTGCAAAGCCACTCTGGCAGATTTAGCCTTTCAGCTGTTCCGCAACTTCCTGTGCGAAGTCTTTAACTTCAACTTCAATACCTTCACCCACTTCAAGGCGAGTAAAACCATTGATGTCGGCTCCAGCGTCTTTAATTAGTTTACCCACAGTCAGCTCTGGGTTCTTAACAAACGCCTGCTCAACTAGACTGTTCTCAGCCAAGAACTTCTTCACACGACCCACAGCCATCTTCTCTTTGATTTCCTGCGGTTTACCTTCCATATCAGGCTGAGCCATGATGATCTCTTTCTCACGATCAAGTTCATCCTGCGGCATATCTTCAGGCTTGCACACGCGCGGGTTCTGAGCGGTAACGTGCATCGCAACGTCACGTGCCAGTTCAGCAGCACCAGCAGTCAGAGAAACCAGAGTCGCGATACGATTGTTGCTGTGAACGTACGCATCAACATTTGCACCCTCAACCACAACGATTCGGCGAACAGTGATGTTCTCGCCGATCTTCTGAACCAAAGCTTCGCGAGCTGACTCCAATTCACCCGCCATCAGAGCAGCGACGTCACTCTGCTTGTCAGCAAAGGCTTTTTCCAGAACCTTGTCAGCAAAGCCCAGGAAATTATCATCACGAGCAACAAAATCAGTTTCAGAATTGACCTCTACCACGACAGCATAGCTGTTGTCATCTGCAACACGCACACGAACAACGCCGTCAGCCGCAGTACGACTCGCCTTTTTCGCTGCTTTCAGACCAGAGGCTTTACGCAGATCATCAATCGCTTTTTCGATGTCGCCTTCAGCTTCGACTAGTGCATTTTTGCACTCCATCATGCCAAGACCGGTGCGCTCACGCAGCTCCTTGACCATTGATGCAGAGATGTTTGCCATTTCGCAATCCTCGATATTCTTTAAGAATTCAATTAAGACTTAAAAAAGGGGAGCCTGGCTCCCCTTCTCGTAAACTCACCATCCGCAGATGAAGTTTCTACCCTGCTTATTCAGCCGCAGCCTGCTCGTCAACTTCAACGAAGTCACTCTTCGCGCCAGCATTCACTTCGCTACCTTCAACACAGGCATCAGCTACCGACTGTGCGTAAATCTGAATAGCACGCAGTGCGTCGTCATTACCCGGAATAACGTAGTCAACACCGTCTGGATTGCTGTTGGTATCAACGATACCAATAACCGGGATACCCAGTTTGTTTGCTTCGTTGATAGCAATACGCTCGTGATCAACGTCAATGACAAACAAAGCATCAGGCAGACCGCCCATATCTTTGATTCCGCCGATAGAGAGCTCAAGCTTCTCCATTTCGCGGCGACGCATCAGCGCTTCTTTTTTGGTCAGCTTTTCAAAGGTACCGTCCTGAGACTGAGCTTCGAGATCGCGTAGACGACGGATAGACTGACGGATAGTTTTGTAGTTGGTCAGCATACCACCCAACCAGCGGTGGTTTACGTAAGGCATGCCAGCGCGGCTTGCTTCTTCTTTAACCACTTTAGATGCTGCACGCTTGGTACCAACAAAAAGAACTTTGTTCTTATTAGCAGCCATATTTTTGACGACAGCCAGGGCGTCGTTCATTGCAGGCAGAGTGTGCTCGAGGTTGATGATATGAATTTTGTTGCGCGCGCCAAAGATAAACTTTGACATTTTCGGATTCCAGTAACGCGTTTGGTGACCGAAATGAACACCTGCCTTGAGCAGGTCACGCATGCTGACTTTTGCCATTTTAGATAATTCCTCTATACGGGTTTTAACCTCCACAACTCCCATCTACCAACCGTTTCCGGCACCCAGGCAGCCTGTGACGAGCTGTGTGTGTTATGTTTTACACTCCAGTTATTAGAGTGCATATATTTAATCGTACCTATGTACGCCTTAATTAAGTGCAGATGCACGAAATTTTTGGAGCGCAGTTTATACCACAGACCCAAATAAAAATGAAGTGATCTTTGGCCTACAGACCGCGCTGTTGTACACTCAGTCACATCTAAATTTGACGCGACAATGCCAGCGTAGACGCAAACAGAGTATGCGCTAACAGAGCATCGCCTAAATGACCTCAGGACGGCCAAATGAGCATCAAAATCAAAACTGACCTTGAAATCGAAAAAATGCGCGTTGCGGGGCGACTCGCCGCTGAAGTTTTAGAGATGATTGAGAGCCATGTGAAGCCGGGCATAACCACTAATGAGCTCAACCAGATATGTCACGACTATATAGTTAACGAGCAGAATGCGATCCCAGCGCCGCTCAATTACCACGGTTTTCCCAAGTCAATCTGTACCTCAGTCAACTCAATAGTTTGTCATGGAATTCCCAATGACAAACCGCTTAAAAATGGCGACATCGTCAATATTGACATCACCGTTATTAAAGATGGCTACCATGGCGATACCAGCAAGATGTTTTTCGTGGGGGAAGTCGCTCCGCATGCCGAGCGGCTCTGCAAGGTCACACAAGAGTGCATGAATTTGGGAATTGAGATGGTCAAACCCGGCGTAAAGCTCGGTGATATAGGCCACGTCATACAGAAACATGCAGAAGCACATCACTACTCGGTAGTGCGCGAGTATTGCGGGCATGGCATTGGAGCTGAATTCCACGAGGACCCCCAGGTTCTGCATTATGGGCGCCCGGGATCCGGTGAGACACTCGAGGCGGGCATGTGTCTGACAATCGAACCGATGATCAACGCTGGCAAACGTAATGTTAAACTCAACAAACGCGACGGCTGGACTGTAGAGACTGCCGATCGCCGACTGTCAGCTCAATACGAGCACACTATTCTGGTGACTGATACTGGTTACGAAATTCTCACGCTGCGCAACGAAGAGCGCGCATAATCGGGCGCCGAGGGAACTTAGGATGCAACTAACCGCTGTACCAATTCAGGGGGTGGAGCAGTTTTTTGATCAAGCCCGCCTCCAATCCGAAGCTGAAACTGAAGGACTCGTCAAAGCACTCAAAGCCTCGCTCTCTCGCTCAACGGAAGCGATGCATGCTGCTTTTATCGACAAGACAGATATCCGCACGCTGGTATATGGTCGCGCCTGGGTCATCGACCAACTTCTGCGCTTTGCATGGTACCAACATGAGTGGCCGGACGAGTCCCAGGTTAATCTGATCGCGGTCGGTGGTTACGGCAGAGGCGAGCTGCATCCGCACTCGGACGTGGACATCCTGATACTGACTAGAGATCAGGATGCAACTGAATATGAAGAGAGTATTAGTCGCTTCCTGACACTTCTTTGGGATATTAACCTCGACATCGGTTCGAGCGTCCGTACGATCGAAGAGTGTTACAACGAAGCCCGAAACGATATTACCATCGCGACCAACCTGATCGAGTCACGCACCCTAGTAGGTGACGACCTAATGCGCCAGCAGATGTATGAGCGCGTTACATCGGAGGAGGCCTGGTCTGATGCAGAGTTCTTTAAGGCAAAACTGAAAGAACAGAGCGAACGTCACCTGCGCACCAATAACACGGAGTATAACCTCGAGCCCAATATCAAAAACTCCCCCGGTGGCCTGCGCGACTTACAGACTATCGGTTGGGTCGCCAAACGCCATTTCGGCGCCACTTACATCAAGGATCTGGTTAAGCATGGCTTCCTGACTGAGGAGGAGCTTGAGACACTGAGCCGTGGAGAAATGTATTTGTGGCGCGCGCGCTACGCCATGCACATGCAGGCGAAACGCAAAGAGGACCGGTTGCTGTTCGACTATCAACGCTCCCTCGCGCCTTTCTTTGGTTATAAAGATGAGGAGAGCGCTCTTGCCGTAGAGCAGTTCATGAGCCAGTACTACCGCGTCGCTCAGCGAATGTCGGCGTTCAACGATATGTTGCTGCAGTACTTTGACGAGGTCATTCTGCGTGCTGATGTAGAGCAAGAGGTCCGTCAGATTAACAGTCGTTTTGTGGTGCGTGACAACTTCTTAGCGGCAGCCTACCCAACGGTGTTCGAGCATAACCCCTTCGCCCTTATGGAGCTGTTCGTCATTATGGCGCACAACACAGATATCAAAGGTGTGCGTGCGTCGACTATTCGCTTGATTCGTAACCATCGCCACCTTATCGATGATGATTTCCGTAAGGATCTGCGTAATACCAGTCTTTTTATGGAGCTGTTGCGATCACCCGAACGTGTTTCGACTGAGCTTAAGAGGATGAATCGCTACGGTATTCTCGGTCGGTATCTTCCAGAGTTTGGAAAAATTGTGGGACAGATGCAGCACGATCTGTTTCACATCTATACCGTCGATGCTCATACGCTTAAGGTGATTCAGATGATGCGTCAATTCCGGCATCGGGATTTCCGTGACATCTTCCCTATCGCTCACCGCGTCGTGAACAATATTCCAAAAATCGAGTTGCTTTACGTCGCAGGCCTCTACCACGATATCGCTAAAGGCCGCGGCGGTGATCACTCCGAGCTGGGGTCAATTGACGTTCTCAACTTTTGCGCGCGCCATCATCTGGGCAAGTGGGATGCTCAACTGGTCGCCTGGCTGGTTAAGAATCACCTCTACATGTCGATGACCGCTCAACGCAAAGATCTTTCCGACCCTGAGATCATCAACGAGTTCGCACGCCGCATGGGCGATGTCACACATCTGGACTACCTCTATGTGCTGACTGTTGCAGATATTAACGCAACTAACAATGAGCTCTGGAACAGCTGGCGTGCCTCACTTCTCCGCCAGCTCTATACAGAGACACGCCGTGCCCTTCGCCGTGGACTTGAAAACCCCATAGATCGAGACGAACGTATTGAGCAAACTCAGCAGGAGGCGCTGGCAGCTTTACAGCGCCAAGGCATAGACAGTAACCGGGCGAAGTCACTCTGGGCGCGCTTGGGAGACGACTATTTTCTACGTGAAGATGGTCGCAATATCGCGCGTCATACGTTGGCGATACTTGAACATGGCAATAAGCCCCTGCCTTTAATCATCATGAACCAGCATACTTACCGTGCCTATGAGGGAGCCACCGAAATCTTTATCTACACGGTTAACTCACCCAACCTCTTTGGCGCGACTGTTGCAGCGCTCGATCAGCTGCACCTCAGCGTCCAGGACGCGCGCATCATCGTCACCGATAATGGTTACACACTCAACACCTATACAGTCTTAACCGAAGATAACCAGCCTCTATCGGAGAATCCCGATTATCTACAGTCGGTGCACGACTATCTACTCGAGCAACTTGACGACCCGGATGACTACACCGAAATCATTCAGCGCCGCGTCCCACGTCAATTGAAACTCTTTCCGATGAAGACCAGCGCATCTTTGAGCACCGATCCCGGTTTACACCAGACCGTGCTCGAGATTTTTACGGCCGATCGACCCGGTCTGCTGTCTCGAATCGGCAATATTTTTAGTCGTCTTGGTATTGCTGTTCACAAAGCGAAGATCGCAAACGTGGCTGAACGCGTAGAGGACTTCTTCTACATTACTGATGTCAACAATCAGCCGTTGACTGACCCTGACTTTTGCAACCAGCTAACAGATATGATCTGCAAAGAGCTGGATGAACACATGCACTAAGGAGCATAGAATGGATCAAATCAAGCAGAACGAAATAGAAGCCGCTGTCTTCCGCCGTCTTGTTGAACACCTGGATAACCACAAAGAGGTTCAGAATATCGACCTAATGAATCTCGCCAGCTTCTGCCGTAACTGCCTGTCAAAGTGGTACGTTGCTGCCGCTGAAGAGCGGGGTGAGAGCGTTGATCTTGATACTGCACGTGAACTCGTCTACGGCGAGCCGTACGCCGACTGGAAAGCAAAGTACCAGACCGAAGCGACGCCAGAGCAGAAAGCTGCCTACGCCGCTAAACACGGCTAAATTCGTACAAGCCTGGCGAGAGAAGCAACACCATAGACCTTTTCATCGACAGGCTTTTACTTACCCGTTAACGCCCTCTACTCGCCCTCTCAGACGAACAAAAGCCACCAAACAACCGCTCCAAAGAACAGCTTCCTTCTGGCGACCATCGTTTACACGGCACCGAAGCTGCACTACTACCCCACTTGTTTAGACCGTGGGTAGCATGAATGCGGCCAAGCCTTCAGAGGGCGATCTAAGGTCCCCGAGAAAAGGTAAGGATGACTAATCTCGGGAGTCAGCAGGTCAGTTGGCACTCACCCACGCTCGTTCAACCTGATTCAGATCAACCTCAAGAATTGTGGCGTAAACATCCTCCTGAACCGGAAAGCTTTTTACCACTCTGGCACCACGAACCACACCTGCCACCGCCGTCTTGAATTCGTCGTTTTGCAGAATCATCGACTCGACCGTAGTAGTACCGTAAAGGTACTGCCCATTTACGATAGCTGCCAGTTCCTGGTATGCACGCAATTTGGAGACACGCATTGCGTTGAGCTGCTTCTGCTCAGGCGTTGCACCTGGCTGCAGACTGATCGGGGCATAACCCGTCGCCTGAACCCAGTCCTCTTTTGCCGCATCTTTGGTCAGTGCCGCACTTGGCATAAGAGCATTAGGGATCGCTTGGCAGCCCGATAGGCTTAAGAGCAGTAACAGTGTAAACAGAGATCCTTTCATTATTTGGCTCCAGTGGGCACGCCACCCGTTTCGACAATCATACCCTTTTCCGCTGCCATAAGCGGATCATAACCTGGCAACTGCCCTTCCAGCAGTTGATTAGCAACATGCACTTGGCCTGCGGCTAAAACTTGGCGGGTGGTTGTGTCCAGCACACGAGCATTCAACACCAGTCCACCGGGGTAATGACCGTAGTTACCCACCAACACAAAATAGATACGGTTACGCTGACGCAGATCTCCCAACTGCTGCTCCGAGATCTCTGGAACTGCACGGTCGGGCATCCCCGCCACACGATAGTCGATCAGGTTGTACTCATTAGCTTGCAACGAAAAGAACAGCGATTCTGAAACTCGCTCGCCGACACTAGCGTAGCTGGCGTGCCCGGGTAGAGCACCGAAAGGAAGCACCGTCATCGGAAAGCGTTTAACTCTCGCTTCACTCAACCCGACAATCAGCTGCTGCCCGAGAATCTGTGCTGCCTGACTCAGGGGATCAACCTCGGTATCCAGCGGCACAGATTCGACTCTCATGACTGGTTTTGCCTCCAGAGGCTCCCCCCGGTCACTCAAGTATGCGGACTCGCTCTCAACAGGCATTGAGGTTGGCGCCATAGATTGCGGCATCCAGGTGGAGACTTGACAACCACTCGTCAGGAGCAGCATGAGAAGGGTAATCGTATGTTTCATAACGCTTTCCAGCATCTGAGTTTGATTAAAATATAGCGCAGAATAACCCAAATCCCCCTGTATTTTGTGCAATGCTAGGATTTATCCAACAATTGAGCCAAACTCTAGGGCACAGTCTGAAAATCTCTAGCTACTTTGCACAGCGAATAGGTTATGCGAACCCTAATACTACTTTGCAGCTTGCTTCTACCGCTCTCTCAAGCAGCCTATGCCGCTACAATTCAGGCAACAGGTTCAGCGCTTATCCAGAATGCCGACATCGATAGTGCCCGTGAACGAGCGATTAGTCGAGCAACAGAGCAGGCGAGTCTGTTAGCTATGGCACAGATCTCTGTCACTCAGAGCGTGCGTGACGGCATACTTGAGATCGATAACCTTAGGGTTAATACTCAAGCCAGCATTGGCGAGGTAAGCCTGATCTCCGAGACCCGATCCGGTGATCGTCTTGAGGTATTAATTGAGGCGCAAATCACGCCAAACCAGGGTTGCGCTGATAGCAATGAAGCCACCGCTTACCGAAAACCAGTGGCGTTGGCACAGTGGACAATGCGTCGTCCCGCTCAGGCCAACTGGGGCCGGTTACACTCGCTGAGCATCGATCTCCCCGGGTATCTGATGCAGAAACTGAAGAATGTAGCTCACTTAAAACTTATCGATGCACGTCAATACCGACTACCCGACTATTCGGAACTGAGCCCAAGTGCTTCTCTCCTCAGGGCCCAGGGCGCGGCAGATCTCCGTACGCAATACCTGCTTAACGCTCAAATAGAGTCTCTGGCCATGGCAAAAGAGGCAAGCGATACACCGAACATACTGGTAGATCTTGCAGAAAAAACAGGATTGAAGCTCAGGGACGACGAGCGCTTTTTCAGTGTACGTGTTGACCTCATCGAAGCGTACACTGGCGATCTGTTGCAACGCTATCAGCTTCAGACTAGCGGCGCGTGGACAGCCTCGACTCAAGGCTCTCAGCCAACTAGCTTTGTTCGCTTTGCTCAAGAGCCCTACGGTAAAGCAGTTTTAATCGAGATAGACAACCTGGCAAACCAGTTGAGCGAGAGCCTTGCCTGCCAACCTCTCAGGGCAAATATACTGAGTGTCGATGGTTCAGGTGTATGGGTCGATCAGGGCGCTGATGCAGGAATCAACTCAGGCGATCGACTCTCAGTTGCCCGTCGAGTTCAGCTCTACGATCAACAGATGCGAGTAGTGAGCTCAGTTGAACCAACAAATCTTTATCTGGTGATTGAACGCACCGAGTTTAACCGTGCCTATGGACGCCTGAGCCAACCGACTGATATCGCCGGTATCCAGCCAGGCGATATCGTTATCGGATACTAGCGTTAGCTCGACGCTTTACTGTTGGACACCGCGAATCCAGATCTCCACGCGGCGGTTGGCTGCTCGCCCCGCGTCTGTCTCATTGCTAGCAATTGGGCTTCGTTCGCCAAAACCGCGGGAATTGATTCTCAGACGATCCACACCCACCTGCATCAGGTAGTTAGAGACACTCTGTGCTCGGCGCTCGGACAACATCTGATTGTATTCAAAGGAGCCCGTCGAATCAGTGTATCCGTCAACATTGATCGCTGTCTCATCGAACTTCAGTAATACTTTTGCCACCGAGTCGAGCACAGGATAGAAATTCCCCGCAATTCGATCACTATCGGTCGCAAAGGTGATATTTCCTGGCATCACCAGGCGAATCTCATCTCCGACACGTTCTACCCGAACACCCGTTCCCTCGAGCTCCTGGCGCAGCAACATCTCCTGCTGATCCATGTAGTATCCGATACCACCACCAACAGCACCACCGACTGCAGCGCCGATCAGAGCACCCTCACGACGGTTGCCTTTGGAGACCGCCGCCCCCAGCACAGCCCCAGCCACAGCCCCTATACCCGCGCCGCTTGTGGCGATTGATGTCTTCGGCTGCTGTGTGTAAGGATCGAGAGTTTGGCAACCGGCCAAGGCGCCAGCCAGAACAATGGTTGAGACTATTTTTTTCACAGTTAACTCCTGCACATTAGGACACTCGTCTTAGTTTAGACGCTTTTACCGTAAACACCGCTGGGCTGTAGCCAGTAACCCTCTGATCGCGCTACAATCTCGCACTAGTTTTGTGGCTATGAAGGTACGAGGAGCGCAGTTTGTCTCAGCTTGCAGTTATTGTCGGTTATGGTGGCATTAGCCCTGCCGGACGCTCCTCAAATAATCAGGCTTTCAATCGCATTATTTTCGACAAGTTAGACCGGGCTTCTCAGCAAGAAACGCTACTGGACCTAGCCATGCTAACCGGGCTTGGTACTTTCAAAAATGGTTCGTACCAAGACGCAACGGGCAGTGAACTCAACGCCAGTGAGCTGTCCGCTAAACTTGAGAAAGAGCTACTAAACCGTACCCTTATTCGCAAAATTCCGACTGAGCAGTTCGATGCGAATGCCGTGTTAATGAATAAGCCCGCACGCATTAGCGAAACCGATTCGCCTATTAACTTTCGCCTGCGTAGCCGCTTACTACCAGACAATATCCCAGACAACTGGCGCATAACGCCGCTAGACGGCGGATTGGTTGATGTCAGCGTCCGAGGTGGCACCGAAGTGATATTCCCGGATACACGCCGTCTTCCTGTACAGAGTGCAGGCACACTGCCCAGTGGTTTTGAGCCGGGGAACCTATACCAGTCACGTAACCATCCGCGCGCACTACAGATGGCTGTCTACGCAGCATCCGATGCGCTTGCCGCTACAGGCCTGGATATCGATGCCCTACTGCAGACTTTGGCTCCGGATCAGATCGCCGTATTTGCCAGCAACTCTATCGGTCAGTTGGATGAACTCGGCTTCGGCGGATTAACGAAGTACCCGCCCCTAGGCAAGCGTACGACATCCAAGCAGATGCCTCTAGGTTACGCCCAAATGCCAGCCGACTTCGTCAACGCCTATATGCTTGGCAACCTCGGCACCACAGGCGGAGCGTTAGGCGCCTGTGCCACCTTCCTATACAACCTTCGCTCAGGCGTTGAGGCGATCCGTACAGGAAAGGCCGAGCTGGTGATAGTCGGCGGTTCAGATGCGCCTGTTATCCCTGAAGTAATAGAGGGTTTTCGCGCGATGGGCGCGCTGGCTGAGGATAAGAAGCTGCAAGCCCTAGATGGCTTGAGTTCAGTTGAACAGGTCGATCACCGCCGCGCTTGCCGCCCCTTCGGTGATAACTGCGGCTTTACAATTGGTGAGTCCGCTCAATTTATCGTCTTAATGAGCGACCGCCTGGCTATCGAAACTGGAGCAAACATCTACGCTTCAGTCCCTGACGTCTACGTCAACGCCGACGGATACAAGAAATCGATCTCAGCTCCCGGTGTGGGCAATTATCTTACGCTGGGTAAGGCCGCCGCTTTAATCGAGAAGCTGGTCGGTACTGAGTCGCTGCGCCGCCACTCAGTTGTGCAAGCACACGGCACCAGCACGCCGCAAAACCGGGTCACCGAGTCGCATGTTCTAAATGAGATCGCCAAAGCCTTCTCGATCGATCAACTCAATGTATCGGCTGTAAAAGCCTACCTCGGCCACTCTCAGGGCACTGCAGGGGGTGATCAGATCCTCTCAACCCTAGGGATCTGGGCAAAAGGCGTTATTCCAGGTCTGATCACCACGCCAGCAATCGCTGAGGATGTTTATTGTTCTAACCTCAACCTTTCACTTGAACATCAGGAAGTGGGCGGTGAAAATGTCCATGCAGCGATGATTAACTCCAAGGGTTTTGGTGGTAATAACGCCAGCGCCGCGATGATATCACCGGTGCGGACTATGGAAATGCTCAGAAGGCGTTATTCTGCGGCAGAGATGAGCGCCTGGCAGGCACGCAACGAGCTGATCAATGAGAAGATCTCGGCCTACAACACGGCCTGTCTGCGTGATCAGTCACGTCCGACCTATAGATACGACTATCAGGTACTTGAAGGCGAGGATCTTGAGATCAGTGCAGCGGGTATTAAACTACCGCAGCACCCAATCGATATAAGTTTTGACGTGGACAATCCTTACTCGGATCTGAGCTGATTGCAGATCTAAAGCCGCAATAATCGGCGTGCATTTGCGCTGGTTTGGTGTGCAATCTCAACAACGTCTACACCGCGAATCGCTGCAAGCGTTCGTGCTGCATAGCCTACTCGGTGCGGCCAATTTGGCTCACCCTGAAAACCACTCATCGGCATATCTGGCGCATCGGTCTCGAGTAGGATTGACTCCAGTGGTACTGCCTTGACAACACGCCTAAGGCGCTGCGCCCGTTCATAGGTGATTGAGCCACCGATACCGATATAGAAACCTAGGTCCCAAAGCTGTTTTGCCTGCTGCTCGCTGCCCGAAAAGGCGTGCAACACTCCACCCGCGGGGGGACGTTTCTGGCGAAGTCGCTTAATAACCTGATCCACCGCCCGCCTTCCGTGTAATAACAGCGGTAACTCAAACCGCTTTGCCAGTTCGATCTGAGAATCAAGTAGTCGTATCTGACGGGCTTCCTGCGGCTCGTCCACATAGAGATCCAAACCACATTCGCCCAAAGCTTTGACCTGAGAATGGGCTTGCAGATATTGCTCAAGCAACAGAAGATCATCGTTCCGGTGCTCAGCGAGAAAACAGGGATGCATGCCTAACGCAGGGAGGCATTTCACCGGACCAACGTCGGCGCAGACGCGCAACACCGCGTCCCAGCGCGAGGCTGAGACGGCCGGCACGATGATTGTAGACACACCCTCTGCCTGAGCCAAGCTGAGGGTAAGTCGCAGTTTTTCTGGATTCGACACCCCAGAGAGCGGCTCAAAGTCGAGATGACAGTGGGTGTCGATCAGCTCCATTAGTGCTCGCGAGTTGCGCGGAACTTAACCTCTGGCCAACGCTCTTGAGTCAGATTAAGGTTTACCCGTGTCGGTGCAAGGTAGGTCAACAGACCCGCTCCATCGAGTGCGAGATTGTCATAGGCCTTCTTCTCAAAATCACCGAGCATCTTATTATCTGTGCACTCTATCCAACGAGCCGTGGCCACACTGATCGGCTCGTAGATACACTCCACTTTATACTCATCCTTAAGGCGGTACATAACGACGTCAAACTGCAGCTGACCTACAGCCCCCAGAATCAGATCATTGTTACGCTTAGGCATAAATAGCTGCACTGCGCCCTCTTCCGATAGCTGCTGTAGGCCCTTCTGCAGCTGTTTCATTTTGAGGGGATCAG
>Ga0102951_1000242_pt1 | contig 19045 bp, 1 predicted proteins | sample SalPonA_B_H2O_MG_FD_78507 | JGI IMG/M metagenome (GOLD analysis project Ga0102951, IMG submission 78507) | Water microbial communities from South San Francisco under conditions of wetland restoration - Salt Pond MetaG R2A_B_H2O_MG | ecosystem: Environmental > Aquatic > Non-marine Saline and...
AGCGCGTTACCTAGCAATAGATAATCCCCTTCCTCGAAGCTATCGGCTGCTAGGTTTGTCGTGACATATAACGGCCCATCGACAGGCTCACCAACCTCGATAATTACCGGGTACCAACCAGTTGTATCGCCGTCGTCCCAGCCACCGTTATCATTCTCGCGGTTTGAGAACTTATCGCCGATTTGAACGTAGGCGATGTCTTGGCCTGAACCCCAGTCGTTCGGTTCAGAACTCCCCCAATCAGTGTAGGCAGGCAGTCGACCGTCATCGGTGAGGAAAAGACCCTCATATTGGATATCTGATAGCCCAATCATTGCTGACTGTAGCGACGCACTTGGAAGAAGTGTGTCGATAATAAAATTATTCTCAGCCTCTGAATCTATCTCGACAAGATACCCGCCAAGACTGCTGGCAAGTTCAACTGCTGCAACGCGCTCCATATTAGACGTAACAACGTGATACGTGTGTCCATCGAAATTAGCGGTTGTATTGACTAGAAGTACGGGATCATCTGCCGCCACAGCCGTTACTGTCGTACCATCCATCGTAAACTGAGCGTAGCGATGGTAAGCATCACCACGAGCTATCGTCTCGTTCACTGAGTTGAATTCGATCGTCTCGATACCCGAGAACTCAACAAACTGGATCTGCTTGGTACCGCCGGCACCGTCATCTAGCGCATTGTAGTAAATCTGACCAGAGCCATCAGGATTGAGCACCAACTGGAAGTCTTCTCGAGTATCAGAAGGAGAGTAGACGCGGTATTCGTTATTACCTAGATCTGTAATTAGGAATTCGCCGGCTAACGGCTGTCCGCCGCGAGTATCGAGTCTGAGCGTATCGGTACCTGTGCCTCCAATGATCGAATCTAGACCTATATCTTCGAAGTAACGGTTGAAGTTCCAGGCATCGATGCTGATCGAGTCATTACCCGCACCGGCATCGATAGTATCCGAACCGCCGGTCTCAGCCTCAATTTCATCGTCGCCATCTAGCAGGCGGAAGTACTCAGAGAACTGAGTATCTAAGACACGAGTGTCGTCACCATCTGTACCGAAAATATTGTTAACAACACCCTCTTGGGTGAGAACGAAGCGTAACTCGCCAGAGGAGGTATCAGCGCGAAAAACCAACTCTGTTCGATCACCAGTTTCCTCATTGCGATAGTCGACTTTGAAAGTTTGCCATTTACTGACCGCTGAAAACACACTATCAGAGAAGGAGACCCCATCTGCAGTGTATTCTCGAATAACTAAATTTTGGTTAGCGTCGAAGTAGACATCATGAAGGGGCTTATCTGAAACACCATCATTTGCATAGATGGTCAGTTTACTGTCGGCAGTAGCGCTGATCGGTAGAGCGTCATTAAAGTTATTCGCAAAAAGCGACGCATATTGAGTCGCAGATAGCGTCAACTCTGCGCGACTTCTAACATCTCCATTATCGATATCGTAGGTATTGGATCCGATGCCGAAACGCTCGATGACGACATCCCCGCCATTACTCTTCAGGTAGCTATCATCGCCGGCGCTATCAAACACAACGACCTGCGTATTCACGCCATCAATTACAACAGTATCACTGCCTGCCAATCCATTAACGAACACACTTTTGCCGACATTGAGCGGGTCTACTCCCATCCCCTGCAACGCTTCTGCGAGATTAATCGTATCGTCACCAGAAGTACCCAGCACAGGCACGAACCAGTCATAGCTATCCAGATTAACCCCTGTTTTCACGCCGAATGTGAGGTCCAAAGTAAATCCTGCCCAGCGCTGACTGCCCACGGCATCGCGCTGGAATAGAGTTTGGTCGAGGGAGTTAAACTCAAGTTGCTCAATCCCTGAAAATTCCAAAAACTGGAAGGGATCAGAGGTTGGATCTGTTGCGGCGGCATAGTTATACGACACAGATCCGCTACCATCGGAATTTAAAGCGACCAAAAAGTCCTGTTTTACATCATCGGGCGAGTAGACTCTGTAGGTCGCAGCACTGCTACCCGCCGAACCAGCAACTAACTCTGTTACAAATTCGCCTTCGAGAGGGTTACCACCCCAGGTATCAATACGGATAACGTCAAAACCCTCGCCACCCTCGATAGTATCAATTCGGTCAGTAGGGATTGTCGCAGTATCGCTCCACCCGAAGTACCACGCATCAGTCCAAGCTAGATCATCCCCAGAGCCTAGTATGATTCGGTCACTGCCACCCGCCCAGGCTTCAATGGTGTCGTTACCTGCACCCAAGTCAAATATCTCGTCGGCTTCGGTATCGGCAACTTCATCGTACCAATGAACAAAGTCATCGCCGTCAGTGAACTGAATGACATTACCGCCATCAAAAATAACCGTCTCTATATTTAGCAGTGTATCGCGTGAGCCATCCGCTTTGGAAACAGAATGACCGCTAGCGTCGCTGGTGACCACGTATTCACTTGAAAGACCTGAGTAGATAACTTTATCTGAGCCGGCCCCTCCCTCAAACGTGTCGTTACCAGCGCTCTCGTAAAAGACATCATCACCCTCACGGCCATTGAGGTAGTTGTTCTGCAAATCGCCGGTTATCGAATCATTTAACGTAGAGCCACCCACATTAGTGATGTTGCTCACAATGTCTGTGTCGCCGAAGTTATCGATGATTTGTCCAGCGGCAAGATCAGCAACTATACCTTGACTCTGCTGCTCTCCGTTCCAAACCCCTGTATCAACATAGTCAGCGGTGTTAATACCCGCACCACCATTCAGTGTATCGTTACCTTCGCCACCGATCAGGTTGTTATTACCGGTACCGCCGGTCAAAACATCATCGCCCTCCTCACCAAACACATAAGAGTTTAAGTTTGACAGAGTAATGCGATCGCCAGCCTGAGACCCGTGCAAGTTTTGAATATTCTTGACGCTATCCACAAAGGCATCAGCGGTAGTCGTGTTTGAAAGATCTTGGTCATAACTAACCGTCGAATAACCATTTGCATCTGTCTGCTGCAGGTTGACAGTTATACCCGACGAATTCCCATCGAGGTGTCCATAGAAGATCAAATCGTCGCCAGCACCACCATCGACTGTGTCGTTTCCTGAGAACGTTCTAAACCAGTTACGCTCGGCATTACCGGTCAAGGAGTCGGACCAGACTGTGCCCTCGAGATTCTCGATGTTTACCAGCGTATCTTGGCCACCATAACCATCATTTGTTGCCAACCCGGTAGCAAGGTTAACGACAACTCCAGCATCAGCATCCAGATAGCTCGCATAGTCGCCCCACTCTCCCTCACCGTTGGTACCACCATCAAGATAGTCTGCGCCCGCGCCGCCGCGTAAAACATCATCACCTTGACCACCTAGTAGTGTGTCATTACCCACACCACCGAACAGATCGTCGTTATCATCGCCAGCATCGATGCGGTCATTGCCATCATCACCGTGGAGCCAGTCTCTTCCAGCACCGCCGGAGATGGTGTCATTACCGGCATGACCATATAGAGAGTTTCCCTTGGCATCGCCGGTAATAACATCGTTGAAGTTGGATCCGCGGACATCCTCGATATTTACGAGTGTATCTTCTCCGCCATCTCCGTCAGAAAGCGCCGCACCGCTGCTCAGATTAACATCGATCGCAGAGGCTGCATCGCCATAATATGCAAGGTCGTCGCCGTCCCCACCGACCAAAGAGTCACTTCCAGCACCGCCCTTTAGTGTATCGTTGCCACCCTCGCCGTATAGCGAGTCATTACCCTCTTTTCCTTCCAGGACATTATTGAAATCGTTACCTCGAATGGTGTCACCGAAAGCTGACCCCCACACGTTTTCGATATTACGCAGGGTATCGGAACCTCCAAACCCGTCGGTCGCGGTGCCCGTGGTTAGGTTTACATTTATACCTTCGTACTGCGTAACCCCCTCATAGCCGTCGTCGCGGTATTCCGCAGAGTCAACGCCAGCACCACCGTCTAAGATATCGTTACCCACACCTCCAATTAGGATATCGCTACCGTCACCGCCGGTTAGGGAGTCATCTCCTTGGCGACCAAAAACATATGAACCGGTGTCATCTAGAGCGATGCTGTCAGATCCTAGAGAGCCGTGAACGTTTTCTACGTTTTTAACTAGGTCGAGTGCAGACGAGAAGCGCGTTGAGAACATATCGTAAGTTAGGAAAGCGCCATCAAGTTCAACTTCGGGAGTCCGATCGACACTTAGAGAAAGGTCAGGTGACGAGATACCACCAATAACGATTGTTCCCAACCGCACCTTGCCAGTGAAACCCTCTGGGGATTCAGTCGTGTAACCGGCAATAATGAGTTCCGTTAATCCTATTGCTGACTGCCCGGTTGCCCAGTTGGATTGCTGCTCAGACTGCCTCCAACCAGAGAAGGCGCCATGCGATGTTGTAAGCTTGAGATCGTATAAAGTTAAAATTGACGAGCCGGCCGAGAAGAAAAGATCTACGGTGGCGGCGCCATTATCGAACTTAAAATTTTCAAACGAAAACGGCGTGGTGTTGGTCTCTGTTTTTACGATACGTTCCACTTCAACATAGCCGTTCACTAGGGTGGAAAAATCAGCCGTTACACCGCCATCGCCAGCACCCTCATAGAAAATAACATCCTCACCGGCTTCACCATCAATGGTGTTGTTGCCGCTGGAGACTGAGATGTAGTCGTTGCCATCCCCCGAAAGCGCTGCATCATTACCGCCACTGTTTAAGCTAATTTTGTCGTCCCCAGCACCCCCATCAATTATGTCGTCACCACCGGTGTCAGTCAGAGTATCGTTACCGGTGGTACCTGAGATTAGCTGCAGCGACGATAGACCAGACAGATCTAGTGACTCCGCACCAGTCCCTTCAGTTTGATACTCGAGCTCCGTATCACCCAAAGCACCAGTTATATCATCAGAGGCGGACACGTTTGCGCCTGTTAGCAGCGCCAGTTTCTCCACGAAGGCCTCACCCTCGGCACCTAGCGCAACCTCACAGCCGTACAGGAGAATTTCTGCATTCTCGGATAGCGCATCACTGATTGAAATAAGCTCGTCAGTGCTTTGAACCAGAGTCTGCTTTGTAATGAGGACGTTACCAAGCAATACGGAGCCCTGGCTGCCATGGGAAATAACATGAATCTCAGAATACAGCTCACCAGACTCACCCAACGTCGTAGCGATAAACTTAATACCGTCCGCATCCTCTGGTACCAACATCCATTGCGCATCAGCAGGAATTAAAGACACTACCTGAAGGTAATTTGTGACTCGGCTATCAATGAAGTAAATACTAGACATATATGCAACCAGTGACTTTTATTTGTTAGGAACCAAATTAGCAGAAAGCACCACTCTTTTTAAGGCCATAAAAATGAACTTTCTGCATCTAAAAGCGATCTTGATTGAATGTTAAGCAAAAAACATGCCAATACGATATCAGAATTCGTTACACAGGCCTCTTCCGGCCAACAGAAGCTAGGGCCTTGCCATACAAGTGTGTGCGATTCATGATCGAAGCAGATCACTAAAATCACATACGATTGCTCGGAGCCTGAGCGCACACTTCCGTGACTCCTTCGCTTTTGCTGTAGTGCACCAACGTTGTTTAGTGCCCCTTCCAAAACATGTTTAAAAATTGTTTTTTTTACGACTTAGACTTATCTGATTCGAGATTTAAATCATCAATATTTACGGCAAGCGCCTAATACCAAAAGCCAATCCAGCACTTGCAGACACTTCTTGCCTTAGCGACAAATATGACTTTTAATCTAGGCTTTTGCATTTCCAAATGCATAGACAAAATTAGTTAAGTAGGGTAGCAGGAGTACCAAGCCGTATGTTGACGATAAACGAGCTCACCGGAACAGGTAACACTGTTACCGTAGATCAGGCGTACACATTTCTGTACATCACAGGTACAGCTAGCGCTGGCGCTACCGTGACAGTTTCCGGCGACTTCGGTTTAGGGGAAACGTCAGTTTCAACCATCGCAACTGAACTAGGTAACTGGGCGGTATTGGTCGATTCTCTAATTCCAACAGAACCCGCCGACGGTGACTACTTAATTACCGCGACTACTTACGGTGAAGACCCGGTATCAAAAACACTTACTGTAGATCTAGCATTGGGTACGCTTGATGCGAGCGCAGCTGATATCGCGTTCGCCGTTAATCAACTAACCGCGAATGACAACACTGTTACGGCAGATGAGGCCGACTCATTCCAGTACATAACAGGTACCGCCCAACCTGGCGCAACCGTGACTCTATCTGGCAACTTCGGTAATGGCGACACCGCTGTGTCAACAACCACAACCGAACTCGGTAACTGGGCCCTATTGGTCGACTCTTTGATACCAACAGAGCCCGCCGACGGTGACTACCCAATAACCGCGACTACTGACGGTGAAGATCCGATCTTGATCACTCTCACCGCAGACTTTGAGCTGGGTAAGGTTGCCCCTGACGTAGCTGATATCCCATTTGCGGTTAATCAGCTAACCGCAAATGACAACACTGTTACGGCAGATGAGGCGGACTCATTCTTGTACATCACAGGTACAGCCAACGCTGGCGCTATCGTGACTCTATCCGGCGACTTTGGTGACGGCGAAAACTCGGTGTCAACAACCACAACTGAACTCGGTAACTGGGCAGTATTTGTCGATGATCTGATACCATCAGAACCAATTGATGGTGACTACATCATCACTGCGATTAGTGCCGGTGAAGAGCAAGTTTTGACCACTCTAACTGTGGATTTGGCTTCCGATACCATTGATGACGGTATAGGCAACGACACACTGATCGATGGCGGCGGTAACGACTCCATCGATGGTGGAGTAGGAAACGATACGACAACCGGCGGGGACCTTGGGAATCCGGATACAGGTTTGCTTGTCGCGTTTACAGCAATAATCACCGAAACTACTGAAGTCACAACACCTGAACAAATGGACAACACAATTGTGCTATCAGGTACGGCTCCAAGAGGTGCTAGTGTTGATGCTGCATTAAAGTTCGGAACTGACCCAGCCTACTTATCGACTCTTGCTGATGGCTACAACGGGACCTGGAGTATAGTTCTTGATAATTCCTACGGAGTAATATCGACAGGAGGTAGCTACGAGGTCTCCGTATCTACCGGGGATGAAACACCGATAAACTTCACGATTACCTCAAATCAGGATTCATGGTTTTGGAGCTCGGACTCTACGCTGGATGAGATTAACTCCGGGGGGCCATACTTCCTGAAAAATGGAGAATCCGGTAATGACTCAATTCTGGAACCCGAAAGTAACGACACCGGTGATAGCGGAATTGGAAACGACACAATCGTCGATGGCGGTGGTAACGACAGCCTCGATGGCGGCCTGGGCAATGACACACTCGGTGATGGCGGTGGCAACGACTCCATCGGTGGTGGAGTTGGGAACGACTCACTCGCCGATGGCGGTGGTAACGACTCCATCGATGGCGATACTGGGAACGACTCACTCGCCGATGGCGGTGGTAACGACTCCATCGATGGTGGTGCTGGAAACGACACACTCTCCGATGGCGGTGGTAACGACTCCATCGATGGTGGTGCTGGAAACGACACACTCTTCGATGGCGGTGGTAACGATACCATTGATGGAGGCCTCGGCAACGATACACTCGTCGATGGAGGTGGTAACGATACCCTCGATGGCGGCTTGGGCAACGACACACTCGTCGATGGCGGTGGTAACGATACCCTTGATGGCGGCCTGGGCAACGATACACTCGTCGATGGCGGTGGTAACGATACCCTTGATGGCGGCCTGGGCAACGACACACTCGTCGATGGCGGTGGTAACGACTCCATCGATGGTGGGGTTGGAAACGATACACTCGTCGATGGCGGCGGTAACGACACCCTTGATGGCGGTCTTGGCAACGACACACTCGTTGATGGTGGTGGCAACGATTCCATCGATGGCGGTGCTGGAAACGACACACTCGTCGATGGCGGTGGTAACGACTCCATCGATGGTGGGGCTGGAAACGATACAGTCGTCGATGGCAACACGAGTGATGATATAGTTGTTTTCGCTGTAAATCCGATCGCGGTGGATAACATCGTAACAGCACTGGAAGTAGATAGCGTAGATCAGATTACTGGAACAGCCTCCTTAGGGGCCGAAGTTACCGTGCAAGCGGATTTTGGTTCCGGGCTCAAAATAGCAACAGCTACCGCGAATAGTACCAATGGAAGTTGGGCGCTAGATATTGAGAAACTCACTGCAAACATACCGCAAGACGGCCAGTATGATCTAACTATATCCACAGAAGGCGAAGACTCAATACACGTCACACTTACTATCGATATCGCACCCGATTCGGCAGACTCTACCGGGCCGGCAGATATACTCATCCAAAGCAGTTCATTCTACGTGAATGGAGCTGTTGTAGAGTTTAATAAAGAAATCAGTCTAGGGAGCGGCTACATAGATGTTCTCGAGGTCGATGGCCGAACAGGCTCAACCTCAAGTATCGGAATTTCTGATGTTAGCGTTTCCGGTTCAACTCTAACCGTTGAGGTTGACGGCTACTATTTGAGCCCAACCCGAAACTACATCGTTACAATAGAGCCTGACAGCCTATTAGACTCTGATGGCTTTGATATCTGCTATGACAGCGAACTCGGAGGCGCTTACGATCCGTTAACTTTAGATCTTCAGTTTACGCCCGAATTCATCCCCAATAGCGCTGCACTCAACACCGATACTGAGGCGCCAATACTTATACCGGGCATATCCAGCGCGTGGTTTAGCCCGGATGGAGATATATACCTAGGTTTCTCAGAGCACATCGAGTTTGGAGACACTAGTAATGTTGCCTACCCAGCGGTTGTAGGCGCAGGTGATGTCGAACTCTATGACCTAGCTACTGTATCGCTCGTTGGAATAGAGCTCGATACTACAATATCGGGACAGTTCCTTATCATTTCCGCCAGCGATAATAGCGTTATAACGCTCGGGAGTGGCAGACAGTATCAAGTCGTAATTAGAGAAAATGCAATTCAGGACCTGGCTGGCAATGGCGTGACCAGGACCGTATATGAAATTGAAACACCTAAATCTTCCAATCTAGCCAACGTTGAGTTCAGCTCAACGACAAGCGACTACATCTGGGTGAGGGGCCTAGCTACCTATGGGCAAGCACAAAGTTATGCCGAATACTTGGGTGGTCACCTTTCCGCTGTAACATCTAAGGAAGAGAACGATCTAATTTTATCGTCGATAAATGATTATCTAACAGAGCATGAGCCGGGCTATCCACTTGGCGATACCTATCTATGGTTGGGAGGTAGTGACGCCGATTACGAAGGTGAATGGCAGTGGGAAACCTCTGAGGACTTTGTCTTTAACAACTTTTGGAACTTCGACCCTCCAGAAGACAGCGATGGCTACAGCGATGGGCTGGTAATGAGTCTCGAGACAACTCCAAGCCGGGGGGCAGATCTCGGCGAATGGGATAGTAGACCGTTGTTCACCGAACTGAGCTACTTGATCGAAATTGAAAAGGCATCTAACGGAGAGGGGGTTACCACACCAGGGGGTAGATCGAGCCATAAAGCGTTCCACTGGTCATCGCACATCGAATTGGAGGATGTTTCATTCGACAGTGTAGAGGCTCCCGTTAAGGAGATCGGTGAAGACGAGTCTGGTCGAGTCATAAGTGCGGCCGATGCGCTTGCGGCGCTCAAACTCGCTGTTGGCCTAAATCCAAATTCTTCAGACGTTGAAATCTCGCCGTTCCAGCTGCTCGCGGCTGATGTAAACGAGGATGGTCGCGTCTCTGCCGCCGACGCGCTGACGATCCTCAAGATGGCGGTGGGTCTGGACGGTGCTCCCGAGCGTGAATGGAAGTTCGCATCTCAGAACACCAACTTCTGGAACCAAGATGGTTCAGGCCTCAAGATAGACCGCTCTTCGATAGACTGGGATAGCATCAACGCTGATCTGAGCGAAACTGCCTCCACTGATTATTTGGTTGGTTATCTGAAGGGCGACGTTAATAGCAGCTGGAGCCCGTCAAATGCGGGAGCTACAGTAGACGACTCACACTTCAACGACCTATCGCAAACCTTGGGCATTCCCACAGATCAGTGGTGGGTGTAACCGCTTATAGTTCCAACCTATCTGGGCTGTTCTCCTTGAGAATAGCCCAGCTTTTACATGTATCTATTGATTGAGGGTCTCCCAGAAATCAGTGCCATACTGAATTGGAGTTTTTGGCATGAATTAGGCAAACAGACGCCATCGATCATGAAACAAAAACGCTATTCAGTCGAACAAATTATCACTGCTGTGAAGCAGCACCGCCCCGGGAGATGCTGGCGCCAACTCATATAGAAAACTTGATTGCTCAGGGGATTAGCTCTGCAGAGCAATGGGGGTAAGTGAACGTCGTAGACCTATCTTTGAATCGCCACTCTAGTTAAGGAGACGCAAACCATGAACCTATTGTGGGCTGTATCCTCGGCTGCGAGTTTTGAGCTTTACACTGAAACTTTGTCGACATTAACAAAAAACCAGCGGACGCCCCGCTGGTTTTTACATCCTAACAAAAGCTAATACTCAGCAACTAAACAACCCACCACTGCTCAGTGTTTGCAAAGCTATCAAAGTAACTAACGTCTAACTGGCTCAAGGTATCGTCACTCCAACTGCCATTCACATCCCCTTTGAGCAAACCAACAAAATGAACTTCCGTATCCTGCGATGTGTCGATGGCATTCTCAACCACTGACCAATCGACGTCACTTCGGTTAAATAAAGAATTGCCACTTGTATCAGATAGCTCTGTATCCTCCCTAACAAATACCCACTCTCGCTCTGCCGAGCCTTCTAGTCTAACTGCCATTTTGAGTATGGCGAGTGCATCGGCAGCTGATACGCGACCATCTTCATTGATATCTGCCGCTAAGTACTGATAAGCGGATGTGGAGAATCCTTCGCCGTTCGAATCGAGGTTAGGATTTAGACCCACTGCTATTTTTAGCGCTGCCAGAGCATCGGCGGCGCTTACAACCCGTCCTTCATCAGCAGAAGTGATAGGCTTGTCTAGATAGGTTGATGCCGAGTAATTCTCAGTTACATCCATGTAATACTCCCCACTCTGTGTGGTACTACTTTCGAATATACCTGACCGTATCTCATATGGATCCAACAACGACTCGGTTGCACCATAGCCAATTGAGCCATTTGAGATGCCAAGTACCAAACTAGCCAGGTCAACATCCCCGCTAAGAGATATCTCTGCGATAACCTGATCAGAACTTAACGGAGAGCTTATCGAAAATCCGCCAAATGCTAATCCGCCGTCAATGCTGGCTTTTGAGACCAGCCAACCGTTACCGGTAAGCTCAGAACTCGCTGTTAGACCGATAGCAACACCTTCGGGAACCGATAGATCAAATGTGAAATTATCGATGGCGTTCCCTGATGTGTTTAAAACGATATCAGCTTTCAGGACACCTCCTTCATCTCGGATATTGGACACTGAGAAATAGGGTTCCTCTGCAGCTCCTGAGTAAGTTGAAGTTAGTCCCCCAAAAGCTATCTCTACATCTGGAAGAAGATAGTGCGCACTCCAGTGGTACACCTTACCAACAACTTGCGTTCCCGGTGCAACAGGTCCATCTAAAATGTCTGTGATTGAAGAGCTTCGATCTGAGAACTGGAGGTACTCGACGTTTCGCAGCGTATCAACCGATGAGTCTGACAAATCGGTAATCAGCAAGTCGGTACCTAAAAGGGCAATTGAGTAATTGGAGAACGCGCCTTCGTAAACAGCGGTATCAATTCCTTGACCAGCGTCAATTATATCGCTACCCGCTCCGCCCGTTATCGTATCGTTCATTGAACCCGTGAGGATCTTGTTATCCGCCGCATCTCCCACAACCGTAAAGTTAACACCCGATGCCTCAATATTTTCAAGTGAAATGAGGAAATCTGAGAGCGGGTTGTAGAGGTCTGCGCTGGCACCCACTATGCCGTTAACCAGGTCAATAGTAACGTCCGGGAACGTATGGTTTAGGGCTATTCGGAATGTATCGACTCCATCACCACCGTCTAGAGTAGTAGTGCCACTGCCACTTAGGATGAGCAGGTCGTCACCAGCCTCTCCATACACAAAGTCATTGCCGCCACCCGATAGAACGGTGTCATTACCTGCACCAACGGCAATTACATCGTTTCCTTGATCAGTCTGTATGAAGTTGTCTGCTTCGCTACCCGAAACCTCTAGATTGAAAACTCCTTTGAATACATATTCCTCTATACCAATGAAGCGATCGTACCCTGGATCTTCTGAGGGATCGGTAGTGTACGCTCCACGTAAGGCTTGGTAGCCATTCTGTAAATCAAGATTGACTTCCAGCACACGGCTCGAGTTAGTCGCGAAAGTAACATCGGCGATCAGTCGATCGCGTCCAGTGCCGCCATCAAATACGTCGCGCCCCCGATCTGCATGCAAAATGTCATCGCCGATTCCACCCGAGAGCGAATCATCGCCTAAGCCGGCTCTGAGTTCGTCATTGCCTGCACCACCCTCGAGGCTGTCGTTACCCCCATCGGTAATAAACACATTATCTTCCGAACCTCCAATTACGTGGGCGTCAATGTTGCCGATCGTTTTAAAATTCTCGATACTGACAACTGTATCTTGCCCAACATCGCTATTTAATCGACCGTGGGTTCCCGAAACAGCGTTAAACCCAAGAATAAAGTCGCCTTGGGCAAACTGAGTAACGTCACTGATTAATGTATCGACACCATCGCCACCATCGAAGGTGTCAGTACCACCTACATTATTTATGGTGTCGTTCCCTGACCCACCATAAATCGTATCGTTACCCGCACCATCCTCGATGAAGTCATTGCCGCTCTGGCCTTCGATTAGATCGTTACCCTCACCACCTTTGAGCTCATCATTGCCGGCACCGCCGCGGATTACGTCGTTTCCAGCAAGCCCAGCAATCGCATTGTCTTCATCATTGCCGCTAAGGAAATCATTAAAGTCTGTACCGACAACATCTTCGATACTCATCAACGTATCGAACCCGATTGACTCACCCCTGGCAGTACCCGCGGCCAGATCAACTACAACCCGCGCAGTCCCCTGCCCATAGACTCCCTGGTTTGAGTAAGAAACTGTGTCGCGGCCTTCGCCACCATCAATCGTATCATCGGCAAGACCTACAGTAGACTCGCCTTCGGGCATAAAGTGATCATCTCCCGAACCGCCGAAAAGGTAATCGGCGCCATTTCTGCCGACAATTCTGTCATTACCGTGGCCACCGTCAAGGAGGTCATCTCCGTCCCCACCTTTGAGTGTGTCATCTCCTTCACCACCGTAAATTGAGTCATTACCCTCTTCCCCGCTCAAAGAGTCGGCTCCGAATTCGCCGTAAACGACATCATTACCGGTTCCGCCTTGCAGTGTGTCGGAGGCATCGCCGCCTATTAGGGTATCATCTGCCCCCGCTCCGTAGATCCAAGCGTTGATATCCACACTGCTTGATGAGGCGTGTTGCCAGTCAGTCGCGATAGAAATGGCCTCCCCTGCACCAAACCCTGCGATCGGAACTGCTCCCCCCTGCTGAAAATCCTGAGTAATGCCCCAATCGGTGCCACTTGGTTCAGCACTGGAGAAAAGATCTCCCTCTGCATAGACGACGGCAGAAAGAACGAGATTCTGTCCATTAAGATTCGCGACGAACTCAAATAGGACATAATTTTCAGTCCCTGTGCGAACCCAGTTCGCGTAGGTCTCCAGTACTTTTACATCACGCCCCGTACCTGCCACTCGGACCGATTCAAAAAAACTTCCGCTAGTGACTTGCACACGCTGATGGCCGGTATCGAGCTCTCCATTAGGCTGATACGTGAACACCGCTGAAGGGTCAGTAACTACAATTTCAATCTGAGATTTCTCAACACTCTGAGCTTCCCAGTTGCTATTTGATTTCGTCAAAACACCATCGAATACGTAAGCGAATTGACTATCGTGAGCAGTGGTGATCAGCTGTGAAATTTCAGACCCAAGCAGTAGTTCATCATCGAAGCTAGCCTCTGCGTTCTCTGCATTTGTTGTTTTATAGCCGAGCCCATCAGACTGCCCACCCAATTCCACAACCAAGCGAGGCCCCCAATCTCCCGCGTCATCCCAGCCGCCGTTATCGTTGTCTCTATTGAAGAAATTATTGCTTTCAATGTAAGCGTAGTCCTGTCCATCCGAGAAGTCGTTGGGCTCGTAGGATCCCCAGTCTGTGTAGACAGGAAGACGCCCATCAGATGTGAGCCACAGGCCCTCATATTCAGTGTCGGTCAAGCCAATACGAACTTGGTTGCTACCTGAATCAGCCATTACTGTATCGAGGATAAAGTTGTTCTCAGCCTCGCTATCTATCTCAAGGATGTAGCCACCAAGCGAAGTGGCAAGTACAAGAGCTTCGTTGTAGTTATAGCCGTAATCGAAAAGGTAATAATCATGTCCTTCGAACTGATACTCACCGATTACACCAGCCATCGAATCATCCGCAGCTGTCGATACAACTCCGGTGCCATCAAAGTCGAAGCGAGCGTAGCGATGGTACTCTTCACCTTTTGATATAGTCTGGCGAGGGCTGTTGAACTCTAGCTTTTCGATTCCATCAAATTGCAGGAAAGTTATTGGAGCGCTCAAATCATCGAGGTAGTAGTTGTACTGGACACTACCCGAGCCGTCTGCATTCAAGAAAAGTTGGTAATCTTCTTTCGGGTCGTCAGCGGAAAATACTCGATATTCAACGGAACCACTGCCTTCTGTACCGCTCACCAAGGTTATGGTGTAAGCGCCCGCCCACGGGTCACCACCGCGGGTATCAATTCTGAGTACATCGTTACCCTCACCGCCGTGCACTACATCTAAGCTGTGCGGTGATCCCTCGCGTTGGAAATACCAGCCATCAACCCAAATTTCGTCGTTGCCGGCGCCACCATCTAAGGTATCGTTTCCGCCAGCCCAAGCCGCGATATAATCATCTCCGTCACTCGCTATGATGTGCTCTGAATTGCTCGTATCGTAGAACCAGTTAGACTGAGCTGTATCTGTAACTGTGGTAGTCGTTTGGTTATTAGTCAGCAGGTAGTAAAGCTCTTGGGTATCGAAATCGACTCGAAGAGCAAGAATCTGTTTGTATAAACCGTCGTCAGAATTGAATTCCGACTCCAACTCTCTCCAGCGCTGTTCAATCTCTGTGAAGATTGTGTCGTTAGAGCTACCGTCCTCCTCAAAAACGCGGCGAACCAGTGCACCATCTGGGTTGAAGAAGTACTGCTCTTTAAGAATCGAACCCTGTCCTACGTCCCAGTAAACCTCAAACGCATTTGCTTCATCAGCAATGCTGCTAGGCAAGCCTTGCGCATCCCGATTTACGGTTAGAGGCGTAGACTCGGAAATAAACGAAGAGCGAGAACTGGTGAATGCTTTGATGCGCCCAGAGTCGATATCAAAAACATCATCGCCTGTGCCAAAGCGGCGAATTGCCACTTCTCCGTTGTTGTCGGTTTTGATGTACGTGTCATTACCCGCAGAATCAAAAACCTCCACCTCCCAATTAACGCCGGTGAAATCGATCGTATCGTCACCAGCCAATCCGTCAACGCGAACTGTGCGCCCTGGGTTGAGTGGGTTAAAGCCCATTGCAATCAGTTCATCAGCAACGTTAATTACATCGTTTCCGGACGTACCCAAGATCGGGATCATCCACGAGTAGGAGTCTCCGGAGATACCCTGATTCACACCCTCCACCAGATCTAGAGTGAAGCCAGCCCAACGCTGTCCCTCCGACGTTTCGCGCTGGAAAATGGTTTGTTGAAGATCGTTAAATTCGAGCTGTTCGACCCCAGTGAACTCTAGAAACTGGAAAGGAGCGTCAGTTGGATCAGAAGGGTCTGAGTAGTTGTATGAAACGGTGCCGCTTCCATTCGAAGCCAAGCTAACCAAGAAATCTTGTTTGAGGTCATCAGGAGAGTAGACCCTGTAGGTCACTGCAGCACTGCCCTCGGCACCACTTACTATCTCAACTAGGAACTGACCATCTAATGGATTTCCGCCCCAGGTATCTATGCGGATGATGTCGAATCCATCTCCACCCTCTATAGTATCCTTGCGATCAGTTGGGATAGTTGAGTTGTCGCCCCAGTTAAAGTACCAAGCGTCGGTCCAAATTAGATCATCGCCGGAGCCTGCAATGATTAAGTCGCTACCACCCTCCCAAGCTTCGAGAGTATCGTTACCACCACCGAGGTCGAAAATCTCATCGGCCGAAGTATCTCCATTAGGATGATTAGATAACACACGGTCGTCACCCTCAGTAAAGGTGATAATATTTCCGCCATCAAAATTGATAGATTCAATACCGATAAGCGTATCAACCGAGCCATCGGCTTTGATGACATACTTCCCGTTTGCATCAGAGGTAACCTGATAATCAGTAGAGATGCCGGAGTAGGTGACGACGTCGTTACCCTCGCCTCCATCAAAGGTATCGTTACCCGCACTTTCATAAAAGAGGTCATCGCCGCCGTAACCGGTAAAGTCATCTGCGAAATCTGAGCCGAAGAAGCGGTCCTGCTTGCTAGTCCCGTATATAGTTTCAATGCTGTAGAGCCTATCAATATTACCGGCTTGGTCGATAACTAGATTACTCGCGAGATTGACATAGATCCCTGTAAAGTTGGTGAATATATCGTAATTGACCCAGTCATAAGCGACCGAGTCTATACCCTCGCCTCCGTATACTGTATCCGCACCACCATTGTAGGAGTTTGGATGGCCCTCCCAATCAAACCAATCGAGCACGAAGGTATCATCGGAGCTTGAGCCAGTTATGAAGTCGGAGTAGTTCGAACCGGAGATAGCCTCAAAACCACTAAGGTAAATATCACCCATGCCACCCGTAACAGCTGCTTCGACGCCAGCTTGAACACCCAAGAAGTTACGATCGACATCAAACTGAGCCTCGAACTGCTTAGATAGGTCTATCGTTAGTGCGGAAGTTTCGTAGGCAAGCCACAAGAAATCAGATCCCTCTTGCCCAATGATCGTATCCTGACCTCCATACCCTGAGAAGGACTCAACCGCGTCCCTGCCACTCAAATTAGCGTCAGCACTGTTGTCACTACCAATTATAAGATCGTTAAACCGCGTGCCTTGAACACGTTCAAAATTGGACAGTGTATCTCGACCAATATCGTCGCCCTCTGCGAATCCCTTCTCCAAGTTAATTGTAACGCCAGCATCAGAGTCGAGGTAGTTGATCTGATCCCAGCCTTCACCGCCATCAAACGTATCGTCTATTGAGCCAGCGCCGTTGTCTGTTGCTTCAAAGTCATTAGCGTTGATCTTGTCATCGCCCGCACCGCCAACGACTGTGTCACGCCCGCCACCAGCTTCAATCTCGTCGTTACCTTCACCACCATCGATAGAGTCGTCCCCAGCATGGCCGAAGAGTCTATCATTACCGAGGGCGCCAAATAATGTATCGTTGCCACCGCGACCCGCAAAGGTCTCGCTTAAGTCTCCACCTTGGATGTAGTCGTCTCCATCTGTGGCTTCAACACGGTCAATGGAAGAGACGGTATCGGTGTCACCAAAAGTATCGACCACTGTTCCTAAATCTAAGCGAGCGTTGATTCCGCCACTGCCACCAGCCCAAACTTCCGCCCAGTACTTAAGGATATCGTAACCGTCGCTACCCACTACGGTATCGTTACCCGCCATTGTCTGGTAGAAGACATAATCTTGGTTCGCGTTTCCGATAGCGAGGTCAGCAAATTGGGTACCGCGCATCGCTTCTATGTTGGTGAACGTGTCAGTATCACCGAAGCCGTCAATGGCTGTTCCCGTCGCGAAGTTAATGGTGATACCGCTGGTACCGCCATTATCAAAATCGCGGTCATACATAAGATGGTCTTCACCCGAACCACCATCAAAGGTGTCGTTGCCAGCAAGACCCGAGTAATCCATATGGACGTTGTTGTCTGCGCCAACAACGCTATCGTTGCCAGCCGTCAACACAAGATTGTTCACATAACTGAAGGAGGTGTTAACTGTGCCCGCGCCACTCGATATGTAGCCGAAACCATCAGCATAGATAGTAACAACAAGACCGCCTGCCTCAACCGTGTCATAGGTCAGGAAAAGCCCTCGGCCGTTCCAGTACTTGTCCGCGTTGCCTATTACAACATCGTTACCAAGCCCTGCCCGAACGCCATCATTATCGTCACTTGTGTTGAAGAAAGATGCATCGATGAAGTCGTCACCGTCGCCACCGTCAAGCCAGTCATGCCCATCGCCGCCGACCAGCGTATCGTTGCCAGCACCGCCAATAAGCACATCCCTTCCCGCTTCACCGAGCAATCGGTCGTTACCAGCCAAGCCCTCTAGGGTGTCATCACCGTCGTACCCCCATAAGGTGTTATCCGTCTCATTACCAACGATACGGTCGTTTAAGCTCGATCCCGACACATTTTCAATGTTAGTAACGGTATCGGTACCGCCGTAGTTATCCAGGACAACACCTGTGGTCAGGTCAACGTCCACCCCCCGTGACTGGGAAGTGTTCGTCATCCATTCATAATCATCGCGAAAACTAATTTTGTCCCAACCAGCGCCCCCGTCTATCGTGTCGTTGCCTGAGCCGCCATGAAAATTGTTACCGCCAGCGCCGCCATACAGTTTATCGTCGCCACCTTCACCAAAGATGTAACCGTCAGCGTTGCTCAGATAAATTATGTCGCCGGCTTGTGAGCCGTGTAGAGATTCGATGCTTTTAAGGTAATCCACTTTCCCGTCATAAATAACGACGGAGAAACCATTTGCATCGGTATACCGAAGGTCCGCTTTTATGCCGGTAGAAGAAGTATCATTCTCATTATAAAAAACAAGATCCTCGCCTTCACCGCCATCAATTGTATCGTTGCCAAGCGAATCCCAGAACCAGTTTTTTCCGGAGTCTCCAATAAGTGTATCTGCGTAGGCTGTACCTGA
>Ga0102951_1000245_pt1 | contig 18987 bp, 24 predicted proteins | sample SalPonA_B_H2O_MG_FD_78507 | JGI IMG/M metagenome (GOLD analysis project Ga0102951, IMG submission 78507) | Water microbial communities from South San Francisco under conditions of wetland restoration - Salt Pond MetaG R2A_B_H2O_MG | ecosystem: Environmental > Aquatic > Non-marine Saline and...
AAAGGCAAGATTCATAACTTAATAGGTATTGACCCGTACAACAATAGAGCAGATATGAAATGCGCTATTGAAGATTATACCACTGATGTACAACATGATGTGGCTATCTGCTTAGGCAGTATTAACTTTGGTAGTAGTGAGCGCATCATTAAAGAAATGACTAAAGTTGTTGAGTGTGTTAAATCAGGCGGCAAGTTATACTTCCGTGTAAATCCTGGATTACAACATGAAGCACCTGAAAGTCGCTGGATTAACTTCTATGACTGGGACCCTGTGTTTATCAGTAACATAGCACAGACGCTTGGTTGTAGTGTTGAAACTATCCGACAAGATGTTGGAAATCGTATTTACTTTGTGTTAAACAAAGATAAATAGAACTACAAACAAGATAGACTATCTTGGGATAACGACTGTTATCCATGAACAGAGTTGTTCTCCACTCAGAAAAAATAAACCTTTTAAATCTATAATGGAGAAATCTTAAATGAAAAAACTACTAACTGGCGCAGCGGTAGCGCTTGCAATTACCGCACAAACAGCATTTGCTGACTTTACTTTTATTGTTCCACAGAAGCCAGGTTCTGGTACATCTGTATGGACTGAGATTGTTGCTAAGGAACTAGAAAAGCACCTAGGCGAAAAGATTGTTATTCGTAACATTCCTGGTGCAAACGATATTCCAGGCTTCAACAAGTTCCACAACGATTACCAAGACGATGACAAAGTTGTAATGGTATCACACGGCGGTAACGGTGTGTCTTACCTAGTAGACGAAGTTGACTACGACTACTACCAGTATGACCCAATCGGCATGATGAACCTAACAATCATCAACGGTTATCGTGAAGAAATTGACCCATACAAAGATAAAATCATCTTTTCTGCTGGTTCTGGTATGAATCCAGATATGATGGCTCACATCCTACTAAAAGGTGGACCAGGTCTAACTATGGAACGTGCTAAAGAAATCTTTGCAAACGATTACGTGTTTGTTAAAGGCATGTCAGGTGGTGAGCGCCGTCTAGGTTACCAACGTGGTGAGCTAAACGTTACTCGTGAATCTACTGCGGCTTACAACAAATACTACACTGATGCTCCTTACTCAAAAGTATGGTTCTCACAAGGTGTATATAACCTAGAGACTGGCGAAATTGACTCCGACCCTAACTACCCAGGTCAATCAATTCATGAAGTGTTTGAGCAACATTGGGGTGTTAAGCCAAGTGGCGAATTCTGGGATGCGTTTGAGCTAGTTCGTAACTTCCGTGACGTAATGCAGAAAGCACTATGGACTCACAAAGATAACCCAGAAACTCCTCGTCTAGTTGCTGCTTTCAAAGCAATGGCAGCCGACCCAGAGTCAATGGCTAAGATTTACGAAAAGACTGGCAAGTACGACTGGATTATCGGTGACGATATGAAGTCTGCGCTAACACAACTACGTGGTCAAATCACTCGTGATACTTACGCTAATCTAGTAAACTTCCTACAGTTCACTGGTAAGCCAGCAGTATTCAAAGAAGCAGTTATCCCACAATAAGATAACAACACAGGGAGGCAGTGCCTCCCTATTTTCTATTAAAAAGAGAGTAATATGGAACTTGAACTATATATCTGGATGCTACTAATAGGCACAGCATACGGATTTTTCGTAGGACTGATTCCTGTTGCTGGCGCTACTACGGGTCTCATAGCAATCTACAGTTTTGTGGGTTACTTTGAAGACCCGTATGCGTTGGTAGTATTCACAACAGCCGTAGTTGTCACTAGTAGTATTGGTGATAGTTTCTGTGGCGTAGTGATGAATATACCAGGAGCAGGTGGTGCGGCAGCAACAATGATTGATGGATTTCCTATGTCACGCAGAGGCGAGGCAGCACGAGCACTATCAGCGGCTATAAGCACAAGTTGGGTCAATGGACTCATTTGGGGCTTGGCTGTATTCTTGTTCTTGCCTTGGTATAAAAACATCGTGTTATACTTCGGTACAAAAGAAATGTTCGCATTTCTAATATTTGCCATGACATGCGTAATCTTCATTAGTAGCAAATATTGGTTCCGTGGCTTTATTGCGCTTCTAGCAGGACTAGCAGTAGGTCATATAGGCATGGACCCAGACACAGCGGCTACACGATGGACTATGGGCATTGATTACTTGGGTGATGGTATTCAGATGATTCCAGTTATGGCTGGTGTTCTAGCATTTCCAGAGTTGTTAAGCGCATACAAGATGCAGGCTGAAAAGATATACTTGGACAATAACAAGATTCGTAATCAACTAATACAAGGTGTTAAAGACAGTTGGCAATATCGTTGGGATGGACTAAGAGGTGGCTTTATCGGTGGCTTCATTGGACTTATTCCGGGCATTGGTGGTAACATTGCTGATTGGTTCGCATACAGTCAAACAGCGGTATCAGCAGGCAGAGCAGGAGAGAAGCTAGGCAATGGTAATGTTCGTGGTGTAATTGGTTGTGAAGGTGCGAATAACGCACAGAAAGCAACGAGTTATGTACCGACTATACTGTTTGGTATTCCAGGCGCACCATTTGAAGTAATCGTTATGGGACTACTCATGTATGTTGGTTTAGAGCTAGGTACTCCTAGTGTGTTGGCTGATGAATACTTTTTTGAAGTATTACTTAGCTCATACATGTGGTCACTTGCATTAATACTTCCTATTAGTTACATGTTTATTAAACATGCGGTTAAGATTACCAATCTATCATTTAAATGGTATTTCTGGCCTATACTAGCAAGTTTGGTTTGGAGTAGCACACAATATACTGGTCTCATTGAAGATTATTACATGCTTGCGGTGTGTATGGTAGTAGGTATATTCTTGAAGTACTTTAAGTTTAGCCGTGTTAGCTTCCTAATTGGTTTCATACTGAGTGCCAGAGTAGAAGCAAGTTGGGTACAGTTTAACAGTCTATATGAATGGACTGATTTATTCACTAACTGGTTGCCAGCTACATTTATGGTACTAGCAGGTATTGCGTTTATTTGGGGCTTGTTCTTCAATAAGTCTCGTATTGATTTTGTATAAGGATTAAAACACATGGCTAAGATGCTCATTATAACAGGACCACAAGGCAGTGGTAATCATGTATTCAGCAAAGTATTTGCTCTACACGAGGAAGTATATGGCTGGAAGACATTGCTTAATACATACTGGGAAGGGCACCATCATGAGCCATTCGCGGACATGTGGGCTAATCCAGAATTAGCACATGACTTTGATTGGGACCAATCAGAGTATTATGTAACAAGCATTAGTTGTCCATTCTTTCGTGATGGTGTGCCACAAGTACCTGATTATGAGGAATTCATTCATACCGTCGCAGACTATGTTGATATTGAAATAGTTGTTATTGGTAGAGACCAGAACATACTTGAGTTTCAACAGGAGCGACTTCGCGGCGCACACACGACACCTATCGCACAGCAGAATTTTGAAGCCTATCTATTTGAACATTTTGATGTAAGTTTTGTATCGCAAGAGTTGTTATATCTTTATAAGGAAAGATATCTAGAACAGTTGGAGCGCCAGCTTGACTTCCCTGTTGCTTTCTACGACCCAGAAGTGGAAGAGATTCTACGAGAGGATGCGAACAGAAAGTATATTAAGCGAGCTAACGAATACTGGCTTGATTTTGAAGTACAACGCGCTATGCGTGAGAGTTAATCATTTCGTCTCGGTACTGATACCATAAATCTTCAAACTCTTGTCCATATACGCCATTAAATGGGCCGCCATTAGTGAAGTGTATTCCTTTTGGCGGTAGTATATGTGTGTTAGTGTATTCTCCTACAAGATAGTTCCAGTCTAAATCTACTTTTCCTATATACTCTTCTGCCCAGTGTAATCTATGAAGCCATTGTGGTGTTTCATGGCTAATTGTTGCGGGTGTTAGAACACGAGTTTTTTCATGGGCGCAGTTGAATACCATTAAACTACTCCAATTCTTTCTAGGGAATTTAAGTTGTCGTTTGCCGTAAAACTTTGTATCATTTTTGGGAGTATAATCATCGTGTTGACAAACATACACTGCTTTTGATAGTGATGGGTCATTTGTCCTGATACAAGTTTCTATAAGGTCAACTGCTTCAGTAAATAAAAAGTCACTATCAACGAACATAGCAAGACCAGTGTAATTTTCTAGATAGGGTACTAAGAAACGAGTGTATGTAAACTCTGTACTCTTTGGGTCATATCTATCATTACGGTTGTATAATTTTTTAGCAATCAAATCATTCTTTTTTAGATGAACGATTTCTATTTCTGGACTACTATGTTTTCGTATGCTGTATTCGCATACTTCGCTTGCTTCTGCTTGTTGACTGTCGTAACCTATATAAACTCTCATATATTCCTGTATTTTGTTTTAGTGAATAATGCGCTAGTAGGGTCATATTTCCAGTTAGTATCTATTAAACTAGCTGGTCTATTCAAGCACTTGTCGTATATCCATATACCATTTTCGTTGACAAATTTAAACTCTCCCATGTGAAAGATATTATTGTCATCTAGGTAAATAGTATTTATGATATCCTTTCGTTCAATCATGCCATGACGATGAACAGCATCACGGTAACTAAGGTGTTCAAATGTGGCATAAAAGTTAGGGTCTTTTAATTCTTTCTTTAATGTTCTTAATGTACCTCTGCCAAACGCATTGATATGAGGGTCACTCCAATGACCATCGCCATTCTCATATGTAGCAGTATAGACGCCGAAGTTAAATGTAGGGTGGTCGCAGCGATAGAACAGGTCAACAAACTCTTGTATGGTATTGACTTCGTTGTGCTCGTGTGTTAAGTGCCATGGTTCTGGGTCTAATTCTGGGTACCATATATAGAAACAGCGAATACTTTCCATAGGTTGGAGGTATGTAATGACTAATCGTTTGTCACTGCCTGGGTGGCATAGATAGCCACGGTTATTCCAGAATATTTGAACAGGTGCTTCTTGTACATTTTTGGTGGCTATGTCTTCGGCTAGCCATGCGAGTTTGAACAGGCGGTAACAGGCGTAAAGGTCGTCATCGCCGCCATATCCCGCTAGGTCACCCACTTCTTGGGCATTTTTAAATTTTGTAAGTTTTTCAGGAGGTACGGCAATAAATTCGTCAATGGCTTCTGACATAGTTGCGACACTAGATGTGCCCCAATAATCGGTAGGGTCTATGTCAAAGAGTTGGCGTAATTCTGTGCCAGATACATTGAACGAAACGATTTTACATCGCTGGGTGGATTCCATCCAGCTCCAGAAGCGTTCTAATGCTTCCATATTTGAAGAAGAAATGCTTGATAAATTCATGAATACCTTGTATAATAAATAGATGTATAATCTTATTTATCCACACAAAATTATTTCTAAACGAGGACAATCATGCTAGATGTATTCATGCTGACTTTTGGTGAGCCAGAAGCCGATGAGAATTTTGAAATTTTGAAACAAAAAGCGCCACATGCTAAGCGCATTGACGGCATAGAAGGTCTACTCCACGCACATCAGGCATGTGCGGAAGAATCAAAAACAAATTACTTTTATGTATGTGATGCTGACGCAGTAATCACTGAAAACTTTGGGTTTAAATTTGAGCCTAGTGACCGCAGAGAAGCATATCCGGGAGTACCAGAAACAGAGTGCGTATTTACATATAGGAGTCACAATCCTATCAATGACTTGATTTATGGTTATGGTGCTGTTAAACTATTCCCTAAGGAGCAATTACTCAGGGTTAATGAATTCAAGGTGGATATGACTACGAGTATTGGTGCTAAGTTTAAGCCTCTGTTTGAGATTGCGAATATTACACAATTTAACACTGATCCATTTAATACATGGCGCTCGGCGTTTCGTGAATGTACTAAGTTAGCGAGTGGCATCATTGACCATAACAAACAGATTGATGATGCGTATAGATTAGAAGTATGGAAGACTCGTGGTGAGAATAGGCGCTACGGCGAGTATGCGATATTAGGTGCGAATCAAGGTGCGGAATTTGGTGAGCATTATCGTGGTAATAAAAGTGCATTAAGTAAGATTAACGACTGGAAATGGTTAAGAGACACATTTGAGAGTTCTATATGAAGCAAGGGAAGTTCCAATATCGGTATCATTGGCTATTGGGTCTGGAAGAATATTTTTCTGCTAAGGAGAACCATTCTGAGAGGTATGAAACTTTTGTTAAAGCATTATACCACGACAACTGGTTCAGGAAACGAGATATTCTACTAGATTTAGTAATGTCAAATGGAGAAAAATACAAGACTGACGAAGCCAAAGGTTGGATAAACATTCTTTTGCGAGAGCATTTGGATATTAATGATGTTAAGCCGGAATTTGTAGTCAGTTTTCTATACAACTATATGGAAGAAGAATCGTTGTTAAAAAAATTACAGCAATTTGTTTACGCACATAAAGACATGGACGAGTCATGGTCTGAAGACAGTATTATAGAAATGCCTGATATAGGTGATTTTCTGTCTCGTGGACAAATGAAAAGTAAGTTATGGTTAGTGAATAAATTAAAAAAATTCGTTGATGGTAGTTTAGGTAAAGTAGTTTTTTACGGAGGTTGGCATAATTTTATTGCTCATTTACTTTTTGAAAATTTTGAAGTGGATTCAATAACAAGTATTGATTTAAATCCAGAATGTATGAATACATTGAAGTATATGTACGATGATGAGATTAAAAATAAAAAATTCAAACCTATGATAGGTGATGTTAATAAAATAAAATGGGTAGAAGACGATAGATATAAATTTGAAGGCGAGGATAAAACTTATTATGCCGACTTGATTATCAATACAAGTTGTGAGCATATGGATAATACCTGGTATGACAAATTGCCATCGGGAACAGTTGTTGCGCTTCAGACAAATGATTATTTTGATAATGACCAACATATAAATTGTTGTGTAGATATAGAAGATGCAAAATCTAAGTATCCCATGTCGTATACGTTGTATAGCGGAATATTGGCAACAGAATTGTACAATAGATTCATGCTTATAGGTATAAAATAATGGAAACAATAGAGTTTGCCATACATAATCATACTAATAGAGTAGATGGCGAACATGCTGTTATGGATGCGGTTGCTAGAATAGTAACCCAATTGAATGAATTAGAATTGAAATACGAAGACGATTGGAAGCTTGATAGTAGCTACTATTCACGAGAAGGTCACAAGATATTAGCTATTGTATTCTATAATGCGTCGGATGCTATGTTAGCAAGAATAAAAGGATTGGCATAATGGATGAAGAATATGTAATGACAATGAAAGAGTTTGATGAATATCTTAGTAAAGAGTTATCCGTGCGTGAGCTACAAAAAGAAGCGGCACGCGCATTAGCTACTATGCCAGCAGATAACAACAGTATTCATAAATTTAACAAAGAAGCATATCACAATAGTCATTTGTGGTACAAAGCAGTTATAAAACATTATGTTTTTGAGCATGGTGGAATGCCAAGTGAAGTTGGTCCGGGTGTAGAAGTAAAGTTGGTTATGGAATAATGGATTATTTTGATTTTAGTCCCTATATGCATTTAGTACATAAAGGATTGGAGCAAAGCACTAACATGCATACCCAGATTAAATTTTGTAACGTGATGTATCCCGTGGGCGCCGGTGGCAATGCATTATTGTACATTTTGAGTAATACATTATTTTCAAAAAGCATAGCATCAACCTCCAAGGTAATAGGGAACAATGAATATCAATGTTCCACGATAGATAGATATATGGATTGTTGGCATTCTCACGATTTACTGCGAGCTATTGATAAGATATCAACAGAAGAACGTATATCGTATAATAAATTAATAACAATAACCGTAAATACGATACAGGAGTTATCTAACATAACAGTGTTAGCAAATGCCAAACATGCTCTCAATGGTTATGATAAATTGGGAATTATTCGTCAAATGAATCAGTCGCATGTAGAAGAATACAAGTTACAAGAGAAGTTCATGGAACATATGCAAAAAAAGATGCCATATTCTTCAATAACATTAGACTACAGAAAATTCTTCATAGAGCAAGATGAATCAGAAGTGACTAAATTTTTTGAGTTCTTGAATTATTATGAAAATTCCAGCAAAATAATGGATTTGATAAAAGAGTACTCTGACAGAAATACTCAATTGATGATAGGCAATGGATTAGAAGAAAACTGGCAATGGAACTAATATTAACTAACATAACATATGTGGCCTATCGCCTACTGGTAACAGCACATGTTGTAAAATTCTTTAACAAATACATGAACTATTATTTGGCTGTGCTGATAGCCGCGCAAATAAGTTTCTTGTATGATAACGGATTGTTTGCTATACTATTTGAAGCAACCAAACTACCTCCCATACTGGACATATTGTATGCTGATGTGATGTATACAGCACGAGTAATCGCTGCCTGGTTTGTTATTAAACAACTATGGGATTGGTTGAAAAATTATTATCTCGCTGTGTTCATAGGAGCAGAGCTAACATTCATAGTAGATTATTTTATCTTTGATGGTGTGTATTAATGTACAAATACGAAGACATAAGACAGATTCACTTAGAAGTCACACAACGATGTAACGCAAGTTGTCCTCAATGTGACCGTAACGAAAATGGCGGAGCAGTGAATCAGCATATCCGTGGCAATGAACAAGAGTTGTCACTAGAAGACTGCATGGATATATTCCCTCCAGAATTCATTAAACAACTTAATGTGATGTACATGTGTGGTAATTTAGGTGACCCCATTAGTGCTCGTGACACATTAGAAATATTCCGATACTTTAGACAACATAATCCAGATATCTGGTTGTCGATGAATACAAATGCTGGCGCAAAGACAGAAAGCTGGTGGGCTGAGCTTGCTGGTGTAATAGGACGAAAAGGTGCGGTCATCTTTTCAGTGGATGGACTAGAGGAAACAAATCATTTGTATCGCCAAGGTGTAAAGTGGGAATACGTAGAGCGGAACATGAAGGCATTCATTAACGCTGGTGGCCGAGCACGGTGGGATTACCTAATCTTTGAACACAGCGAATGTGATGTAGATAGAGCAGAAGAGCTGGCTAAAGAATGGGGCGTGGAGAAGTTTATTCGTAAGAAGACTGGCCGTTTTGTTCACTCGGATATAAACTCTACGCCTAAAGAAACTCACCAAGCCAAAGATAGAAAAGGCAATGAGAAACAGACATTAGCTAAACCTAAGAAGCTAGAGAACCAGAACATGGCTCTACTTAAACAGAAAGAGATTGAGAAAACATACGGTAGTATGAAAGACTACTACGATTCATGTAGTATCAAATGTAAAGTGGCTAAAGACGGCAACTTGTTCATTACAGCGGAAGGTATTGTGATGCCATGTTGTTGGACAGCAGGCCGTATGTACAAATGGTGGCATGCCAATCCAGAAGTAGAGCAGATTTGGGACTTTATTAATGAAGTAGGCGGCAAAGAAATGTTGAATGCCAAGTACTTTGGAATCAAAGGAGTATTTGACACGGGCATCATGGATAACATACAAGCTAGCTGGAATAAGAAATCTATTGAAGATGGTAAGTTGGGAGTATGTGCGATGAAATGTGGCACAGAGTTTGACCCATTCGCAGCACAGTTTGTATAAGACTAAAGATGTAGACGGATTAAGAAAAAATTGTAGTTTAATTGGTTATTAAACACACAGATAACGCTAAATACTTTTTTAAGGCAACAAAATGGAATCAGGAATAGATGAAAAGAATGATGTTGCTATGGTGGTTAACTGTGTGTGTACAAATACTACTATTAGCTTTAGCCGGATATAACGGCTTTTTAAATTATGTCATAGACAATGATATAACTTATCTTAGTGAATTAATCTTTGTAACATGGGCAATAACTACTGTTGTGATGGGATTTAAACTAAAACAGTACGACTTGAATTTTGAAAAACAATGGTTCTTTTCAGAGGTGTGTATGACGCTGGGTATGATAGGAACAGTCATTGGATTTTTGTTGATGTTAGGTGGAAGTTTTGCGAAGTTAGACCCATCAAATGTGGCAATGATGAAAGAAGCAATTGCTGAAATGGCAGTAGGTTTGTCAGTCGCACTTATTACTACATTATGTGGCTTAATAGCGAGTTTGTTTATAAAATTACAAATCATCATAGTAGAGAAGCATGGCTAGGCATCATTACAATAGTTTTTTTGCTTTAAATGACTTACTATTCAATATAATGCTAGGATTCGCAGCGTTGTTTATTTTAGCATTTCTTTTAATTAATCCTATTGCCAAACAAGGTGATGTACTGGTAAAAGCGGAGTTTATCATACAGATGAGTTGGCCAGATAATCGTATTGATGACATAGATTTGTGGGTACAACGAGACGATGAAACCCCTATATCATATAGAAACAAATATTCAAACGAAATGCATTTAGAACGTGATGACCTTGGCACAAAAAATGACATGATAATGGTAGATGGCAAAAATAAGATAATCTTTGCAAATGAAGAAACTGTTACTATTCGTGGTATAGTTCCAGGTAATTATTATGTTGGAGCACATTATTACAGTGATATGGAAGGCGCAATGGTAGCCAAGAAAGAAACAGAACCAACAAAATGGGCAACAGGTCCAGTAGATGTGGAGATAGTAATATCCAAGATAAATCCATATTCAGAAGTGTTTCGCGAGACTTCTACTCTGCATAGAAAAGGTGACATATGGAATGTGATTGGATTTACGATAAATAATGAAGGCAATGTGACTGACATACATTCTCATAGTAGAAATTTAGGTCCTTCCGATTCCAAAAGCTCTTCTACATCCGCATATAATAGACAATAACATAGAAAATAAAATGTATATACTATCAGTTTCATCTTTAATATTTTTGTGCATAGTGACACTATACACATTGATACAGTGTCATAGAGGTAAATCATTATTAGTAGCTATAATAATACCAATGGCACTTGCTGCAACAATCATTAGCGTTCATGTGTTGACATGGTATAGAGGTCTTCCGCTCGAAGGATTTCCAGAAGAAACAGTGACAATACTTTTAGTCAAAGTAGAAAAACCCAATATATTAATTATTGCACAAAGAGACGATGAAGATATTCCTAGATACTGGTTAGTTCCATATTCAAGAGATGCGGCAGTAGCGGTCCAACAGGCATTGAACAATGGCAAAGCAACACAACGAGGCAAATTCAAAAAAATTGATGTAGATTGGATGGAAGACGGGCAAATGACGATATTTGAAAAACAAAATAAACCATATAAGGATGACAAATAATGTTTAAATTCTTTACGGACGCACAATGGCGTCTATGGGCTTATCTAGGCTCAGCGACAATTGTTGCCGCAGTATCATTCAGTGTGTACTTAGATGTACAGATAAACGAATGGTTTGGTACATTTTACGACCTACTCCAACGAGCATTGTCTGAACCAGGAGCAGTGACATTAGCAGACTTCTTAGAATCTACTTGGGTATTTGCTGGCATTGCCGCGGTATACATTGTAGTGAATGTAATCTTTAATGGATTCTTGGTCAATCACTGGACATTCCGTTGGCGTGAAAGTATTGCTAGTTACTACATGGACCATTGGCAGAATGCCAGAACGATTGAAGGTGCGTCACAGCGTCTACAAGAAGATACTCTAAAGTTCGCACGAATAGTAGAGAATTTAGGCATTGGATTACTTGAATCATTGCTTACACTAGGAGCATTTGGCTTTGTGATGTGGGGATTGAGTGCGCAAGTATCTGAATTGCCGTGGATTGGAACAGTAGATCATGCGCTGGTATGGGTAGTGTTCGTTACAGCGGCCGGTGGTACAGCGATACTTGCTTGGGTAGGCAGAAAACTACCAGGCATAGAATATGACATACAGAAAGCAGAAGCCGCATATCGCAAAGAGCTAGTATTAGGCGAAGATGATGCGAGCAAAGCAGAGCGTGGAACAGTAGATTTTCTTTTTGAAGATGTGCGAAAGATTCATTATCGTGCGTACCTACATTACTTCTACTTTAACATTGCTAAGTGGTCATATCTACAAGGCATGGTAATCGTGCCGTATCTAGCAATGGCACCGACTATTGTAGCTGGCGCAGTGACACTAGGCTTCGTTAGTCAAACAGGCCGTGCATTCAATAAAGTGGCAGAATCACTACAGTACATCATTAGGAGTTGGCTAACTATCGTGGAGTTAATCTCGGTGTACAAACGACTTCGTGAATTTGAACAGAAATTCAGTAAATAAATCTCAAAAAGTGCTTGACAGTCATCCGATTGTCAAGTACACTTATACTATAGTCACAGTACTATAAATCTCGTTAAACTTAAACACAACCGAACAGGAGTCTCAATATGAGCACAATGGATGTCGTCCAAGACATTGTTAAACACACAGCCGGTCTCGGCTTTATTTCCGCAGTTAAAGTAACTGGCACAGATTCAGAAACTAATCTAGACGCAATGGATGCTGACCGTACAGTAATTCTAAAAGCAAAACTTAAAAACGCAGTACCAGAATTTGCTGGTGAGTTTGGTCTAGGTAATCTAGGCTTTCTACAAGGTGTAACAAATCTTCCTAACTATCAAGCTGATGATGCTACGATAGATGTTGTATCTCGTGACCGAAATGGTGTATCATCGCCTGACCATCTTCTATTCAAAGATGTTGATGGCAACAATGACCAATATCGTTTCATGTCTAAAGAAATCATTGAGCAAACACTACAGACTGTTAAGTTTAAGGGCGTGGCATGGGATGTGACATTTGAGCCTACCAAGTCTAAAGTATCTGAGCTACAAGCAGTTGCTGGTATCTACGGTGGCATTGAGCCAAACTTTACAGTTAAGACAGAAGATGGTGATTTGATTATCACTGTAGGCGCAAAAGATGGTTCATTTACAGGCAAGCGTACATTTGCTAAGAATGTGACTGGTGAAATCAAAGAAGGTTTTGCGTGGCCTCTATCACAAGTTCTAGCTATCCTAAAACTAGGTATGTCTGGGTCATGTGCGATGAGTATTTCATCAAAAGGTGCGCTACAAATTTCTGTAGATTCAGGAATTGGTCAATACGACTACATTCTACCAGCACAAACTGTATAATTGGAAATGACTATGAGTGATAAACCAAAAGTAGAAGTAGAAGAATCAACTGTTTATGACAACTGTATGAACTTGATTGATGAAAACTACACACCTCCAGAGGCGACTACGTTTGGTTCTATCTTTGAGGCGACTCAGGCAGCGCCAGCAGAAAAGCTGGCTCCGCCCGAGACTCCTAGAGACGATTCGTACAAGACCATTCGCTTTCATTTCAGAAACGAATCTGACCTTGATGAATTTGCTCGTATGATTGACCAACGTATCACTCCAGATACAAAGAAACTATATCATCCTAAACCAAAAACAACATCATCATTGATTGAAATTGTTGAAACTGCTGGTTATTATGATGTAGCTGTTAAACCAGCAAAGAAATCTAAAAAACGTCAAATTGTTCAAACTGATCTTATTGAAGTGGTCAAAGACACTGGTAAGAACATTGACAAATGGCGTAATCATTGGAAAGGCATGCCAGAATATATTCAAGAAGACAATGGACCATGGAAGACTATTCCTGTAACATTTCAGACTGAAGAAGATATGGCAGATTTTGCTGAATTGATTGGACAAACTCTGACTGATAAAACAAAGAGTACATGGCATCCACGGCGTGAGATTACTAAAAACTATCTCATGCGTTGGGTAGAAGAAGATGCGGATGGTAACCGTGTGTATACACAGCCCAAGTATCCTCTTTACATTATCTCTAAAAATCGTCACGAGAGTATGTTTACATCTAGGTCATTGTCTCGTATGCGTATCAAGCATTACATTGCTATTGAGCCGCAAGATTGGGATAAATACCAAGAAGCACTAGACAACTTTGGTATTCGTGACTATGTTACACTTCTCCTGTTGCCATTCTCTAATCACGGTGATGGTCCAGGTAGAGCGCGTAACTGGTGTTGGGACCATTCTATGAATGTTCTAGGTGCTGAAAGACACTGGGTATTTGATGATAACATTCAAGACTTCTACCGATTACATGAAAACGAGCGTATTCGTGTTGAGTCTGGTGTAATGTTTAAAGTAATGGAAGATTTTTGTGACCGCTACGAAAATGTGCCATTGGCGGGATTACAGTACCGATTCTTCTGTGCGGCAGACCAATCATATCCCGGTTATGTAAAAAATACACGAATCTATTCTGCGCTCCTTATTGAAAACAAATGTCGCCATCGTTGGCGTGGTCGTTACAATGAAGATACTGATTTGTCGCTTAATGTTCTAAAAGACGGTGACGCTACAGTTCAGTTCAACATCTTCCTTCAAGGCAAATGCGCTACTCAGACAGTGAAAGGTGGTAACTCTACCGAGTTTTATCACAAAGAAGGTGTTGAAGAGGAAATGTCTGAAGAAGAAATCGCAGAGAAAGTTCGTAAAGAAGGCACTCGTTATAATGTCAACGGTACTGTTAATAAGTCCCGGATGTTAGAACGTATGCACCCAGACGAAGCACAAATGGTATGGAAGTATGGACGTTGGCATCATCATGTTGACTATCTTCCATTCAAAGATATCATGTTACGTCTAAAGCCTGGAGTTGAAGTACCACAAGGTATTGACAACTATGGGCTAGTAAAAAAAGTCTACAACTCAGCCGAAGAGGTTGACGCAGACTTGGGGTTCGCATCATCGGAAGATGATTCGGACATTTCATAAACCAAGGAGAATCATTATGATTACAGCAGAAAAGTTAGAACATCGTATATCTAATCTAAAAGAGCAACACAGAATGCTTGACAAAAAAATCTCATCCGACTATAATACATATATGGATGACACTGAGTTGAAACAGGAGAAGATGGAACGGTTACGACTGAAAAATGAAATCAAAGAGCTCCAAGAACAACTACAAACACTTAATTGATAAAATAGGAAAAAACGATGACTAAGAAAATACGTCTAGTTGATGAAGAGACAACAGAAGAAACAAGAGCATTGGATGGTACAGTTGCTACCTTCACAGCAGAAGAGAAAGCGCAAGTCATGAAATACATGGAAGCGATGGATTGGAAACTGTGGGAAATCTTAAAACTTCTACGTGCTCAAACTGAAACAAAATAATTCACACAAGGAAATATAAAATGTCTACTGATACCAAACTAACTATCAACGGTACTTACACAATCCAAGACATTAAGTATGATTTGCTAAAAATCATTGAACCACACGACGGATACATGTACAATGGCAAAGATGTTGCGCATCTACGTCACTTGTTCATCTGCTATCTAAATGACCTACGTAAGGCATACAAAATCAAAGAGTTCAACATTGAGAACACTGAGAAAGACAATGCTTACACCTTTGATGTTGATGTACGAATCCAAAAAGACCGTACATCTAAGAAATTGAAGATTCACGTAGGAAAACTTGTTCACTTCCGTGATCTATAATCTGTAAACAAGGGCTCTTCGGAGCCCTTTATGGAGATACCATGCAAAAGAAAGTATATTATTCATGGGATGATGTTGAGCACATGGTCCACAGCATTGTCAATCTAATGGCACAGGATGGTTGGCGACCAGACTACATTGTTGGTCTAACACGAGGTGGACTTGTTCCCGCTGTGATTCTATCTAATCTTACTGGCATTAAACTCCATGCGTTAGATGCTCGTTATGATGATGGCGGAGAGTCTAATCTATGGATGGCAGAAGATGCATATGGATTTGACAAAGAGTATGACGATAACTACTATCATCATCCGAACAAAGCTAAGAACATTCTTATCGTTGATGACATTAACAATAACGGCGAAACTTTTAACTGGATTATGAAAGATTGGCGTAGTGGTTGTTGTCCTGACAGTCCTAAGTGGGATGAAGTATTTGGTAACAATGTTCGTGTAGCTACACTAGTTGATAACATGTCTAGTAAGTTTGAAGATGTTGACTATGCCGCAGTTGAAATTAACAAAGCAGAAGAGAACATCTGGACTGTCTTTCCTTGGGAAGGAGAGAGAGATTATGGAAAATCAGTATAACATAACAACAATCACAAATGATGATATTATCACTATTGATGCCAGCGAGTTTGGTGGACTAACAGTAGATACAATTACATTTGATGATTGGCAGCCTGCTCCGCTTGTGCTAACCGATGGAGAAGAAAGTTACGATGTACTACAGGAGTTGAAAGACACAAAGGAAAAACTAGCCGCACTAGAATATTTGGTAGACCAGCTTCTAGAGCATTCACACTTTGACAGCACTGTGGCTGACCAGCTACAGAAAAACATAATGATTAAAAAACTAGCAGGAAAATAACATGAAGATTTCATTTGATTACTACACAAAAGACGGCGAAGCAGCCGTAAAAGCATACACGATGACAGTTCAAGCTACCACTGGAGAAGGCTGTTCAGCAGACCTACGATACGATGCGGAAGATGACTTACACAACATTATGGGAACACTTGACCACAAAAACATTGATGAATTGTTCGCTCTATTTGAGAGCGGCGGCTTCTCTGATGACCGATATTCATTTGAAGGTTAACACAACCGAAATACAATAACCCGCCTAGTGCGGGTTTTTTGTTTTAAACAACTAAGTTTACTTATTAGTAGTTTTTTCATAAATACAACATAATACTTACTCGGAGGCTAAAAACTACATGGCAAAACGATCATTCAGTGTTGATGCTGGCTTAAGGTCACTGGGCAACTCACTAGTAGAAGGCACAACTGTAATCCAAGGTGACATAATATTAGGAGAAGGTGCTAGAATAATAGGAGATGTTACCGCCTCCACAGAAACAAAGTTGGCATTCGCTGATATTTTAGACATGAACAGCAACAACATAAAAAATGTTGCTTATCCCGAACATCCATATGACCTGGCTAATGCTGATTTTGTTAATGATGTAATACAAAGTGGTATTACTGATATTTCTAGTATACAATATAACAGACTAGTATCATTAAATTCTTTACTGGATGACCCTTCAACTCTTGCATTTGTCAACAGTTATGTTGATGACAAAATATCTTACGCTGATTTCACTACGAGACTAGCACAAGCTAAAATAGTAATAGAGCAATCTATACAAGACGCAATACAACTACAATTTGACGAAGTTGAAGAAACGGCATTAGTAGAGGCATTGGCGGCTAGTCAACACGAATGGGATATATTAGAAAATAAGGTAGGAGAAGTTGCTAATATAACTATTCACCACTTTGATGTTCTTCAAAGTAAAATAGGAACACTCAACACTGCTATAACTCAACTCACACAAGACTTATCTGCTTCGTATGGTAACGTCCGTGCTACCGGTATAGCTGAAGCAGATACTAGAATTGATTTGGTAAAAGGAGCAGTTTCAACATTATATGATACATTGCCTGAAGTAAGAGAATATGCAGCTTCTACTGCTAATGCAATAACAGCCGGATATCAGGTAAAAATAAACAACAAAACATCAACTTCGTATGCTCAAGCCGCGCTAGATAGTAAAATAAACAAGGGACTAGGTGTGACTTGGTCTACTGAAATCACAGAAACTCCTACTATAGATGAGCCATTGACATTATTTCATGCTGGGACGATACAAGCAGAGCGTTTTGTAGGTGACGGTTCACAGTTGACCGGTCTTGCGGCAGGCGGGCTTTTCCAAACAGCGTGGGATAATATTACATATCTTCGTGAACGAGTTGATTATCTTCGTGAGTTGGTAGGTATTCCACTGACATTTACCGGCGCCACTCTTGTTAGACGCCTACATAATCCTTCTAGTAATGCTCAATCTAACTTTGGTAATGCGGTTGATGCTGCCAGTCAGTTAGTTGCTATAGGCGCTGAGAATCATGCCGAAACAGGTGCTAACTATTCTGGTCGAGCATATGTCATGGACAAAACAACGGGCGCTGAGACTATTTTTATTAACCCAACACCTTCGTCCGACGATGTATTTGGCAATGCCGTTGCTATTACAAGCGATGGAGCATACATGGTAGTTGGTTCAATTGGCAAGGATGACAGCTTTGTTGATTCTGGAAAAGCATACATATATGACACTAGTACAGGCGGATTGTTGGTCACATTAGATAATCCTAATCCTGATACAAATACTAAGTTTGGTTACTCTGTGGCATGTTCTGGTGATAGATTGGCGGTAGGTGCAATAAATGCTGATATTGTTGGCGATACTACTACTGCGATTGATGCGGGTGCCGTATACATTTACGATTTAACGCCTGGTCCAGACTTTGGAACATTATTGAGAACAATAGAGAATCCTATACCAAGTGATAATGAACGTTTCGGAACATCGGTAAGTATGTATAATCATAAACTTGCTATAGGCGCACCGGGCGACCAGAATAATGCTGGTGTAGTTTTTTATTATGATTTAGATAACGGCACAGGGCTGCCTACATATATAATTAATAATCCGTATACTGACGATGATGACAAACTAATAGACAACTTTGGCGAAAGTGTATCATTATTCGCTTCTACACTGGCAGTAGGCGCACCTGGCACCACTGGAGTAGACGGTGCCAATTCGGGCAAAGTATATATCTTTAGTACAGATACGAGCGCCCTACGTGTGTCTATTAATAATCCTAATCCAGTAGGCACTGGACAAGATGACGTATTTGGCAAGTCTGTTAGCGTATCAAATAACTTGCTCGTAGTAGGTGCTCCTTACGAGGACTCTGCTACATTAAATAACACAGGCGCAGTTTATGTATTTAACGCATTGACTGGCAGTATAATAACAACAATAGAGAATCCAGACGCCAATTCTGGTTCTTTCGGATACTCAGTATCCGTGCATGGCACATCTGTAGTGGTAGGTGCGCCAACTACAAGTTCGGATACAACAACAGATAA
>Ga0102951_1000250_pt1 | contig 18885 bp, 13 predicted proteins | sample SalPonA_B_H2O_MG_FD_78507 | JGI IMG/M metagenome (GOLD analysis project Ga0102951, IMG submission 78507) | Water microbial communities from South San Francisco under conditions of wetland restoration - Salt Pond MetaG R2A_B_H2O_MG | ecosystem: Environmental > Aquatic > Non-marine Saline and...
AGACCAAGAAATGCGACGAACCCTACAATATCGGTGACCGTCGTGAGAATGACCGAGCCTGAGAGCGCTGGGTCTATCTCAAGCTTATCCAAGATAACCGGCACAAAAACTCCTGCCAGAGCAGCAGCGACAATATTCAGCAGTATCGCCAAGCAAATTACAATGCCAAGCATGGCATCGGTAAACCAGAAATAGGCAACAACACCGATAACAATGGCCCAGATGACGCCATTCACCCCACCTACTTTTAACTCTTTTACCATAAGGGCCCGAATGTTGGCACTGGTGACTTGACCAAGCGCCAAACCACGTACAATAAGTGTAAGCGTCTGGCTTCCGGCTATTCCTCCCATACTCGCTACCACCGGCATTAATACTGCTAACGCAACGACTTGTTCTAATGTGCCTTCGAACAGCCCGATAAACCAGGAAGCTAAAAACGCAGTGAGCAAGTTAATACCTAACCATAACGCACGATTTCGAGCACTTTTCGCAACGGGCGAGAATAAATCTTCGTCTTCATCCATACCCGCAGATGCCATCACTTGTCGTTCGTAAAATTCATTCACCAACTCACTGGCAGAGGTGATATCTAAACGGCCTAGAAGCACATCATTTTCGTCGATAACAGGTAGCGAGGCCAACCCTGAACGCTGCACCTGAATCGATGCGGTCGTGGTTTCATCTGTACCCTGTAATGTAGTGACGCTGTCACTTTTTAAGGTACTAAGAGGCGTGTGATCAGGAGCAGAGAAAAGCGTATTTATTTTAACCAGCCCTGCAAACTGCCCAGAACGGTTGACCAAATAAATACTGTCGCAGTGCTGTGGAATATCGCGACGTAATAAGCGGAGTCCTTCACGCACCTTCGCATTCGCGGGTAACGCCAGTTGATCATGGGTAACCCAGTGTCCAACTTGGCCGTCAGGAAATTGCGTCGCGTCACGAAAGTACTTACGCTCCTGGCTATCTAGCGACTCATACGCCAAATCGACAAGCTTTGTCGGCAATGAATCAAGTAGTTCAAGTAAGTCTTCTGCGTCAATATCGGCAAAAATAGACGTCCATTCGTTATGCGGCGTCGCGTCAATAAGCAGTTCACGAGGGTCGCTACGCATTTCCACAAGCACATCTAACTTGCGGTCTCGAGCCATACCTTCCCATACGATAAGACGGCGATCGAGGGGCAGAGACTCTAATAAAGATGCTATATAGACCGTATCTTGGCCGCTCAATGCGGTAAGAATAGACGCTGGATCATCGCCTATGCTGTCAGATACAAACTCTTCAATTAAATCAGGTAATGGCTCAGCCATGCAGCACCTCCACGTAATGTTACACTTTGCTATCCAAGCATATAAGTGCCTGTTCCAAAGGCGATATGATCACCCTTTTCGTTGTGTAATTCCATTCTACACACTACCAATTTACTTCCTTTGCGAATAACCGATGCCGTAGCAATAAAACGTGCTCCCCGACCCGGTCGCAGATAGTCTACGCGCATATCTACCGTTCCCATAGTGGGCAAACGCACTTTTAGCTCAGATAGTTGAGATGCATCGGTATGCTTAATGGTTTCAGTTATCGCTACTAAACCGCCAATGGTATCTAGCATGGTGGCAGTAACGCCCCCGTGCAAGATACCTTTAAGCGGGTTACCGGTTAATTCTTGTTTCCAGTCTGCGTGGAGTTCAATGCCGTTATCGCCATCAACCACGTCTAATCCTAGTAAGGTATTAAATGGCATGGTGTCGTTGAATAGCCCAATGACAAATGCGGTCAGTGATACATGGGTCAAGGGGCGTTGTTCGTCTGAATTTTTTGAATGATGGTCTGTCATAATGTGTCCTTGTTAACAGCATAGTGCTTCACATTACGTTAATTATGAGTGAGTTACCGCTTTTATTAATTATCTACAAATATTGAAACGCTGAATTTTAGTATAGTTTTTTCGATTCAGTCGTGAAGCATAAGCAAAAAACGCGTAAAATCCCCCGCCATGACAATTGCAGCAACTTCCTCACCCGACTCTGACACCGATGTTTCATCGTGCACACCTGAATCTGTCTTAAAAGATGTATTCGGTTACGATGTATTTCGTGACGGCCAGGGAGAGGTTATTCATAGCGTGTGTAAAGGCTCTGACGCTCTGGTATTGCTTCCTACCGGTGGTGGAAAGTCGCTCTGTTATCAAATACCCGCCTTGGTACGCAATGGCACTGCTGTGGTGGTATCACCGCTCATCTCTTTAATGCAAGACCAAGTAGAGCAACTAACCGCGCTTGGCGTCAGTGCAGCCTATTTGAATTCATCGCTCGATCAAGATAAACAGCACAGTGTTACAGAACGTTTGATGGCGGGTAACATCGATTTACTCTATGTATCACCAGAACGCTTACTACAATTTAGCTTCCAGCAATTATTGAAGCGTATTGATATTGCCTTGTTTGCGATTGATGAAGCCCACTGTGTATCTCATTGGGGTCATGATTTCCGTCAAGATTATCGCGCACTGGGTCAGATAAAAGGTAAGTTTCCACATATTCCTGTCATTGGCCTTACTGCAACCGCCGATATTGCGACACAGGCCGATATTCTTACCCAGCTTCAGCTACAAGAGCCACTCGTCTACAAAGGGAGTTTCGATAGGCCTAATATCCGTTATCGCGTGATGTCAAAGTACAAGGCGTTTGACCAGGTGCTTGCCTATGTTAAGCAACAAGAAGGCAGCGGCATTATTTACTGCAATAGCAGGGCAAAAGTAGACGACTTACACGCCAAGCTGTTTCGTCAAGGCTTTCGTTGTGCCGCCTACCATGCGGGAATGGACGCCGACGAGCGAGAACTGGTACAACGCCAGTTCCTTAACGACAAAATAGACATTGTTGTGGCAACCGTTGCCTTTGGTATGGGCATTAATAAGTCGAATGTGCGCTATGTAGTTCATCACGATGTTCCCCGTAGCGTAGAGAGCTATTATCAAGAGACAGGGCGTGCTGGACGGGATGGATTACCGTCAGAGGCGTTGCTGTTATTTGATGAGAAAGATGCTGCGCGCGTTAAACAATGGATTGAACAGGGCGAAATAGCAGAGCGCAATGCCATTGAGTTACAGAAATTTGCTGCTATGGAGGCGTTTTCAGAAGCCCAAACCTGCCGAAGGCAAGTGTTACTCAATTATTTCTCTCAGTTTAGTGATAGCGCCTGTGGGAATTGTGATGTTTGCTTAGACCCACCAAAAATGATTGATGGCTTAGTGATGAGCCAAAAGGTCCTGTCATGTATTCTTCGTTTGTCTCAACAAGCATCGACGCAGTATGTCATTGATGTTATTCGCGGAAAGCAATTAAAGCGTTTGCAAGAAGCTGGACATCATCAGCTCTCTACCTATGGAATTGGCAAAGATAAATCAGACAGCTATTGGCACAACATCATCAATCAGCTTATTCATAAAGGGCTTATTCGTGTAGATATCACCGCAAACGCTGCGCTTCGGCTCACTGAGGCGGCCCGGCCTATACTTAAAAGTGACGTTGCTATTCAACTTGCTGTGCCTAGGCTCGAATTTAAACCAGATAAAAAAGCGAAACAGGCCCCGGCAAATTACGACCGAACCCTGTTCATTCGCCTTAAGCATTTACGTAAGGTATTGGCGGAAGAAAACGGCGTTCCACCTTATGTGGTATTTAGTGACGCAACCTTGGTCGACATGGCGTGCAAACTGCCTATAAATAGAAGCACTATGTTAGAGGTAAGCGGTGTAGGCCAAACCAAACTAGAGCGTTATGGTGAGGCCTTTATGCAACTTATCGACGACTATATCAACCGAGAACACTAATAAGTACATTTGGTACTAAGCGTAGGCGTACTCACCGCCCTTTTCTAACGCACGCTTATATGCTTCTCTTTCATGTACCCGCTTAACGTAGCCTTTTATCGCTGCAAAATCTTCAGCGCGACCACTTGCAACCAGCGATTCTAGCGGGAATATCATTTGCACATCAGCGCCGGTAGGTGCGTCGCCTGCAAACCAGGTATTGCTTGATAAATATGACTCGACGTATCGTAAGCTTTTTTCAAGGTTTGGTCGGTAGTAGGCATCCAAAATCCCATCGATCAGTTTATTAGTGATAGGCTTTATAAAAAACGGCTTTGACCCTTTTTGACGTGCTTTCTCAAGTACAAGGTTTGCCACTAAAGGCGGCATCAATGAACCTTCTGCAAAATGTAACCAGAACCAATACTGCTGCAGTGTTTCGCCCGTCTCTGGCATAACGAAACTCTCTTTAGCGTGGTGTTTTATCAAATACTCAATAATAGCTCCTGATTCAGCGATGGCACCATCAGGCGTGGTTAGTACAGGCGAGCGACCAAGTGGGTGCACTGCCTGCAACGCGTTTGGAGCAAGGTTAGTGTTGCTATCTCTTTGGTAATGCTCAATAGTATAATCGACCCCAAGCTCTTCGAGTAACCATAGGATCCGTTGAGAGCGAGAATTATTTAAATGATGAAGTGTTAACATACTATTCCTTGAACGCGATAATGCTAGTAATGGATTCTGGTACTAGTTATACAACACTGCGCTAGGATAAGATTAATTTTCCCGTCAAAATGTCCGCGAAATTCGTTTTTTTCATTGATTCACTCCCATCAGCAGATGTTATAGGCGCGACACCTGTGACTTACCTTTCCATTTTAGGTCGTTTTTGCTACTTTCCACGGTGTGCTCTACATATAGAGCAAACTTTATATATTTGCCCCCACACCAACACAGTAAGGTGCTACGTTATCAATGACGTATTCAAATAAGATAGATAAAAGCACGATACTTAATAGTCTTGTACCGCAAGACAACGCCGTGGTCATCGCTATTGCTATGCCGTCCACGCCTTTGAAAACATCACAGCTAATTGACGCGTTTTGCACCTTTTTCAACTGTCGGGCACAACCGACTGATTGGGGAGCCGATCGTTGCCAAGCGATTATCGCAGCGAAAGATGAGTCAGACGCGCTTTCCTTTTTAATGAATATTGATTGGCTATGCGACGCTATTTGGTTGGAACCTCTTGGAAATAATCAAGATATCAAAGCGCTACTTCAGTATTTAACGACAAAGAATGTGTAATGGGGTACGCATTTACTTTCTTTGTATCAAACTCTTCCGTTAGTATAGAGGCTAGAAAATAATAATAAGGTTTCAATGTTGTGACGTTATCGCGGCAAAAAGGATTATTTGCGTTATATACCCTCTTAGTAATACTAAGTGCGTTCGTGGGCATGTCGGCGCATGCGAATAACGACGCAAATACGCTTGTAATCAATGAAGCCTTTAAAACGCAAAGAATTAACGACTATGCATCGGTAACCGAAAGCCGACAATCTGCCACCTATTTTGATGTACTTAAAGGGGTCGCACGGTCAACGGAAAATACAGGCAATGAGAACAACGACAACCGCATTTGGTTGTCGACTACGATTGAAAACAGTGGGTACAGCACAGTGCCACTTGTTCTCAATATTGATAGGCTCAATATTGACGACCTTCAACTCTATCTCCTAGATACTAGCTCACGTATTATCAAGTCATACCGTTATCAAGCGGGTAAAGGAGATTTTTCGCTAGCGAAACCGCTACCCACTATTCGACTACCCTTCTCGCTGAAAGCAGAAGAACAAGTACGCTTACTCGTTGGTATTGATGATGATGGTTTAAAACAGTTTCCGATATCATTGTGGCATCACACCACGCTCGCGCAATACGATAGAAGTATGCTAGCACTGCTCGGTGTGGTGTTTGGAGTACTCTCAATTCTTGCCGGCTACTTTCTGTTGTCGTATTTATACCAACGCACGCCGGCACGCTTTTGGCTATCTATAACCAATGGTATTTTGTTCGCCTTGTTTTTCTTAGCACAAGGAGGGTTATCGACTTGGCCCTCATTGACTAATTACAGTGAAACATCTTTTGCCGTTTTGTTGGGGCTCACGTTTTTATCACTTGGTAAAGTTACGCATAATTTATTTCCCCACGTCCCGCTTATACTTCGCAGTGTGACCTTTTTACTTCCCGTTGCGATGATCGTTGTCGCGTTAAGCGGTAGCGCGTTTCACGCCGTAAAAACGCTGTTTCTTTTTAGTGCTATCATTGGTGTATATCACATCCTTCTAGCATTTGTATTTCGACGCAAAGCGTCATTGGCCTTAAGCCGTATTTTCATCGTAGCGTGGCTTAGCTTCTTTTGTGTGTACGCTATTTTTACCCAAACGATATTTGCAAATTTGGTTTATACGGAATTCGTCGTATCTGCCTTGATCGTCACACTAACACTTGGGCTTTTATGTCTTGGCTTTAGTGTTGAACTTAAAGAGCGGAGCCACAACAAACAACAGCTCTCTGAGCGTGAAGCCACCATTTCAAACTTAAGCCATTTTTACGATTTGTTTCGCAATTCTGCAGAGGGGCTTTATACATCGACCGTTGAAGGGCAGCTTAAGACGGTTAATACTGCGATGTGTGCAGTATTTGGCTATGACGACGAAGAAACCATGCTGCAAGGCGTAACAAGCACTATCTAGTTTTACGACAACGTCGACGACCGCGCCGCACTCTTAGGCATACTGCTTAGCGAAGGGCAAGTAATAGGAAGAGAAATTAAAGGTAAACGTTCAAACGGAGAATCGTTTTGGTTTTCGATTTCATGCCAAGTGAGAGGCGAAGGCGACGACAGATTTTTATATGGTTCGATTATCGACATCACTGAGCGTAAACAGTCAAACCTTAGCCTTGAGTATATGGCCACGCATGACTCGCTAACCGGTGTGTATAATCGCAGGTTTTTTGAGACCACGCTAAAAAATAGACTTGCCGAGCATGCAGCCACCCCTGTGGTTATTTTATACCTTGATTTAGACCGGTTTAAAATAATAAACGACACTTGTGGACATAAAGCAGGTGACGCACTTATCAAAGAAATTTCGCAACTTCTCGACAAGAGTTTGCCAGACAATGCAACCTTATCACGCCTTGGGGGTGATGAGTTTGGGGTTATTGTTGAACATTGTGACGAAGAGACAGCTTACCGCCATGCAGTGAACATACTTAATGCTGTGAGAGACTTCCGCTTTATGTGGGAAAATCGCATTTTCAATCTTGGAGTGAGTATTGGGCTTGCGATATGTGACGACTCTGCACTTACCCCTGAACAGTATCTGAGCATGGCAGATGCAGCCTGTTATTTTGCCAAAGAACAAGGACGAAATCAGGTACATTGTTACAGTAAACACAACGCAGGCATGCAACGTTATCAATATGAATTAGACTGGGTAACCACGATTAATCAAGCGCTAGAAGAAGAGCGATTCCTGCTTTACTATCAACCGCTCCGCCCTTTGTCGCGTCAAAATGACGGCCATTATTATGAAATTTTATTACGGCTGCAGCAAAAAGACGGCAATATTATAGAGCCCACTGCATTTTTACCCACCGCAGAACGGTTCGAGATGAACGTCAAAATAGATAAGTGGGTGATATCGTCAACGTTTGCTTACCTCAGTGCCAACCCAGAGCATTTAGCACAACTCAAAAAGTGCAGTATTAATCTAAATTGCCACTCACTGGCTGATCGCGATTTTAAACTTTACGTATTAAATGCGTTTGAACAATACCGTATTCCGTTCGAAAAAATATGTTTTGAAGTAATTGAGTCGGTAGCCATTATCAAAATGGATGACACCATTGATTTCATGCGCGCATTCAATGAATTGGGCTGTACGTTTGCCCTAGACGATTTTGGAAGTGGGTTTTCATCTTATAGCTATTTGAAAAGCCTGCCGGTCTCTCAAGTAAAAATAGACGGTAGCTTTATAAAAGACATGCTTATTGATCCTATTGATGCCGCGATGGTGGCCTCTATTAAAGAAGTCGCAAGGGCGATGGGCATGCTAACAGTAGGCGAATTCGTTGAAAATGAAGCGACAATGGTAGAGCTAGGAAAAATGGGTATCGACTTTGCGCAAGGTTTTGGGGTGAAACCGCCCGCCCCACTCAAAGAATTTGTTCCCTTGTGATCACAGCTTGTAACGTAGTCTTTATCACACTACGAATGTGCTACTATTAACGAGTGAGATAATGTAACATTATCACATTAATAAATGGGGAGATGAACCTGTCTCAGCCCCTTGTAAAAGGCAAGAACACCCCCACTTTACGCTTAACGTCCCGGGTGTAGAAGTAACATGAGCAGCAAACAGCCTAAATACGAATTTGTCAGTTCAGCTAAATTGCCAACACGCATTGGTGATTTCAAGATCCATGGTTTCGTGGAAGCCAGTGGGCAGGAGCATGTCGCTCTGTCTTACGGTGACTGGAAAGAAGATGACATAGTACCAATAAGAATTCATTCTGAATGCCTTACCGGCGATGCATTGTTTAGCACACGTTGTGACTGTGGATTTCAGCTTGAAAAAGCCATGCAAAATATTGTTGATAAAGGATTTGGCGTATTGCTTTATCTTCGTCAGGAAGGCCGTGGCATAGGCCTACTTAACAAAATCCGAGCCTACAACCTTCAAGATAGCGGTATGGACACGGTCGAGGCAAACGAACACCTTGGGTTCGATGCCGATTTGCGCAGCTATGATATCTGTAAGCTTATGCTTGATACGCTTAATGTAAAGCATGTTGAATTAATGACCAACAATCCAAAGAAAATGGCTGCTTTGCAAGCGCTTGATATCGACGTGGTATCGAGAAGGCCTATCGACCACGGCCTCACTAAAGATAATAAGCACTATCTTAAAACGAAAACAGAAAAATTGGGTCACGCTTTCGACCCGCATATTTTTAAATAACTCCCTGTTATAAAGTTAATACCTAGGCTGGACAATATATTCAGTTTGGTTCAGCTTAGGTTAATACACTTCACGTTATATTTCATACAGACTTTGTGACATTGCCCGCTTTCGAACGTTATCGATAAGCATAGCAATGTAAGGAGAACGTATGAAAAACATAACGATAGCGGTAGTACTCGCACTCGGTGCTTCGGGCATTGCACTTCCAGTAAGCGCACAAACAACGCCACCTCCTGTGACCAACGTGCAGAACATCACTTACAGCGATGCTGAGCTTGATAGCTTACTTGCTCCTATTGCCTTGTATCCTGATACATTGCTTACGCATATTTTGGTAGCCACCACCTATCCACTTGATGTTGTGTCAGCTGACAGATGGCGTCAAAGTAATAAAGACTTAAGCCCAGACCAAGTTGAACAACTTCTAGAGCCCGTTGATTGGGATCCCAGTGTAAAAGCACTCGTGCCTTTTACCGATGTTCTGAACACTATCGCCGAAGATCTTAACTGGCTCCAACAACTCGGTGACAATGTATTGATCAACCAGTCTCGTGTACTTGCTCGCGTACAAGTATTGCGCCAACTCGCCATGAATACTGGGAACTTACAATCGAACGACTACCTTGAAGTAGAGCGAGAGAAAGAGGTCGTTTATATTGCGCCTCGTCAACGCGAGGTGGTTTATGTTCCCTATTATGACCCCGTTACCGTTTATGGTCACTGGTGGCATCCAATCGCCCCCGTTCGTTGGAATCACCATGTAAGTTACCATCGCACAGGCAATTTTTATTGGGGTCCTAGTATTCGTCTGTCTACCTTTTTCTATTTCGGCGGTATTCATTGGTCAAACAGACATGTGGTCATTCACCGCACGCCCGTTACACGCTACTTTCGCGGCAGCCAGCGTAAACGTGTAATTAGCAACGGTTATCAGCGCTGGGAGCACCGTCAAGATCACCGCAGAGCAAAATACTCTGAGCGTGTCGTACGAAGTGCACCTGCTGTATACCAGCATCGCGAACAGCCGGTATCAAGAAACTACGTACCAAAAAATACGAATACACGTGGGGTGACAAATAAGTACGCCCACGCACAGCGCGTGACAGAAAATAGGGTAAGTAAACATCGCGAAAATACGCCAATGCAAGACACCAAGTCTCAGTGGTTGCATCGAACCGCGAAAGCGCAGACGCCCATTAATCGTGAGCAAACAATTAAAAACGGTTTACGAGCTCAGTCACAAAAACCCGCGAGGTATACTGAAAGGCAACTGCCTGCCAAGGTAAAAAATACAACACGTAAAGTAGATAGAGAACAATCAATTCGCGATGAATTACGCAGCAACAAACAGCAAGTTGCACGCTATTCAGAGCCTAGACAGGTGAGCCCTTCAACGCATAGGCAGCAAACAGTGCAACAAAAAGTGCAGCGACAAGGAAGGGATGTGAGCAGCGTTAAACGCAGCCAACCCACAGGAAAAGAACGGCCTGTAAACGTGCAGAGGCCGGTAACGCAAAAACGCAATTATGAGGTCGCACGACAAGAAAAACGAACCGCGCCACAGACACGCAGTAGGCCTCAACGAAATGAGAGCCGCCCGGAAAAACGAGAGCGTTAGTCGCCATTTAGCACAGACTCAAAGGGCCTAATTTAATCATTAGGCCCTTTTTTTAACTGCGCTTTTCACATAACTTATTGTTTCGTGGCTTGCAGCGACGAGTGATAGCGTAGCATTGCAGAAACGAAGCGCTGACATGACGCCTCATCTAAATTGAAATAGAGCGAAGGTTCAATTAACTCAAGCTCCATGATGGCCCATGAACCTGACAGGTCAATAAGGTCAACCCGGGCATAGAGCGCCGGCGCCGGCATACTCGCAAGGGCCATCTCAGCCACTTTGCATTGCTCTGCGGTCGGTGTAACCAATTTAAGCCGCCCGCCATGCTCTTCTTGGACACGAAAATCACCTTCTGCCGGTGTTTTCAAGATAGCGTGACTAAGGACACCGCCAAAATAAAATAAAGAGTACTCTCCTTCTTCAACCACGCTTGGTAGAAAAGGTTGAATCATAAACGGACGCGAATTGAAGGTTTGTGACAATACCTTTATATGCGTATCGATGTTCGCTGGCGTAACTTTAAAAGTATCGTCTGCATTAGCACTAAGCACGGGTTTCACGATTAACTTATCACTTTTCAGTAAATCAAACTGTTCGCTTAAGGCATCTTCATTAAACACCGACTGCCAACATGTCGGTACGGTTAAGCACCCTTTTTCAGCAAGGTCTTGAAGATAGAATTTTTCAATATTCCACTGCATCAATGATAGTGGATTTAATAACGTGGTTGATGCGGCATCAATCTGTGCCAGTACAGTCAAAAAAGCACTTGGAAACTGCTGATAGTCCCACGTGCTGCGAACTACAACGTAATCATATTGTGACCAATCATGATTTTTAACATGCCAAGAGACAGTGGTAACACGCCAGCCTTTAGCATTGAAAAACGGAATAAGCAGCTCGTCATAAACAAAAAACGCTTCCAAATTATCAGTGGAAAGAAACGCCACATGGCACATTAGTAAATACTCCTTAATATCATTCACGTTTGGCAGATAGGAGCCGATATCCCTATTACAGCACCCTTTTGATTTTAGCGTAAGACTATCAATTAGTGTGTGGTTAGACCAAAGTTAAATGGCTGAAATAGCAAGTAACGCTTAAAATACATGGTATTAGCAGACCAACTGCTTTTCGCCTACACTCAGTGCATGGCGCACTTTCGCTGGAGACAAATATGCACTACCCATGGCATCTCGAAGGACATAAGATTTTTCGCGTAGTTTTGCTGATTCAGTTAGTGATTTCGGTCGCAATTGGTATGATCACAGGCGAACTTCTTGTCGCTTTTGTTTTTGGCATTCCAATCGCTGCCATTCCGCTTATTTTAAGCTTCCAGCAACCCTACGCTGCAATAAGTAGGCACGCGATGGCCATCGGGGTACAGCTGCTAACGGCACTTCATATTCACCAATCGTTCGGCCTTATCGAAATACATTTTGAAATTTTTGTACTGCTTGCTTTCTTATCCTGTTTTAGAGATTGGAAGGTGATAGCAACCGGTACTGCTGTAGTGGCAGTCCACCATATCAGTTTCTTCTTGCTACAGTCGCAAGGTGCCTCAGTCATGATTTTTGAGGAAGGTCACGTTACTTTCTCGATGTTGTTGCTTCACGCCGTGTTCGCTGTCGCTGAAGGCGGCGTATTGATGTATATGGCAAAACAAGCCCATGAAGAAGGTGCAGGCGCTGCTAAGCTCCGCCTTACTATAGAGAAGATGCAGCGCAACGACGGGCAATTAGATTTAACCGTAGAGATTGACCGCAACAGTAAAACCGTGAAGCCGTTCGGTTTATTAATCGACCAAGTGAAAGAGCTAATAGCACTTGCCTCATCGCTAACAGACGATGTCGTGCGTGGCTGTGAAAAAATGGAAAGTGCGGCCACAAATATGTTCAAAATCAGTAAAGACACTGATCAAGAGCTTGCCATGGTCTCTGCTTCTTCTGAAGAAATTGCCCAAACCATGCAGTTATCAACAGAGCAAACCACCATTGCCAGCGACAAGGCAACTGCCGCGCAGTCATCCTCTGAAAAAACCAGAGAGTCTATCTCTAGCACTAGCCAAACCATTAATTCATTGCGTAGTACGCTAAACAATGCCGCTAAAACCAATGAGGCGTTGAACGAGCAATGTTCACATATCTCTGAAGCGATGCGCTCTATTACCGCTGTTGCAGAACAAACCAACTTACTAGCACTGAACGCGGCAATAGAATCGGCTCGCGCAGGTGAACACGGTAGAGGGTTTGCTGTTGTTGCGGATGAAGTACGAACACTTGCTATACGTTCAAAAGAGAGTGCCGACCAAATCTCCACCATTACTGAGCAACTTGTCAATCAAACGGCAAGCTCGGTCACGCAAATGCAAACCTGCATTGAACTTGTCGATAAAGCGGTAGGCTCGTCCGAAACGGCGACAGAGGCAATGACAAGCATCATGGAGCAAATACGCTTTGCAAGCGAGAGCATGACTGAAATTGCCACATCAGCGGTTGAACAAGAGACTGCCTCTGCATCGATTGCTGCAAGTACGTCGCGCTTAAGTGAATTTACGTCACAAGAACTTGCCACCGCTGAAGCACTGGCGAGCGAAGTCGACGTACTTACCGATATTTCACAGAAAATGCGACAAGCCATCGAACGATTTAAGGTGTAATGTCTACACGATTAAGTTGGGTGCTTTTGATTGTATGGGCGGTAACATTGCTTGCCGCCATGCTTGCTTATGGGCAACGGCAGCTTTCTGTATTCGACCCCGAAGGCAGTCTATTATACGCTTCAACTTACCCTGACTTTGACCATCGCGTTGTCTCACTGCTACGTAATCACGGCATCACCGGAGCAAGCATTGTTCATGTAGGTACACAATCTCAATGCTACTGCGAATGGTTGACGACTGCGCACCAAACGCAACTTTCTAATAGACTAGACAGCGCACAATATCGCATTGCGCAAGTGACTATTGAAACGTTACCAGCGTTACAACAATTACTGCCATCAATACCTGCGTTAATCGTTATTGACGATAACAATCAGCTGCGTTATTTAGGCCCATATTCGACAGGGTATGGCTGTTTTACTGGTAAAACGTTGGTAGAAGAAATTGCCGCGTACACCACACAGCGACCTTACACGGGCGCGGTTATCAACACCGACGCAGAAGGGTGTTTTTGTCCTTCATCGACGTAAGCCATTCGCTTTAGACAGAGACGGGAATTGATGAGGGATGTGAAAGTCCTTTCAAATGAGCCACTACACTTCTTCCCAATGCACTGAGGTCGTAGCCACCTTCAAGCATACTAACAACTCGACCTTCACAGCACACATCTGCAATGTCGCGTATATGTTGGCTTATCCAGAAATAATCATCTTCGACCAATCGTAAATGCGCCATTGGGTCCTCGGCATGTGCATCAAAGCCCGCAGAGATTAAAATAAGCTCAGGCTGGAAGTTCTTAAGCGCATCGAACCAATGCTGCACTTTGGTTCGAAAAACCTCTCCAGTACTCCCCGCATCGAGTGGTACACACATAATATTACTGGCTGATACAGGCGAACCTGAGTGTGGGTAAAAAGGATGTTGGAAACTTGAACACAGCATGATGCGCTGATCGCCGGCGACAATTTGCTCGGTACCATTACCGTGATGCACATCAAAATCAACAATAGCAACACGCTTTAAATGGTAAGTTTGCAACGCATAACGCGCTGCAATCACAATGTTGTTGAATAAACAAAAGCCCATCGCACTGTCGTAGGTAGCATGATGCCCTGGCGGCCTTGTTGCACAAAACGCCTGTCGGTCACTGCTTTGCATAACCCAATCTACCGCATTGCACCCCGCTCCGGCTGACTCTAGCGCCGCAGGTAAAGAATGTTGCATTAAACCCGTGTCGTCATCCAACCAAGCGACACCAGGCTCAACATTTTCTGCTGCATTGCCTGTGTTTGCGGTTGGTCTGAGTGTAGCGGCACGCTCGAATACACTTTTTATGTAGTATGGGTCGTGGGCAAGGCTAAGGTATGCCTCAGGGATAGGTGTTGCATCGGCATGCTCACAAATCATGTCTAAACCCGACGACAATAACTGATCGTCTATGGCGTATAGCCTATCGGGTGATTCAGGATGCTCAGCCCCCATATCATGCTTGGTACAGTGCTTACCGCGAAATATTCGAATGGTCATGATAGTGACGCCACATCGAGTACAAGCTCAACATCGCTTGGGTCACCGGTAAAAACACGGGTAAACTTGGCTTGTTCAAATATCGTGATCATAGGCTTATTGTCTCCTCTAACATAAGCCATCATCTTGCTGATACCACGTTGTTTGGCGATATCGATGAGTGCATGTAACAAACGGCTGGCCATTCCTTTTCCCTGCTGCGTTTCTCTTGTCACAAAAGCGGCCTCACAGGTATTTGTTGCTGCATCATAATAAAACCGCCCCACCGCGTGAATGGTGATTCGAGAGCCCTCTTGACGGACAATGCACAACGCAGCGTCTGAGCTTTGATCGACGCTCACCAAGTTACATGACTTCTCGCGAGACATTTGCTTAGGGTCGTAGTTATATCGAAGACGAAGCGTTTCTTTCGTATGCGAGTAAAAGAATTCCTGAAGACGCCGTTCATCTGCCGGGTTCAATGGCCGCATGTAAAACTTTTCGTTGTGAATTTGAAGTTTTTTTAGCTGTATAGCGCCCAATTCAGGAATGTCGGTAGGGTATTTTTCTTGATAGTGCGGTACCCAATAATGCTGGCGAATCTCTTCAAGCAAGTGTGCTCTGAACTTGGGATGCGCTACTCTAATAAGCTCTAATGCTCGTTCCCGGATACTTTTTCCCTTCAGCGATGCAATACCATACTCTGTCACCACATATTGTACGTTGCCTCGCGAGGTCACCACCCCTGAGCCTTCTGTTATCCGTGGCGTAATTCTTGATATGGCTTCGTTTTTCGCGGTTGACGGTAGCGCGATAATAGCCTTTCCACCTTTACTGATAGACGCACCTGTAACAAAATCAACCTGCCCTCCTATGCCACTGTAAAAGTCATAACCAAGAGAGTCGGCGACCACCTGTCCTGTCAAATCCACCTCTAATGCGCTATTTATAGCAACCATGTTGTCATTTTTAGCGATATTGGTTGGCTTGTTGACATAGCTGCTAGGGTAAAATTCAATGTGTGGGTTGCTATCAATCAGGTCGTATAATTTACGCGTACCAATAGCGAAGCTCGTGACCACTTTACCGGGGTGAAACGTCTTCTTTTTATTGGTCACTGCGCCAGACTCTAACAGTTCAATAATACTGTCAGTAAGCATTTCACTATGAATGCCCAAGTCTTGGTGATTACATAAATACTTTAATGTGGCATTGGGTATCTTACCAATACCAAACTGTAAGGTGGCGCCGTCATCCACTAACATAGACACGTATTGCCCAATACGTTCAGCGACCGAATCGATGGGCGGGGCCGTTACCTGAACCAGCGGTTCGTCGGCCTCTATGCACGCATGAATTTCACGAATATGAATATAAGAATGCCCAGCCGTACGAGGCACATTGGGGTTAATTTGCGCAATAACTTTTTTACTTTGGCGTACAGCTGACATCCCGATATCGACCGATGCGCCCAAAGAGCAATAGCCAAATTCATCCGGCGGGCTGACGTTTATAAGCGCAGCATCTAAAGGTAATGTGCCATCGTTAAATAAACTTGAAACTTCAGAGAGAAAGACTGGCGTGTAGTCAGCGCGACCTTCATCAACGGCACGGCGCATTGTTTCGCCACCGATAAAGAAAGTGTTGGCTTTAAACAAGTTTTTATATTTTTCATCAACCCAACGGGTATCGCCTAGCGCAAGCATGTGCACTAATTCAATGTCGCTCAGCCCATTGCTATTGTCGATAAGATGTTGAACAAGCGCATAGGGAACAGAAGCATTACCGCCGACAAACACTCTACATCCAGACTTTATGAGTGATTGCCATTCAGGTTGGGGGGGCAAGGAGAACGTCATTCCAATGAGCCTTTTATGCCAAAAACCATATGCTAATAATGCCACAAACTATCATTATTTCACGTACTGTTAGGTAAATTATCGTAGGCGATTAGTCTTAAATACAAACGGCTGCAGCCAAAAATGAAAGGCGTTGCACAGAATATCATTGCTTTGTGACAGCCGATGCCCGTCGCGCACGCAGAGCAGCTGTGCCTGCTTTTCTTCTGCATAGTTTAGCGTACTCGACATTGGCGTAATATCGTCTTGCCAACCATGAACAATAAACGTTGGGCCGGTGAAGTCATAGTGCTGTACATCGTAGCCAGGCAACCACAACGCGGGCGCAAGCAAAAATACACCTTTAACCGGCACGCTCGCTGCGGTGACCAACGATACATAACCGCCCATACTAGAACCGACTAAGATCACATCACCCTTGTGAGGGGTAATATATTTAGTTAGTCGCTCTACACGTGCGTCAGGTGACGACAAATCTTGGTAGTCAATACTCTCTACCGCGAAGCCAAGGGCAGTGGCCACATCGGCTAGCGACTTAATTTTACTGCCCCATGGCCCACTTTCTTTGCCATGAGAAAAAACAACTGTCGTCATAACCACTCCTTTGCCCTAGGCAACTAGCGTTGCCACCACCCTCGTTTATCGTGAGAACTTATTGGCTATCGTTCTTTTTGTGAAACAGTCTCTCTACCATTACATAAAACATAGGTACGAAGAAAATAGCTAAGAACGTAGCGGCAATCATGCCACCCATAACGGCAATACCAATTGCGTTTTGGCTCGCTGCCCCAGCGCCACTGGCAAGTGCTAAAGGTGTAACCCCTAATATAAACGCCATAGACGTCATTAAGATTGGTCGGAAACGCTGAGACGCGGCATTTGATACCGCTACCATCAAATCTTCGCCGTTTTCATACTGCTCTTTAGCAAACTCGACAATAAGAATTGCGTTTTTCGCAGCCAAGCCCACCGTAGTTAAGAAAGCCACCTGCAAATACACATCGTTTGGCAAACTGAAAACATAGGCGGCGACAACAGAGCCCAAGATCCCCAGAGGCACGACGAGCATTACCGCGAAAGGCACCGACCAGCTCTCGTATAGCGCAGCCAAACACAGAAATACGATCAGTATTGATATGGTATAGAGCATAGGGGCTTGAGAGCCCGCTTGTTGTTCTTCAAACGATAACCCCGACCACTCGATGGCAAAACCAGAGGGAAGCTGCTCGACTAGCTTTTGCATTTCTTCCATTGCTTCACCCGACGACACACCTTCGGCTGGGCTACCTTGAATATTTACCGATGACACACCGTTAAAGCGCTCCAACTTAGGCGAACCATATACCCACTGCGTGGTAGCGAACGCACTGAATGCCACCATATCGCCGTCGGCGTTACGCACAAACCATTTATCAAGGTCATCAGAAGTCATTCGATGCTGCGCATCAGCCTGCATGTAAACACGCTTTATTCTGCCACGGTCAATAAAATCATTAACGTAACTTGACCCCCACGCTATCTGCAACGCACTGTTTATTTCGCTAAGATTTAACCCTAAAGCAGAGGCTTTTTCGCTGTCGATATTAATTTTAAATTGAGGAACGTCACTCAACCCATTAGGGCGCACGCCTGCAAGCTTAGGGTTTTGGGCGGCCATACCTAACAACTGATTTCGCGCGTCCATTAACGCAACATGCCCATTCCCACCTCTATCGACAAGCTGCATGTCGAAACCGGTGGCATTTCCCAACTCCATGATAGGCGGTGGCACAATAGGAAACGCTGACGCGTCTTCAATTTTACTAAAGGCACCAAACGCGCGGCCTACCACAGCGAACGCTGAGCTGTCTTCATCGCGTTCACTCCAATCGTTCAAGTTCAAAAATGCCATGCCAGCGTTTTGCGCCTGCCCTGCAAAGCTAAAACCCACCACCGCAAATAGCCCATTAACAGCCTCTTTTTCTTCTTCAAGGAAGTAATCTTCGGCCTGTTTTATCGATTCTAAGGTTCGCCCTGCGGTTGCGCCTGGTGGCGTGCTGATCAGCACCATCATTCGGCCTTGGTCTTCGTCAGGCAAAAAGGAGCCAGGCAATTGGCTAAAGATAAATACCATACCGCCCACTAACAGCCCATACACGACAAAATAGCGTTTCGCACGTTGAGCCATGTGCGTTGTAGTACGTTGGTAGCTGTCCCGCCCTTTATTGAAGTTACGGTTGAACCAACCAAAAAAGCCTTTGTTCTTATCGTGGTCGTCTGAATGTTTTTTCAATAGCGTGGCACACAGTGACGGCGACAACACAATAGCGACAAGAACAGAAAAGCCCATCGCAGACACGATAGTTATTGAAAACTGGCGGTATATTGCACCTGCTGAACCACTAAAA
>Ga0102951_1000251_pt1 | contig 18851 bp, 15 predicted proteins | sample SalPonA_B_H2O_MG_FD_78507 | JGI IMG/M metagenome (GOLD analysis project Ga0102951, IMG submission 78507) | Water microbial communities from South San Francisco under conditions of wetland restoration - Salt Pond MetaG R2A_B_H2O_MG | ecosystem: Environmental > Aquatic > Non-marine Saline and...
GCTGGGAGGTCGCGCCGCTGTTATCGTGCCAGATGGCGTACTGTTTGGCTCCTCCAAGGCTCACCAACAGCTGCGTCAGGAGCTGATCGAAAATAACCAGCTCGAAGGCATCATTAGCCTCCCAAGTGGTGTATTCAAACCCTATGCCGGCGTTAGTACCGCGATTCTGATGTTTACCAAAGGCGGCGCTACCGAGCACGTCTGGTTCTATGATCTGCAAGCTGATGGTTATTCATTAGACGATAAACGAACACCGTTAAAAGGTGAAGGCAGCAACGACTTGCCTGACGCCATTGCCAAATGGAAACAATACCGAGCGTTGGTTGAAGAGAACGCATCGACCGAAGAAATTGCTAAAGCCTTTGGCGACAAGACCCAGAGAGCCTTTGTGGTCGATGCCAAGGACATCGCCGACAGCAAGTTCGACCTATCCATCAACCGCTATAAAGAAGTGGTGTATAAGGAAGAGCAGTACGGCGATCCAAAAGATATTTTGAAAAAGCTAAAGGCATTGGAAAATGAAATCCTCTCAGATTTAGATGAGCTGGAGGGAATGTTGTGATGGATACGTTTGCTTTGTCAGATTTATGTTCTATTCAAAGCGGCGGTACTCCAAGCAGAGGCAATGAACTTTATTGGGGTGGCAATGTTCCTTGGGCCAAAATCAGTGATTTGGAGAAGGCAGGTGACGGCTTTATTTCAGATACTGAGGAGCGAATAACCGAGGAGGGCTTGAAGGCGATTCGAAGTCGGATATTTGATACCGGCACTCTTCTCTTTGCTATGTATGGTTCAGTAGGTAAAACCGCCGTTGTAAAAGGTGAGGTCTCTACCAATCAAGCAATACTTGGCATAAAACCGCTTAACGATAAGTTAGACCTAACCTATTTAATGTATTGGCTAAGATCTCAGCAACGAGTTTTTGAGCGAGACGCTCAAGGTGTGGCTCAAAAAAATCTATCGACAGGCTATGTTCGAGATCTGAGAATCCCCCTCCCACCCCTAACCGAACAAAAACGAATCGCCGCCATCCTTGACAAAGCCGACGCCATCCGCCGAAAACGCCAACAAGCCATCCAGCTCGCCGACGAATTCCTCCGCGCTGTATTTCTGGATATGTTTGGTGATCCGGTCACTAATCCGAAAGGGTGGGATGAAGCGATTCTTATTGATGTTGCTGATATTCGATCGGGTGTTACAAAAGGTAAAAAGATCGATCCGACAACAGCAGTTACTCTGCCTTATATGCGTGTAGCCAATGTTCAAGATGGATTTCTTTCACTGGAAGACATCCAAGAAATAACGGTGTCTCCAGCAGACGCAGAAAAATGCAAATTGATGGCAGGTGACATATTGCTCACAGAAGGTGGCGACCCTGACAAGCTTGGGCGCGGGCATGTTTGGAACGATGAGGTGCCAAACTGTATTCATCAAAACCACATATTTTCGTTGCGTGTTACAGATCCAAGTCTAATTCGACCAGAGTTTTTGAGCGCACAAATTGCATCTCAACGAGGAAAACGTTATTTCCTAAAGGTTGGGAAGCAGACTACAGGAATTGCGACTATCAACAAAACTGTATTAAGCGAATTTGAACCTTTTATTCCACCTATTGAGATTCAAGATAGATATATCCGTATCGCTAACGTTATAAGAGAGTTAAAAGCAAAATCGCCAGTGGCAAACATGGGGGTCTTTGAATCATTGAGCCAAAAAGCCTTCTCAAGGGAACTCTAAGGACGGAGCATGATCAACGAAATCCAAATCAATCCACCAATAGCGACGTGTCAGAATCTGGCGCTCCGTATCAATTATATTTTCGGCTTGTATGGCAAGGGTATCGAGCTTGAACGCATGGTGTATAACCGGGATTTAGGTAATACCTGACGAGCAAAATGACAACCCTGATGCAACGCAAAGGGCTGAAGATACTCAATTGGAAGCAACAGAATGAGAATCACAAGAATATCACTAACGAACTTTCGCTCCTTCAGGGAGGCTCAAACGATTGAATTGGCCCCAGTAACGCTGCTTTTCGGGCCAAACAGTGTCGGCAAGAGCTCGGTATTGATGTCGCTCTTCTACCTGCAGCAGATCCTAGAGAAAGGGCACTGTGACCCGAGCTATATTGCGGCCTTGGGTGAAAAACATGTTGGTGGTTTTGAACGTCTCGTAAATGGCTACGACATTAACAAGGATATCGTTATTAAGCTTAGCTGCGATAAACGTGGCTCTATAGGCTCAACCTACAGCAATATAGTAGATTCTCTTGGCGAAGATCAGACGCTCGGTCTTACGGTCGATAGCCCAACAGCAGACGCGGATACGTTTGATGTAGAGTTTCATATCTCCTGGTCAAAGCCCAATAACACAGCCTATGTATCGACAGTTAAATATTGGCTGGATGGTGAATTCATCGCGGAGCTACATGCTGATGAAGGTTTGAAACAACGCAATGTTAGTTCGCTCTCTTATGATAATCCCGCCCTATTGTGTTCTGAAGACGATGACTACGAGTCTGAGTCCTATGAGGACGGTATCGTCTCGAGATTACAGGACCTAATAGTCAACTCCGTTGGCAGCGCTAAGCCTTTTAACGATGTTTACATGTGGCACGCATGGTTTGGATACGAAGGCTTTAGTGGTGCGCTACCTCGGCTGGGGCAGCAAATTAAGACGACGCTGCAAATAGAAGACTGGACTTTGAATGCGCGGGTTCATGAAGTCTTCTCGGACATTGTCGTCGCTCCGCTGGATAATATTCTAATGATCTTAAAGGAGAGCCTAAGTATCGGTCCACTTCGGGTAATTCCTGATGCCCTCCGACAGATAAATCCCTACCCAGAGCAGTCTGATTGGTACAGTGGTGAAGCAGCATGGGATTCGGTCGGTCGTTCATCTTCCCAGCTATTAGCTATAAATCACTGGCTCAACGGCGAGGGGGGGCTCGGGCTTGGTTATACGCTGCGTAGAAAAATTATTAAAACTGAAACGAGTTATCTCGCGTCTGAGAACGCACTCGATCAGCTGCGAATAATTCACGCTCAGTTTGGCGATTCTGCCAAGGTAAAGCTTGCTACCGGGGACCTTGAGGAAGATCCGGACGCAGAGATAACCATGGAATCGCCAGTCGGCGATTTGCTGAAAATGCTTGAATCTGATCCTCGCCTTCAAAAGGGAGAGCTAAATAGCCTCAATCTAGGCGAGTTGAAAGCAGATATTGAGAGGAAAGTCGTACTCTGGGACGAGCAGAATCAAATCGAAGTGACAAGCTCGGATATAGGAGTAGGCGTTTCTCAAGTAATTCCTCTGGTTGTTGCGCTTACTGAAAAATCTCAGGGCGTTATCTGCTGTGAACAGCCAGAGCTTCACGTCCATCCGCGTATTCAAGTAGCATTGGGAGATTTGGTTACCCAGCAGCGAACCGGCCATACCTTGATTCTCGAGACACATAGTGAGCATCTGATACTCCGCATACTCAGACGCATAAGGGAAACGGCAGAAGACGAACTTCCCGATGGTATTAAGCCGGTAATACCTAATGATGTATCTATCGTTTATCTCTCAGCGGATGAGGACGGTGTAGTAGCAAAACGTATTGGTATTGATAAAGAAGGCGAGTTTACCGAGCGTTGGCCGTCCGGCTTCTTTGCTGAGCGGGGTGAGGAGTTATTCTGATGCACGCTGTTTTTGGAATTGAACCTCGCGCTATCAGTAATTACGCCGACCTTAGGTATGTCGTTGAGAAGTTTGGTTTCTCTAAGGGCTTGTTAATAGCTCGTTATCCCTCTAAGTGGCAAAAATATGTATTAGATGCCTGCAAGGAGCGTGGCATCGGTGATATTGAGTATGCAAGAGTTGTGGAGCGGCTTGCACAGATAAAGTCCGATCGATTAGTTAAGTTTGGGTTAGCCTATGACGCTTCACGTGGTTGGATCGAGAACGCCACTGCCCAGGAGACTCTTGGTCAGTTCGACGCTTTGTTAGTGCGAGATGATTTAGGTATTCCAAACGCCTACCGCGTCGACGCCGTGCCCGAGGCGGTCTTTGAGAAGAATAGAGAGCGCCGGGTACCGCGACAGGCGCAAGCACTCGCCGCTGAGAGTGTACACCTTCTACGCAACTGCAAGTGGCTGACTCTCGTTGATCCCTACTTTAATCCTCAGCAGTCGCGTATCAAAGTACTAGACGCCTTGGTCGCATTAATTACCTCCTCAGAAGCGAGCCAGCTACCGATCAGTATTCATATTGCACAGTCGAAGTGCCCTGTGCACGCTGGTCAATTCATTGAGGATGCATTTCGAAACGGATTGAGAGACTACTGCGGCAGCGTGTCTCTAAAAATTTATCGTTGGGATGACGCAGTTCTTGAGTTCGATATGCATGCTCGCTATCTGCTGACAGATTTAGGTGGAATGAGATACGACCGAGGTTTTGTAGAGCCTCCTGAGCATGATAAGCGTGAGATGTTAACGGATGTCTCATGTCTTGCTTCAAATGTTGTTGACGAATTGCTAAATCAATTTGAACCAGAAAAATTCTCTAATCATCTAGTCGACGTTATCGAATTTCCTTAGCAAGTTGAATCCTTGGGTCGTAATAATAATTACACATACAAAGTATAAGTTACTAAATTTCTCTATCTCCGCTTCTGCTATTTTTGTAACTGATTGAAAGTAAATGGCTTTCATAAGTTGGCACTGGGTCTGCAATTGTCTGTCTGAACGATAATTGGAGTAACAGCAATGACTACTGAACTTAATATCACCTTCGATACTGAGACCGAAACACAGAACTTTGCTCTAACCGAGCATGCCCGTCAGCGTATGGGGCAACGCGGTGTTAATGAGGAGGCTGTCGAGTTAGCGCTGCACTACGGCCGTAAAATTCACTCGCGTGGAGCGGTTTTCCACGTAATTGGCAGAAAAGAGATCGCCAAACTCGGTGATGAGCATCCGAAAATGGCGGAGCTAGACGGTGTTCAAGTGCTAACCAGCACGGACGGCGAAGCTGTTTTAACCGTCTACAAAAATCACGATTTCCGTTCAATCCGTCCAACCAAACGCCGTCAGCGCCACTATCATTAAGTTGCCTGCCGGAGGGGAAATCGTGATGGCGATATACATGGCAATATTCTTGTATCTTCTATTGGGAGTAATCGAGTGGAAATGGGGTCCTGCTTCGCAAGATCTAAAGAGAGCGATAGATGAGATCGAAGAAGAGAAGAGCTTCGCCCGGCTATCGCCGCAACAGTTCGAGAGGCGACTTGTTTTGGTGAAGGTCGGCGCGTTCTTCTTCAGTGTACTCTGCTACCCGTTATTTTATTCGATCAAGTTTTACGACCTGATCTTCCATAACAACAAAAGGAGCAATGTTTTGGACCTGGGGGAAGACCCTTCCACCTACTTCTATCACCTCGGTGGTGCTGGAACAGTTTGGTGCTCGGATTGTGGGCATGCTGAGGAGATTATCAGCTTTATTCACGGAGCTACCGACTCCTCAATCGGCATGCAGTGCCAGTCTTGTGGTCAGTTCTCAGCGCTGAGAGATGCCGAAATGTTAAATCAGCCACGCTTGTGCGCCTGTGGTGGGAAACTGGAAAGAGATGCCGCATTGTTTTGCCCGACCTGTAAGTCAAAAAACATAAACTATGACATGCGTTACATTACTTGAAATGCTTTGCGTCTGATTTGTCGGGTAGGCCAGTTTCCCCTCGCCGTGTATTGGTGAAAATGGCAACCCAAACTGCCTGGGTTTTGATGTTGATTCAGCGAGACTTATTATCCTATAGTGTATTTAAGAAAGGGGGTCTAGAAAGATTAGCCTTGCTCATGTGAGAACTGCATGGGTTTAAGCGTGCCTTGCCGTATTGTTGACGTAAACGTCAATGAGAAAAACTTAGAGAAAACTAAGTAAGCTTACACACGAAAGCGAGTAACACTGGGCCCTCTTTCTTAAATATGTCTATGAATAGTGAACAAGAAGCATCAGAGATTGAAACGCGTTCGGATTTAGCCGCTTACCTTGGCGTGAATCCCGCACACCTGACCTATGTACTTTATAAGCTCTCACGCGCTGATGCGTACAGGGTGCATTTGATCCCAAAATCCAACGGTGGTTCGCGAGTTATTCATGCCGTTTCAGGCCCCTTGAGAAGTTATCAGAAGATTGCATTAGATCATCTGAAAGAAGACTTTAGGCCGTCTGCATATGCTCACGGTTTTACGCCAGAGAAGAGTATTTTTACCAACGCATATATTCATCGTAACCAAAGAATAGTGCTGCGTATCGATATTGCTGACTTTTTCCCTTCAATCAATTTCGGCCGAGTTTTGGGGATGTTTCAGGCCCCGCCTTTTAACTTCGGTGGTGAAGCTGCAACGGCGATGGCTCAGTTAGCGTGCCTGGAAGAGCCTGGTTGTGGCTTGCCCCAGGGGGGCGTTTTGAGTCCTTATATCGCAAATATGATTTGCAGACGTCTGGATGCCCGGCTCGCGGGTTTGGCGAAGAAGTGGAAATGTCGTTTTACTCGGTATGCAGACGACATCGTCTTTTCGACAAATGATACCAAGCGTGTCAATACGGAGAGGCTCGTTGAAGAGATATCACTAATTCTTAGCGACGAAGGGTTCGTGGTAAACGATGACAAAACTCGGGTCATGACTCGCTCTGAACGCCAGATGGTGACGGGCGTTGTTGTAAACGACGGCATCAATGTTAATCGTCGTTACTATCGCTCCTTGAGGGCACTTCTGCACAACTGGAAAGAGCACGGAATAACCTCTCAATTAGTTCGAACTAACAAGTTTAAAGACCCTCGCAATCCGCGGCCAAATATAGGCATTTCTGATGCACTGTTTACCAAAAACAGTGCTGAAATTGACACGCAAGGGGCAGAACTAACTTTTGCGCGTCATGTTTTTGGGCGTATAAACTTTCTACTCCATGCAACTACTTTTGTGCCGCCAGCAGATGGCGGGAAGTGGAACAATGAAAAAGCGTCTGTAATCGACGCTGATCGCGAAAATCGGCGAGCACAGTTGGCAAAGCAGCCACGTGCACGTGCTGCACAACGATTGTTGATTCGTTTCCACGAGCTAGCGCGTAGAAATCCTAACCTCAAAGAAGTTACAAAAGCTGCGTTTAAACGAATCAACCAGTATCCCGAGCTAAAAAATGAGCTCAGCTTTGTCCAGCGACGCGAGAGCTTTCGGCGCGAGGCTTTAGAAAAGTACCGTGAATCTGAATTCTGCAGGACACTAACCAATCGCATCGATGAGGCACAGGGCTCTTTAGAGCAGCTAAATGGTCTAATTGGAGACCTGGCCAAAGGAGATGCTCGATTCGTTCAAGTGCTGACAGTGGCGAATGCAGAAAAGCTCGCAGAGAAGGGGCGGAAAGTTGCCACTTACCCGCCTCTCGAAATCGGAGCCGCAGCTGACTTGCTCGCGCAGTTGCGAAATTCGCAAGAAGGCTTAGGGAGGATCGTTCACGATAATAATCAAACATCAATGGCTGAAGTTCACTCGATGCTTGAAAACGCGTTTGATCCCATTTTTTACAAATTGAACAAAGAGTTGAGAGGTGAGTTTCAACGACTTGAAAGCGCTCTCGAGGGAGTTGCAATCAAGGAGGGTATAGATGCCCCGATCAATTGGTTTGCAGACCAGCGTACTCGAGACTTTGTCCAGATGTTCAAAGCGAATACTCGGTTTGGGGTCGGCAGCTCCCCCCTTGCAGACACTGTGAAATCTGTTCTCAGATCTACAGAGGCGGAAAGCGAGGCATGTGCCATAACGATCGAAAATAACCTGAAAAATAACACTACGTTTTACACTCACGTGCCATCTGTAAAAAAAGCGTTGAAAGAAATTTTCAGTTCGTTAGTAAAGCATTGTCCCAAAGGTGATGTAATCAAAGTGTCACTTGCCTCGTCCTCGGGTTTCTGGGAGCTCCGGATAGTATCCGCAATCAGCAGCGTACTGCCCTGTGCGGCTACTAGAGATTTTGCAAATGGGAAATTAAACGGTGCTGCATCGCGGTTAAACGGACTCTGCCATTATAAATTTACTGCCAGTTTTACCGATGGTCCGCACGCAATTGATATGCTTTATGGAACTGTTGAACCAATTGAAGAATGTCCATCGGATGGCGTGACCCACAGCCTGTTTTTCCCAAGAGTTTAAAAGGATAGTTAGTGAAAGTTTTATTACTAGATAACCGAGAGAGCCGCCGTAGAAGTTTATGTGACAGATTACGAAAGACCGGTCGCTATGAACTTGAGTCTTACTCGTCCATCTCTCAGGCGCAGTTTGAGGGATCTGAGTTCGAATTCGCCCTAGTTCACCTGAGCAATCCGGAGGCTGACGATATTCAAAATGGAATTTGGTCGGATTCTGAAAAACCAGTGATCTACTTCAGTGGTGGACTCACTTCGGATTTTAATCGCGAAGGCAAGGATCTTTATATTTCCGAAACCAAGTTAGTCAGAGATCTCGAATCCATCGACACAATATTGGAGGTGGGTGTGTGAACTCTCTTCGGTTGTTCTTGGCTGACTTATCGATTGTAGATCTGGAGGTTGTAAAGAGTGGTTCCTCCAGTGCTTACGCGATGACGTCGTACAGAAAAACACTTCACCAAATTTCTGTGTATGCAGGTAGGGTCGATGGAATAGCGATCACCACGAAGCTTCGAAGACAAGATTTCAACGCGATGTTATTGGTGGAGCAGATCCGCCTCTGTGAAAACTTCGAAATTGCTCGGCTTCCAATTCTACTCTGCGTTCCTCCTGAGGACTCAGAGATTCAAAGCAAATTTTCTGGAAAGCTCGAAGAGCTATATCTCGAGTGGGGAGTTGCAAAAGTTGATCTTGCTTCAAACGATATTATTGAGTCTTTGGATGACTTCCCTGAAAAGCTCCCCGATCAAGCAGCAATAACTGCCTATACTGAGCAGATTGCTTTGGTGCCTCGAAGTAACACTGGACCTCATGACATGGCGAATCTGTGGGGGCCCTACTCCATACTGTTGTCGTTGTCCAAGGTTGGTAGCGGTCATGAACCAATGCGTGATCTACTCGCCGAGCAGCTTCAGGAGGACCCGTTCTACGTAAAGAAGCTGAATGAGCACCGCAAACAGAGCGAAGGGGGGGCTGAAGTTCGTGAGCTCTCCAATAAGATAAAAGATCTTAAGCAACGGTTGTCTGCTTCGAAACCGTTGAAGGTATTAGTGGTTGAGGATCAGCTATCTGACGGATGGGAAGTCGCTTATCGTGCGGTAGCCGATGCGCTGGGCAGCAGCCTAGAGTTGAAGTTCGCTGAAACTCCTGAGGTAGCTGAAAAATACAACCCAGCGGATCTTGATTTAGTCATCCTTGATGTAAGGCTGACCCCCAGTCGTGATCTCCCTGAAAATCAGGAGTATCTTGATGCGGCGGCAAATTTCTCCGGTGTTCAGCTAGCTGCCCGCATTCGAAAGCGGTCTAGTACTGTGCCGATTTTGGCGGCAACAGCCTCAAATAAGGTATGGACGCTTGAGTCACTCGCTGAACATGGTATCAATGCATATTGGGTAAAAGAGTCACCGCAGGTGAGTACGGAGGAGCGCCATTCCCTGCTTTCAACTCTGGCTTTGATTGAAAAGATTACAGCTGTTTTGATGTGGAATTTGAATGTACGGCCGGACATAGACGCAGTATTCGAGCTGTCCAGACAGGTCACCAAGTATGATGCGGAGATAGGGGCGGCATTAATTAATAAGGCTGAACTTCTAGCAGCACATCAGTTCAGGGGTCTTGATAAGTACCGCAGTCACACGGATCGTAGTTTAGATGCCGATGTTAGTTTCTTGCTTATCTATTCGATGATAAATGATCTGTTTAGTTGGTTGGTCGTCGACAAAAACGGTGAAGGCACGATAAAGACCCCTCATGGATATCAATTGAAGCTATACACCAAAGTTGGTTCCAGAAAGCGTGAACTTGCTAACGATGCCCGACTTAAAGGACTCAGCAGGGATGATGTTACTTGGACCGACGAGCAATTGCCCGAATCAGTTTTCATGGAGGTGTTGCTGCTTTGGTTAGGGCTTCGATCTGAGGCGACCAGATTTGATGACCTCAAAGGGATTCGGAATAAGTTGCCACTCGTCCATGGTAGGCTTCACCAACAACGAGGTGTGGGATATCGACATGCTTCAGCAGAAGATATTGGCAGCCTAGTTACGGTCTTGGGCAGTGCAGTCTTAGCACTCTGTAACGGGAAAATTCTTCAAAAAACTTAACTAAGCGCTGGTCTGCATAAAATCGGAGAGCTAACTAGGCCGATACATCGTCCCCGCCTACGGTAGGCCAGCTTCTACCATAAGCCGCGAGTTCAGGAGCGCTGCAAACGACCGTGATGTAGTTATCATACCCCTTCTCGGAGGCTTTCAATCGTGTAAGGGCAGCGTATGCGGCGGCAATGTGTGCACTTGTGCTACCTTGTTGAATGTGCACCACAAGACAGCTCGATTCCCAGCCTTTGAAGCTATGAATAGTGGTAGCTTTTACTTGCTCAGAGCCCAGGTACAGAGCCACCTTTTGGCGCCGAATTATCTCATCATCCGTACCCTCTCCATTGAGTCCAAAGGTATGCTTTACCTTGATACCCCTGGCTCCTAATTTTTTGACCATTTCGTAACCCATTTTATTGGTGGCTGCCATAAGCGTTAAGTCAGGGTAGACCAAAGAGTCGCTTCTTCTCTTCCTCAGAGGTAGCTCCAGTACTGTTGAGACACATGCCTCTATAGCTTCTAGGTCACCATTCACTTGAATCCAGCGCATATGAGTTGGTTGTAAGTTAGCTAAGTCAGTTTGTACCGGCTCAGGCGCAATCCTCTTCTCTTCGGAAATGAACTTATCAAGAAAATGCTGAATATAAGGTAGGTAGTCGATCGGTAATCGATAGCTAACGTTGAGTTCGTTCCAAGGTCCTCTAAAACCAGCGTTATTCATAGCTTCTTCAGTCCACACGTCCGCTGTGTCATATAAATCCTGAGTTCGGTCAGCCACTAGAATTGCTTCACCCTCCGGCTTAAGCGCTTTCATTAGGGATTGCCACCAAACTAGTCTGAAGTCCTGTCCTTCATCAACAAGGATGAGGTCGTATTTTTCGCTTTCCGGAATTAAGTCTGTAGGTACAGATAAGACTAAGTTGGGAAGACCTGTCTCCAGCACTTCTGTAGCGTTTCCTTCCCAGTCTAGGTGTTCGTACTGCGAGCTGTAACCTGTTGCAAGACAGAAACGTTTGGCCCACATATGATAATTAAGAATCGTTGTGCCTTTCCTGACACCTTTTGAGTGATTGGCTGCTCGTGTAATCAAATCACCCAAATAGTTCCCTAGGGTGATGTTGTATGAGAGCACTAATACTGATTGGCCGGCTAGCACTGCTGCAGCGGCCTTTGCGGCAAGAGTGAGGCTCTTTCCCGAACCTGCGGCACCTCGGATGCGTCGTCTCCCGGATTTTGTCTTTTTGCGTGAGACGATCTCCTTCTGTGCAAAGCTAAGCTGAATAGGAGTCCTTTGCTCCTGTTTGTGCCTTGGTTCACCGAGCCAGCATCTCAGCTCTTCAGCGTAGTCCTCATTCATATACTTAGACGATTGTATCCCGAGGAATGGTAGGGTCGATTTGATTTCCAACGAGGTCACATCGTTACCGATCACTGGATAGTAGGTACGAATCACCTCATCTTTTGTGTAAGCATTTTGGTAACCCTTCAAAACAAATTGACTTGCGTCATAGGTGCTGAGCTTAGAGAAATATACGGCTGAGCAAACTACGGGCACGAAGCGCTCATTCCCAGCAACGGAGGGACAGTAGAGGTTTAGGATTTCACTGCCATAGAGTTTTGCTTTATGAATAGGATTTTCTACCACGAAAGTTTTGCCGTTGAATGTTGCTAGCAGCTTCGGCGTTTGTGTATGTGATTGGAATTGCCAGTGATAACTCATCCTCGAAAAGTCCCAATCCTTAACTTCTATAACAACAATGCCTACGAGCGGGCTCAGTAGAACAATATCGGGACAGAGACCGTTCAAATGAGGCTGCACATATATCTCCCAATGCATAGGGAGTTGCAGATCAAGAGCTTTTATAAGTTCCAATTCACCGGATTCGAGTGGCTGACTTAGCTTGGTGAAGTCCTCAGTAGGGGGAACGATTAAGCGCTGCTCTGGCGGTTTCGGCATATTACTCTCGCGAGGTGTTTCTAAGATACCTGTGGGTGAACAGCCACTTTTGGGCTCTATAGAATCAAATCTATTATTGAAATATAGACTAATAGTTGGTTTGGGTCATGCAAACTGTAAGTGCGCGATATAACGTGATTCTTCCTTCAACTAGATTGTCAGCGAGAAAATCAGATATTTAAAAGTAATAAAATATACTTATAAGTAAAAATAATTATATTTGGTTTTATAATGCTGGATCTAGGTAAGTATAAATAACTGATTTATATAATAAAAAACCTTTTGGCACGCGGTCTGCTTTAATTATGGGGATTTTCTAGGTCGCTAGAACCCTAGAAAAATATACAAATTTAAGGAAGGTGTGGAGTGCTGGATGGGTTGGGCTGACGATATGTATGAAGCTGGGTACACAAGAGAGCACGGCGGATTAATGACAGATAACAGAGGCTTTGCTTCAGGGGGTTATAGCCTAAGTATCAAGTCAAAAGGACGTAATCATGGAAAGCCATGGACTGCGGCGGCCCGTTGTCATCTTGCTTCTCTTTATGCCGATGGTCGCAGCGTTGATGAGATAGCTCAGGAGTTCAAGCGCTCGCGATATTCGATTGCATGGCAATTATTCAATATGAACAAGATTACCCAGCGGCAGCGCGAACGTTTCAGGTCATAGGAGTCGAAAAAATTCAGGCCTCATCCGTCTTAGTGATCGCAATTTTTACGATATTGCGCGGATGTGTGTGGATGTGCTGAAACCTCTATGTGGATAATTCCCGGCTTTGTTTTTGCCGCTGTTGTAGCCCTGATAAGCCGTTTGGAGTTAGTAAATTTTACTGCCGTAAAAAAGAAGTTATCTGGAAGACACCACTAAAAACCCAAAGGAAATTTAATGAAAGATTCGCCTGTTTTCGAATTGCCGAAAATACCTTGTCGCATCTGGGATCTGGACGTACCGGTGGTCGTCAATGAGTCCGGAGATGAAATTACCGCCTATATTACCGGTCAAATAGGAGAGCCAAATCTGTATAACGAGCTCTGCTACATGCTGAGCACCGCAACTGAGAAAACGAAGGTCACGTTACATATAAATACGCCAGGTGGAATCATCGACTCCGCATTTATGATTGTCAGTGCCATTAAAAAGTCCAGAGCTCAGGTTACTGGGGTCCTGACCGGCACGGTGGCATCCGCCGGTACGCTGATCTCTATGGCGTGTGATGAGCTGGATGTGACCGATCACCTTTCTTTCATGATCCACAACTACTCGGGCGGAATGGCTGGTAAAGGGCATGAGATGAAAGCTCGGCAGAAGTTCACTGACTCGCATCTCAATGATGCATTCAAATCTTTCTACAACGGTTTCCTCTCTACCGAGGAAATGGAGCGTGTGATAGAAGGAACAGACTTATGGATGGGAACAGCTGAGGTAGCTGAACGATGGAAAAATCGAAAGGCACGGCATGAGTCAAACACCTAACAAACCAACACTCAGAATATCCGTACTTCTAATCTGCGCCATTTTTATACCGCTGGTAGGACGTCAAGGGGCGAAAATCATCGAACAAATTGGGTCGTCGCCAAAATATGCAGCCTTATTCTGGTCAATTTGCCTGTTAGTTGCTCTTACTTCGATTGCCAAAGCCCATTCAGACGCAAGAAGCTCGTTTAACTTCTCTGGCCTTTACCCCTTAAAAGTACTCATCGGTACTGCTGCTTTTGGCACGATAGGTTGGATAGGAAACAACGCATATTACAACTATTTCACATTTTCCGACTTCAGCTCTACAAAGTTTAAAGTGGAGCAAAGTGATGACGAGCCGAATCATTTCTTATTCAAAGGTCACATCGAGACAGGTGCTGGATCGCTGGTAATTAGAACAATGCTGGGTGCGCCCAAAGTGAATTGGAGTGAGCCAGTGTTCTTGGAATTACACTCCGAGGGTGGACGCCCGCAAGAAGCGATTCTGATAGCTGAATTTGTACAACATTACGGTATTAATATTGAAGTCCGAGGTAAGTGCATTAGTGCCTGTACACTTATTCTGTTGTCGAGTGAGTTTCGTTTGGTTGATCCACGGGCGTGGATTGGTTTTCACGCGGCGTACGCTGAGCACCCAGACGGAGGGCAAAATTATAACTTGGCTTCATTGCGCTTCTACGACGAACGCCTCGAAGCCTTACTGATATCGGCGGGAGCAGATACGGACTTTATCAAAAAAACAAAGGTTCGCGACGCAAGAGGAGGATATTTTCCTACATTTGAAGAGCTACAAAAATCGGGTGTCGTAAATCGACAGTATGGGTTGAATGGGGCTAGTCAGATGCCACCGAGTTATCTTTGAAATCGAAGACAGACGAAGCGGTTTGGGGGCTGTGAACATCATCTACAACAAAGAACTTCCTCATGGCGCGCTGGGCAATAACCCACCGGCGAAATGTAAACAATGATAACAGTAGTTATGTCTGTGAGCTTGAGGCGCCTACCTGACAAGCTTCTGTATTATCCATGACTTCAGGTTCTGATCGAGATGGAAGTTAACCGCTCAGCTGAGACAGGCTTTTTGAGGATGCAACAGTTATCTCTTGATTTCGACGATACATGGGCTGATGAACTTATCGAATGGGCTATCAATCAGCAAGTACCGGAGTATCGTTATGTAGAGGAAGAATATGATGAAGATGGGGTTCTTCTATCATCGGGTTATTGGGTTGGGTTGCCTAGAGATAAATCCGTACTCGTCGATCTGGAAGAGCTGAATTTAACCGGCTGTTTGAGTACAGGCATACCGGAGCAGATCAGGTTTCTTAAAAGACTGAAGATTTTGAAGCTTACGGATGGTTTGCAGGCAAGCTGGGGGCCTGAAGATTTCGACAAGGAACCGTATTGCGTTAGTGAGATGCCATGGTGGTTGCCAAATTTGAAAAATCTAGAAGTTCTCGACTTGTCGGGAAACAGCATAATATTCGTATCCAGTTGGATATCTGAATTGCATTCATTAAAAGAATTAAATCTAAGTTATAATCGGATTGAGTTTATTTCAGATAGCCTGAGTAAACTAAAAAAACTCGAGAAACTTTGGATATATAGCCCTACTCTGACTTTTCTAAATCCTTCCTTGAAGAATTTAAAGGAATTGAAGGAGCTGTGGTTTTACGGATTGCCTGGGAGTAGTTACGGACCCATTGAATTACTGAATGGGGCGCTGCGTTGGCCGACAGAGAATGGTGAGCAGGCTATCTCGTGCTCGACAGAAAAAAGCCTGATTGAGCTAGTTTTTGATACCTGGTTTGATTGAAAATAGAGCTATGTTAATTGATTAGAGTAATTTTAATATTTTTTTAAAGGCGATCTCCGGATCACCTTCTTCATCAGTGGTTTTTTCTAAATCAATTACTAAATCAAAAGACAAAGAGGTCTTGTTATCGAAAACTGGTATATAGCTATCAATGTTGCCTTTCTCAATATTTGAATATTTCATCTTGTAATAAGATCTGACAAATGACTTTATCTTTTTTTTATCAAAGGCTACATTAAATCTGTTGAAACATTGTTTTACATACCAATCTAAGTGATATAACAGCTCCATATCATTTATCTCATTAAAATAAAAAAGCCATCCGTACTTCTTTGACTTGTATATACATCCTGTGATTTTTAAATTTATTCTTTTGTATAGTTGATCTAATATCTCTTCGCTATCGTCTAGTTCGGCGGATGAAGCTTCGGTGAATATTTGCACTATCCCTTTTCTGAGTTTCTCAACGCTTGCGGTCCGAACTGAAATTTTGTCCGGTGAGAAAGAGTACCCTAGGTAGCTGAAGCTCTGGTTTTTTAAAAGGCCAGTCTCTGATTTTTCACTATCACTCAAATCGTGGTGCTTTAATCCAAGTGATCGCACTGACTTTGATAGTTCCGATTGTATAGCCAGTTTTTCCGATGAGCTGCATAAAATTAAAATATCGTCCACATATCTAAAATATCTCAGATTAAGTTTTTTTGAATATTCGTTGTCGAGATCTTTTAAATAAACTGAGGCCATTATACTCGCCACAGATAGGCCTTGAGCGATGCCGCCATCAGAGCGATTTATAATTTTTCGTATTAATGAAATGGCAGCTTTATCCTTAATTTTTTCGCTCAACTTATCTACAAGAATTTCTTTGTCTAAGCTAGGGAAGAAATTTTTTATATCTAGCTTGATAAAAGAATCGAAACTATTTTTTTTGAGAGCGTAAATCAGCGCTGATATCGTTTCGTGAGAAGTCGATTTAGATTTAATTAATTCGTTTCTAAAAGTATCTGCGATATATTCATTTAGAGCACTGAGGACAAGTCTGTCGCGTACTGTAGGTATATAAACGGCTCTGGGTAGTGATCTTTTGTTCTTGATCAGTAGCTTTTCTTTCAATGGGGAAAAGCGATAGGAAAAGTTAGAAACTTTCCGAATTATTGTTTCTATTTCTTCATCAATATTACGTTGAAATGCTGCCGGAGAGGTTCCGTCAGATCCGATAGATTTTTTGAGTAGGATTTTATTTTCGAAGCGGTTTTTGAGCGATTCAGCTTCAAAGTAATCATAGAAACTCATGTAAATAAGATTTGAGCCCACAATAATTTCTAGTCTTTCTCCGATACATGCCTAAATCGCACTATCAGAACTTTTAAAAAGATATCGGTCTACGATATTTTATCTTTGCTTATGACCTATATGTTCGCAAGATCACATAAGCCTACCAGATGCATAGCGTCTGGTAATGGGCTCGGTGAGAGACTAGCAAATTGAATCCGCGACTTCTAATTTTTTTTTGAATTGCTGGGTGTCCGCACTCTAAGCGTGGACGGAATCAAATGGAAATCTCATCGAGGTCATATCTGGTTTTTCGGGGAGAGGTCAATTTGCCGCAAGTAGGCAAACCAAACGCCCCGCATTTCTTCATCAGGCCCTGCCGGCTTTCATCATTTGAAGAGAAATGGCCGTGACACTCTCGGCAATGAAGCCAAAACAGTAGTCAGTTGTGCAAAACGCAAAAATAGCTCTTTGGTCTTCGCGTTCCTTGAAATATTTAAATGCGTAGTCGTGAAGGTGGCTGAGATGAGGTCGAGTTGAGAGCTTGAAAGAATGGAATGATTTTTTTTGCCCGTTTTCGTCAATCGCATCAAACCAGATTTTATCGTCAGAAACCCGTACATTTTCTATGTAAGCATTGGCCATGGCATACCTGAGTTTGACCCCTGGGATCGGTAATGGTTTCACCATCATTGGCGAATGAAGATCAACTTCTTCGATTGGTGGTGTTTTTGTCGCTTCTGTAATGAGCTCAGGGTGTTGTTGGAGAGCTGGTTCAGCTCCATCTACATGAGCTTTTGATTCAATCTCATTTTCAAAGATTTCTTGAACATCATTCGCATTCAGAATTCGCCCTTCAATATAGGCTTTATGGAAGATAGTACGAATTTCTTCAGTAGTGATTTTCCCTTTCTGATGGAGACCCTCGAGGTAGGGCGAAATGGTGTTGTCGCCTTTTGTGTTTTGAGTCCCCAGAACCGTCACAAGAATAGGAAGTTTGTCCGATGATATTGGCAGTTCAAGAACAGCTCTAATCTTTTCTCGAATCTGAACTCCTTTTTCGGGAGATTCAAAAATTAGAGTGCCGATGTAGTGCTTCCTTCCTTTGTCACGATCACTTTTGCGTTGGTCTTCAGTTCCTTTGGAATCAAAATCTGCGTCCTCAAAACTAGCACTCCAGCATTCGCTTTTATCCAGAACATACCCAAACCTCAGTGGGAAAGTGAATTTGTTTGCGTGCCCATTAAACGGAATAAAAATTTGCATTGATTGCTCCACGTGATCTTTTGGCCACAGCTGTTTAAGCTTCCCATGGAGACTATCATAGGTTTAATCAGATAGGACAACCATGCGTAGACTTCCCCTAACACTTCTCAGCCCAAACGGACCACACAGAGGCTTTGCATATACAGTCAAACTTAGTCAGACTGAGACCCACACGTCTCCGAGAGCCCCTAGTCGATGAACCAACCCCCACAGAAACAGCCCAATAATCCCCTTCACGGCGTTAGGCTCGCCGATGCTGTCGAGCGGCTTGTCGAGCACTACGGCTGGGATGAACTCGGTGATCGCATTGATATCAACTGCTTCCAGATCGACCCTTCTGTTAAGTCTTCGCTCAAGTTCTTGCGCAAACAGCAGTGGGCGCGGGATAAGGTTGAGCAGCTGTATATTGATACGTTCTGCTAGCGCGAGTCTGTGCTCAAGTGGATCTAACCTGCTTATTCGCAGCAAGTAGCCAGGAGTCTATTTCGACTCGAGTCTCGCTAGAGGGTCTGCCATTGTATGCGAGTTGAACCTGTCCTACTCGAACTTGGTTACCAGCAAACCGTAACTCGACGGTCGCTCTTTCAGGCTGAAGTATCCGATAAATGTAGCACCCGCCTTGGCGAATCGGCGCTTCATACACTGCAACACAATGGTGCATGAGCCGGCCCTCAGCCTGGAGATCCTCCAAAGTGGTGATTGGGTGGATATTCGCGTTACCGGGGATCGGTGGTTCTGGGAAGGGCGTTGCACCATGGACGACAAGCGCCTGACGCTGATTCAGCCTA
>Ga0102951_1000257_pt1 | contig 18771 bp, 13 predicted proteins | sample SalPonA_B_H2O_MG_FD_78507 | JGI IMG/M metagenome (GOLD analysis project Ga0102951, IMG submission 78507) | Water microbial communities from South San Francisco under conditions of wetland restoration - Salt Pond MetaG R2A_B_H2O_MG | ecosystem: Environmental > Aquatic > Non-marine Saline and...
AACCACTGACGTAGATACAACCACTGACGTAGATACAACTACTGACGTAGATACAACTACTGACGTAGATACAACTACTGACGTAGATACAACTACTGACGTAGGTACAACTACTGATACTGATACTGATACACAGGTTGACCCTTTAGTTGAGACGCAGACGGACTTTGACTTTAATGCCTTCTTAGACCAACAGCAAGAACAATACGACGAATTTATACGGCAACAACAGCAAGAACAGCAGAGGCAGATACAGGCGCAACAACAAGCACAAGCACAAGCTGAACAAAGACGTGCGGATGCAGAGGCGAGTGCGGCTATGCTAGAAGCTATGCAAGGACCGTCCTTAGAAGTTACCAATCCAGAGTTAGCGGAGATAGAATACCTGTATGATTTTGACAGCGTATTTGCAACTCCGGACCAAGAGAATTTGTTCACTACCCCGTTCTCACAGCAAACTCCAGTAGAACGTGACGGTAGGTACGGACAATTTATGTACAAACAAGGCGGTTTAGTTGATAATGAATTAAATGAGCTGCTCAGAATTTTAGAAGGTAGATAATAATGGCGGGAAGTATTTATACAGACCCTAAGGCGGCTGCGGGGCATTCACAGGATTCTTCTAGTGAAAACATTCTACAGAAAGCGTGGGACTGGTTAAAGGATGACACTGGGCAGACAGTTGCGTCTATTGTTGGCGGGGGACTTGCGACTATGTTTGGGCAAAACGACATAGACCCGACAGGCTACCAAGGTAAGATACCGAACTACCAATACAATAGACAAAAGCTGGATATGCCCAACGACCCTAACCGTCGTCCCGGTAGTGCAGGGCGTCGTTATTTTACTGACGGTACGTATTCTGGTGGCTCTCAGGGTGATGGTATGCCAGCACCTGCTATTAACCGAAACCCGAACCAGACACAGGGCATTGCTTCAGTACCCGCTAACTCTGGTGGGCAACCTATAAACGACCTTTCTCTACAGCAGCAGCAGTTATACAAAGGCGGTATGCCTCGTAGTCGTTACGCATCTGGCGGTATCGCCACATTAAAAGAAGGACGGTATTTGCGAGGGAAAACCGATGGCATGTCTGACGAGATTGATACAAAAATCGACAATAAAGACCCCGCTGCACTTAGCCATGGTGAATTCGTTATTCCTGCTGATGTTGTTAGTCATCTAGGAAACGGCAACTCTGAAGCAGGTGCTAAGGTGTTACAGGAAATGATGTCGCGTATCCGTAAAGAGCGTACAGGTAAAAAAGAACAGGGTAAAGAAATAGACCCAGAACGAATGATGCCGAGGTAAATTATGGCTACTACAGCAGGAATTCCAGACCCTATGGCGGGTAAAGTTACAGGCAAAGAGTCTTCGTTATCTAACTGGGCTGGCCCATATGTGACAGAGATGTTAGGTCGAGGTAAAGCCCTCGGTGACCAACCATACCAAGCCTACACAGGACCGCTTACCGCAGGACAAAGCAACCTGCAAAACCAAGCGTTCCAAGGACTCGCTAATCTCGCCGTTCCTACAGGGCAACAGACTAATTTTACACCGGGAAGTTTTACTGACCCCGGTACGTCTCAGCAGTTTATGAACCCGTATCTGCAAAGTGCCTTGCAACCGCAACTTGACGAGTTAAGACGACAGTCAGAGATTAGCCAGACACGACAAGACAGTCAGTTAGCTAAGGCCGGAGCTTTCGGTGGTAGCCGACAGGCTGTTATGGACGCTGAACTTGACCGTAACTTGCAAGACCAGATTGCGCAAACCCTAAACCAAGGGTATATGAACGCTTATAACCAAGGTGCTAGCCAGTTTAATACTGAGCAGAGTTTAGGTCTTAACGCGGCGGGACAAGCGCAAAACTACGGACTTGCCGCGTTAGGTGCACAGCAGCAAGGCGGCCAGATGCAACGAGACATCGAGCAACAAGGTATGCAGGCTGACTTAGCTCAATTTGAACAAGAGCGTATGTACCCGTACAAACAAGTGCAGTTTATGCAGTCACTCTTACAAGGGCTACCGCTAGCAGCGCAGAACTATAACTACCAAGCGCCTAGTGGCTTGAGTACGTTTATGTCGTCAACGGGGGGTATTATGGACTTCCTAAGTGACATCACGGGTACGGGGGATTAAGTCATGGCGGGTATAGACCAAATTGTAAACCAGACCGCAGATGCGTATCGCGGTAACCCACAGGGCCTACAGCAAAAGTATGCCGCTAGTCAGCAGTTAATAGATTTACTGGCTTTGCAACGTCTGAAGTCGGAGAAAGACGCGGCTGCTCGTGATATGCAGGCCAAGATGCAGCAAAACCCTGCTACGATTAAACAACAACGTGAACAAGAACTATTGCAGCGCACCAAACAAGAAATGGTGGGCCGAGTAGCACCTACGTTACAGCGTAAACAGGCACAAGCCCAAGCTGCTATGCAACAAGCGCCCCAAGCGGGGGCACAAGCACAGCAAGGCTTAGCGGCATTACAGCAGCAACAAGCCCCGGTACAACGCGCCTCACAGGGAGGCATTATGCGTGCCTATTCGGGTGGCGGTGCAGTAAAACGTTATGCTGGCGAAGGTGAAAGTCAGTTGGTGGCCGCGGATTCTGAGCGCCTTGAATATGAGCGCAACTTGCGTAGACAAAGCGGATTATCAGAAGAGGCTATCGAAGAGTTGCTGGACGAATACGACAGACGTAACGAAATCACTGGTGGGATAAGCGAGTTCTTCACTGAAGATATTCCCGGTTTCTTTGAGGGTATAAGCGACGAAGGTGGTCTAATGCCCGGTAACCCGTATAACGCGTTAGCAGACATGGGCCAAGAGGAAGAAGTTGGAGTTGCGGAACCTGCTATGGAGCAGGCTGACCCACTAGTTGATGCAGGTATCGAGGTAGATGCAGTTGTATCTGAACCTACGAATTTACCGCCTCCTACACAGACCGGGCCTACTACACAGCAACAGCCGCCAGAACAAAACCAACAACAAGGTGGTATAGCCAACGTTGGTAGCGGAGGTGGCGGGTTCTCTATGCAGAACGTGAATGCTACACCGCAAACGGCTATTGACGATTATACTGAAGGGCTTAACGAAGTAACCGATGAAATGGCAGGTCTTGAGCTTGAACGTCCTGACTCTATGCAGATACGTGGGGATGTTACGGACTACGTTGAAAAAGAGTTTGGCGAACTACGAAGCGAAGAAGAATTACGAGCGCAAAAAGACAAAGACTTCGAGGATACACTAGAACGTTTTAAAATGGACGAGCGTCTTAGTGAGTATGACAAAACTCTTAAAACTATGCGCGAAACTTTTGAGCGTCAGAACGACCCGAAACGCCAGCGCATGAAGCGTATCTCCGCTTTCTTACGTGGGTTTGCAGGCACAACCAATATAGGTACTGGGTTTGCCCGTGCAAGTGCTTCCCGTGCTGCTGAGATGGAAAGAGCAGACCAAGCTGAACGTAACGCACAAAAGCAGTTGTATGAAGTAATGACTGCCCGTGACGCTACAGAAGGTGAAATTCTGAATGCCGCTGAAACTTCGGCTACTGAGTCGTACAAATCAGCTATGGCAAAACAAAACACATTAGCGGATACTATATCTAGGATGTCCAATCAAGAAATCCAAGCCCAATCTAATTTCTTGAACACGCAATACAAAGGCAAGATGGATGTCTTAGGTACAAAAGCCGACTCACTCGGTAATGTGTTACGTGCACAGATGCAGCAGTTCCAATCTGTGTTAAGGGCTTCTACTGCGGAACGTAGCATGATGCCACAATCGCTTATGGCACTTGCAAGATTGATGGATTCGTTCTCTACTGCGGAGTCTGAAGCGTTGTCTACTGTGCTAGGGGGCTTACAAGAAGTGGCTATGGTAGCCGCTAACCCAGAAGCTAGCGAAGAAGAACGCAAGCAAGCTAAAGCTACAATCGCTGTGGCGTTTGAGAAGTTTAATGAGCAGTCTGGTTTAGCTTACTACGCACCGCTTATCCAGCAACTAGCACGCGAAATTGGTGTAGAATTACCCGATATAGGCAATAAGTCTAACAAACAATCACAACAAGACGTAGATTTTGGGTTATCGGATAATGCGTCCCAGTATCTAGACTAAGGAGCGCAAATGGCAACTCCAGAACAGTTACGTAGTGGCCTACGTAGGGCCATTATGGCTGATAACCAAGCAGCGGCTAGCGAACTGAGCGATGCTTATCGTCGTGCTTTAATGAACCAAGGCTTCAACCCTGCCGAAGCAGGTACACTTGTAACTAGAGAGTACACGGACGCTAGAGAAGCAAAGGACACTGGTGTTCTTGGTAACTTCTTTAAGGGTGTTGGCTCTGGGGCTGTTGGTTTAGGGGAAACAGCCGCACTAGGTCTTGCTGCATTGCAGGAAGAAGAGGCAGAATTAGAGTCACGAGAAAAAATTAAAAACTTCTTTGGTGGTTATAAGCCAGAAGGCGGTGACCCTGACTCTATATCCTACAAACTCGGTTCTGGCATAGGTTCTATTGCCGCATTATTGCCTACCGCCGCTCTAGCAGCTACCCCGCTAGGTTCCGCAGGTGCTTTAACCGCCGCAGGCACTGTAAGCGTAGCCGCGGGTGCAGGTGAAGCCTCCGAACGCGCACGTGAAGAAGGCGCAACCGAAGAGGACCGCAACACAGCGGCAATACTAGGTTCACTAGTTGGTGCTACAGAGATATTACCACTAGGGCGAATGTTTGAGGCGTTTGAGCTTGATGCTCTTAACGACCTAATCAGAGTTGCTGACCCAGAAGTAGTAACGAACGCGGCGTCTAGGATTAAAAACGCAGGTAAGACTGGTACTGTAGAAGGTCTACAAGAGTTTGGCGCTGCTGTTGCTCAGAATGCTATCGAACGCGGGTACAACCCTGACCAAGCCATTGTGAACTACGAAGCCGCAGAAGAAGGTGGCATCGGTGCGGCGGCTGGCGCTATCTTCCAAGGTGTTATCGACACAGTTGTACCGGGACGTCGTGGGATACCCGGCGATACACAACAAGACACTGAAACAAGTTCAGAGGAAACTACTCCAGCGGCCCAAGCTAGCGAACAACAGCAGCGGACTGAAATCACCCCAGAAATAGAAGCCGCCGCCGACGAGCTTGCTGGTGAACAAGAGCAACTGTCGTTGTTCGACCAAGATACGTTGGAAACCGCCACTGAACGAGAAGAACGGAATCTTGGGCAGGAAGACCTAATTGCCGGAGCGCGTACCGACCAGCTTGCTGACACGTCGCCAGAAGAAATTGACGCAGCAATTACAGAACTAACCGCTGACGGTGATGTAGACCCTGCTACTCTGACTGAAGAAGACATCACTACGATGGTCGAGCTTCAGAAAGAAGGCCGCACGCCAGAGCGCAGTGGGTATACCCAGACGCCGGAACAGTTAGACCTGCTCGAAGAAGCGCGTCGTGCTGATGAAAGAGGTGAAAACGACTTACGGAATGAAGCGTTAGTTGCCGGGGAACAACAAGATATGTTTGCACGTGAGCGTGGACAAGATACCGCTGGCCTTATGCGTCGCCGCGGGGAAGCCGCACGTGCACAGGAAGCAGAAGACAAAGCCCGTGCCGACCAAGAAGAACTCGACGCGCTGTTTGAACAAGAAGACCGCGAATACCAGCGTGAACTTGATTTTAGAGGACCGCAGTCTGTTCGTGGGCAACAAGAGCTGTTTCCTGAAGACCCCGGCATTGAGACTATCCAACGTCGTGAGGGTACAGAGCGCCCAGAACCGCTCACTAACGAGGTGTCTCCGCAGCAAGAGCTGGATTTTGACCGCCAGCCGGGGATTAACCCGCGTCGTAACCGCCAGAGACAAGTACGCAAAGAACTGGAGCGTGGGCAAGCTCAGCGCCAAAGGCGTAAAGACCGTCAAGCGCAAGCCCGTCAGCGCCTGCAAGAGTTGGTAGCCCAACGTCGTACTGCACGCCCTGCACCCTCACCGCAGGTACAACAGCCTCGCTCACCTGAACAGGTAGGCGAAGCTCCATTAACCCAAGCGGTAAGGATGGGGATAAATGAACAAACTCAACAAGTGCAAGCACCACAAGCCCCACAAGTGCCAAGCACTGAGGCTAGAGATAGTACTCCCGTACGCCCCGCTAAGACCGTTAAAGAGGCACGACCTGCCTCAAAAACTAAAACAGCTACAGTAGCGCGTCAAAAAACTGACACTAAGCCTAAAACACAGAAACCTGTTAAGGCGAAAACTACTAAAGCGCCGGGTACGAAAGCATCTCCAAAACAGACCGCCCCTGCTGCGAAAAAAGATTCGCCTAAGCAGGAACAACGTCGCGCTGAACGTAGTGTAAAAGCAGTAAGGGCAGGTAAAAAGAACGAGCAGGTTGTTTCAGAACGGACAGACCAGAAAGTAGCTGATGCCGCTAACAACATACGCAAGTCGCAAAACACCGCCGTTAACAAATACCTTAATGCGTCAGAAGGCGATGTCGATGTGTTAGTCGATTCTATTGCTTTCGATATTACCGCAAAAGAACCTGAGCGCCAACCGCGTAGGGGTAAAGCGAAGAAGGGCGAAGAAGGCAAACGTCTTTATGAGTTGGAGATGAACGAGCAAGCTAACCCTACGGACAAACGTTGGTCGGGTACAGGTGAGAAAGTGGCTAAAGAAGCCTTGAAGGGCATGAAAGCTGACCCTGCTCTTGCACCCCTAGCTGCACGTGTCGAAAAACGCATGAAGTCTAGTGATATTACTCGTCGTGCTGAACTTAACCGTAAAAACATCGGCATGACTGCTGACGTTGCTATGGCAGATATAAACAACTTACAGGTTGAGTTAGAAGCTACTGAAGCTAGACTTAATCAAGCTGAAATACAAGCTGACGAACTAAAAGGTACGAAATACCGTGACTTCTACAACATGGAAGTACGCCCACTTGAGAATCGTGTAAAAGAGATACGTGCTAAAATTAAAGCTAAGAAACGCGATGTCAAAAACCTGCCTATCGACGCGTTACTAGAAACTACGAAACCCGTACCTTTCAACGTAAGGTCGTCTCTTACCGGGAATAGGCTAGCAGAAGCACTAACACGTTTACGTACGACAGTTAACAATGCCCGTTTAAAAAACTTGATGCAGAAGCTAGCTAAGAACGCAGGGGTTACACAGGTTGTAGTCATGCGAAACCTTACTGCGCCTGACGGTACAGCGGTTGCGGGGTTCTTTAGCCCTAGCCAAAACACTATTTACCTTGACTCTGTTGACGGCATGAACGTACACACTGTGCTGCATGAGACACTACACGCAGTAACAAGTGAGACACTAGCTAACAAGTCAAACGCTACAACTAAGCAGTTGCAGCGGTTATACGATGCCGTAAAAGACAAGTTAGGCACTGCTTACGGTACTCAGGACTTAGACGAATTCGTTGCTGAAGCCTTTAGTAACCCTGACTTCCAGAAAGAACTTGCACGTATACGCACTGATGGTTCACCTGTCCCTGCGTGGAGGCAGTTCATAAATACTATTATGAACGCCGTTCGCCGTCTGTTTAACCTTGAGACAAAATCGCCTAACTCCGCGATGTCTGAGCTAGACAGCTTGGTTATGTCTATCATCCACCCTGCTCCAACTACTCGCCCTGCGGGTGATTTGTTTATGGCGGCTACGCCTGACTTGGCTGGTTCCAAACTAGGCGAGACAGAGGAACGTCTTACAAGAAAAACGGCTAACGCTGCGGAACAAAGAGCATGGACTAACAATGCTGTTGACTTTGTAAAAGAAGCTTCAGAGCCCGTTAAAAAGATATTCAACAAAGCCCTACAAATGCAGGGACTTGCAGATGTAGCGCAATATTATGGTTTGGGAGACATCGGCCATAGGATGCTAAAAGCGTTCAATAAACAGCGCGGTAGACAAGAGGTAATGGACCAGAACATTAAGGATAAACTGGTACGTATCGGTAAACTGTACGATAAGTTATCTGACGCACAGCGTAAGTTGCTAAACCAGTTTATCTACGACCCTGACTTCGGTGCAACCATCATGCAAGTGGACGTACTAAACAAGTCAAAGTCGCACTACACAGATGTTGACCGACAAGAAGCATACGAACAGTCTAAAGAATGGTGGGACGCGATGGACCCTGCGGCTAAGTGGGTGTACAAGGAGATGCGTACATTCTATGAGGACCAACGTTTTGAGCTTGGAGAGACACTACGTAAACGTATAGCAGAAACTATAGAAAAATCTGGCTCTTCTCAAAGCGCTGGACTAATTGACAAACTCGCTGATAAGTTAATAAACGAATCACAGTTAGACGTGTACTTCCCGCTAATGCGTGAGGGTGACTATGTAGTTGCTTATGAGATAAAAGACGAGAACGGTTTTCCAGTTGGCGCAGTTAGACAGTTTGAAAGCGAGTCTGAAGCAAATTTATTTGTAGAAGCCCTAAAAGGTGATTCCGGCTACGTAAAAGGTTCTGTTAAGAGGCGAAAACGTTCTAACCAAGCGCCGACTATAGACGATGTACCGCCTACTTCATTCATGTACGATATATTGAAACAGATGAAAGAGAACGGAGTGCCGAAAGAAGCAATCGACGATGTAATTGATGTGTACATAAACACGTTACCAGAAGCCTCTATATTGAAGGGGTACAAGCGCCGTAAGAACACAATAGGTTTTGTTACTGATGCGAACTACGCGTTAAACCGTAAGGGTTACCAGACTGGTGCACAGATTGTAAGATTAGAGTCTGTTCGTGAGCTAGGTCAACTTAAAACCGAGCTTAACAATACGGTATCTGACGAAGAGATGCCTGAAAAAACTAGCTATCAGGTACAACTTGCGGAAGAGTTAAATAACCGTGTGGATTTCGTACTTAATGGCGCGAAGAACAAAGGGTTTGAGAACGTAGTTAAAAACCTTAACCAAGGTGCATTTGTATATACAATCGGTTTTAACGTTGCATCGGCTATTGTTAACTTGTCACAGGTTCCCATGGTTGCCTTCCCTATGTTGGGCGGCAAATACGGATACAACCAAACTCGTAAGGCTATCCTCGAAGCTAGTTCTATTGTGACAGGCGCACGTGGTGTGGCTACGGAAGAGAGCCGTACAGGTAAAGCGTTCGCCAAAGCCTCACTCGCTCATGGTATCGACAAGTACTTTGAGATTGGGCGCGATAGAGAGGGTAACATAAGCATACAACTGCGTGATGATTTAGACCTACCTGCTAAACGTATCGAACAGCTACGCGGTATTCAGCAGATGGTACTCGCTGCAAAGGAACAAGGTCAGCTTACTAGTTCATTCTTGAACGAAGCGTTAGGTCTTGAAGAAGGTGGGAAAAAAGTAGAGTCAGGTTGGTTTAACAAGTTAACAGGACTAAGTGCGGGGATGTTCAGTCAAGCTGAACGTTATAACCGTCAAGTTACTTTGATTGCAACCTACAATTTGCAGAGAGATAAGCTAAAAGCCGAGGGTATGAGCGATGTCATGGCACGTAAAGAAGCCGCAGAGTACGCTATTGAATACACTCAACGTATTAACGGTGGCTCTACGCTTGAAACTGCGTCAGGTTTATCTCAAGAAGGTATCGGGCGTGTCGCGTTGATGTACAAGAACTATGGTATTCAAATGTATACCATGATGTTCCAAACAGGCAAGCAAGCTATCAATGAAATGTTTAAAGGTAACCCGAAACAGAAGAAGGAAGCGCTACGACAAATCATTGGACTGCACGGTTCAGCGCTGTTTTTCTCTGGTGTATACGGTATGCCATTGTACGGGGCGATTTCAGCTATTTACAACGCCCTTGCAGACGATGACGAAGAAGATTTCGATACTGTTGTGCAGAGCTACATGAACCAAGGTATGTTCCGAGGTGGTGTGAATGCGTTATTAGAAGGTTTAGGTGTGGACGTCGATGCAGGTATCCGTATGCGTATGACAGATTTACTCTTGCAAGAGGACCGCTTCAACCCTAACCCAAGCCCTGAAGAACGCATCGGCGGTCTTGTTGGTGGTGTTGCGCTAAGTATAGGGAAACGGTTTATTCGCGGTGCTGAAGATGTCTCTAACGGCGAGTATCAGCGTGGTATCGAACAACTAGTACCTGCCGCAATCACTAACATGATGAAGCCTTTCCGGTATGCTGAGCAAGGGGGTATTAGAACGCGGCGCTACGACCTAATACATGGTGACTTGTCATCAGGCGAAGTAGCCGCGCAGGTCATTGGTTTCGCACCGGAAGAGTACCTACGCCAACAAGAGCAGAATCGTCGAGTGAAAAACATTGACGAAGCTATAAACAGCAAGGCTTCTAAACTGACTAAGAAATACTATGTTGCCCTACGTACGGGTGATATATCTACGGCATTGCAGGTTCGGCGTGAGATTAACGAGTTTAATAAACGTAACCCTAAGTTCGCCTTAACTCCTGAACGTGTAGAACGCTCTTTAAAAGGTCATCTACGCACTACGGAGAAAATGTACAACGGTGTTAGCATTAGTAAGAGAATGCAGGAGTATTTGAATCAGCAAAATGAGGATGTACTAGATACGGTGTTATTCCCTAAAAGGTAATAAAAAGCCCCGCCGAAGCGGGGCCAACCGGAGATAACTCTACCACGGCGAAGTGGGGTAGCTATCGAGTTAAATGTATCACAAGATTCGCCAAATGCGTACACCAAAATAGCCCTTTTCTTCTCTGGCTACGTATTTTAGTTTCCATTTCCGGTGTCTGAAGTGTTTTCTAACTTGCGAGACGACTTTCTGTGCCTCAACGCACGGTATAAAAAAGGACGTCCCTGCCCCAATATCGCTCCCTCGGATGGCAAACTTTACCCCGTCAACATCAATTATCATCACCGTCTATCCCTTGCTTCCAAGGAATTATCAGCGCCTTACTACTGCCGAGTTTTAACTTAGTACCTGTGCCTAACCTACACGACTTAGACTCTGTTTCTGGGAATTCTTGTTTTAGGTCGGCGCAAAGCGCAGAGTAACTAATCTGCCTATCCACGCACCATTCTCTAAACTTACTTATTAATATGTAGAGCCTACCTTTATCGGACTCATACCTGCCAAGCAGTTTTATATTAACCTTCTGGTCAGGAGGTATTATATTACCATCAGCCGTCTGAGTAACGTCACTATCGTCGCGTATCTGCAAGAAGCTACCTAAGTTTTCTGCCAGATACTCACTGATTGTTTGAGTTGCCGACGTTCTCATATCAGCGATACGTTGCTTATTATACGGTAACAAGTCTTGGACTATGTATCTTAGTACGTTCTTAGGGTCGTAGTTAACAAGCCCTAGCTTTTTAAGTATTACTAGCCCTGCAATAGCGTACGTTGCACCTGCTGTCCAAAAACGGTTAGCGATTACTAGTTTGGCGCGTTTCTCTACCGCTTCACGTACCTTTGCAATAATCATGTCCGTTTCTATAGGGTTTTTGATTATCCATTCGACTACAACAGGTCCCGCTACACCGTAATGGCTCGATAACTCAGCTTCAAAATTACCTGCCGCCCTGCTCTGTTCAAAGTCGCTTTGTTCAAACTGCTTCTTAACTTCCATCTCGATTACACGTTGGGCTTCCGCTTCCGGTGCAGACTTACCGCCTCTACCCATAACTTTATCGACCAGACTCATGTTGCCCGTGGTAATAGCAATTAAAGACCAAGTGCCGCCCCTAACACGTTCCTCGTTGGTTGCGTTATTCATACGGTTACGCTGTTTACCGTTGGTCATTTGGTATATGAGTTGAGAGGCTTCTGTTGGCGATATGTTAGTTATTTCATCGAGCACAAACGGGATATTATTCCACACTTCGGCACGGTTCATAGACGACGCTTTCGTGTCCTCAAAGTGCATCATCAACTCTTTCGGGTTACCCCACAAACTAAGAGCGGCTTTAGCTACTGCGCTTTTACCAACACCGGACTTACCACCAAGGTGCATTATCGCGCCGTTTACGTTGTCACGTTGCATAAGTATAGAACCGACACCTAAGCCGACACCTAACTGTTGTTGTACATATCTGGGGTCGTCCCAGAATTTCATGTTATCTACCCACCCTTGCAAGTTACCCTTAGATTCAAAGTATGAAAGGTAGGGCGTCGTTCTAGCAGACGGAAGCGATAGCATAGGGCCGTTCTCGGTATATAGAGTCTCACCTAATACGAACTGCGTACAGTCTTTGTCTTGCCAACCAAACTGCCGTACTGGTTTCTTAGCAACGGTGGTCTGTTGGTAGTGGTCTACCCACGCCATAATATATCTCCTAAGCTCGGTCTGGTTATTCGCTAAAACACCCTTCTTAGCTAGTTCTTCTCTTAACTTGTCAGAAGAAGATACCTGAGCGTTTGTTATCGAAAAAGTCCGTACACCGTCATGGGGTAAATGGACACGCGCTACAAGTGCTTCACTGTGTTCTATATCATCGTATGTTCTGTCCGCGATATAGAGAGTATGTTTGCAGACCAGTTTAAAATCAGGATTGCCGTCAGCGTCTTGGCTTTTAAGATACACGCCGCCTTCTTTACCATACGCGTAACCCTTCGGTGGGGCAGGTATTTTAGCAGTGACTTCCCCTCGCACAATACCGTCACGGACTATCTTGGTAACTTCTACGTACTCGTCATCTTCGTCTTTTTTGGGTTCTGCTAGCTGATGCCCTAGCACAATCGGTGACTTTATCTTGCCATTATTCGGGCAGTTGTCGCACACGCCACGGTTTAAGTTGTTGAACATCTCGCACGTGTAAGGACCTTTCGTTTCGTCTGCTTTTTTACGCGTAGCCGATTCCGAATAGTCGGGGTGCTTCTCCGACACCTTACGCATGGCAATACTGTTATCAACACATCGCACAGCGATGGATAACGCCCCACGCCACGTGGGTTCATCGAGAGACGCATTGTTTACCACGGCATTAGCGAGTTGTTTGCAGCCTTTACCCTCTTGGGTTTTCTTCATTATTGTTTTGAATGAAGCCTCGAGGTTACCTGATAACTTGTCAGTCAGACTATCTTCTAAATGCTCGAATCCTGCTGGCATCTGAAGTATGGGCTCTTCTATATACGTGTGCCCTATTAGGTCCGCAAACTTCTCGACGGACAGTAATTCTTGATTGGGGTCGAACCGCTTAACTTTACAAGGTATCGGGTCTTGCTCTTTGTGGTTAAAAGTGCCGGGGATACGCATGACTCGTGCAACGTCTGATGTAACCGCGGGGTCTGCCTTAAATGCGTGTTGAGCACAAAGTTCTTTCAGTTTATCTGCCAGTTTAGTCCACTGGTTCCCGTCGATAGCTTTGTCTAAAATCCAATAGACATGTATGCCACGGCCTGAATCGACCAGTGCGGGTGCGGGTAACCCCGTGTCTTTGAGAAATTTCTGCAATGCGATAAACGCATCTTTTTTCGAGCCGAAGTCTTTCGCGTCGAGGTCTAAGAAAAATGCCTTGATTTCTTCTACGTTAGCCTGCGTACGGTTACCTTTCTCTTTGAATGTGGCGATACCACAATACAAATCGTAATCGTCGTAGTCCTCGGTAGCTGCTAACAAGTCACTTATTGTTTGGTAGAACGTCTGCTTTGGGAACTCTTGGTCTTTATGTTTCGCAAATAATGCGTATAGGCCCCTTGTAGGTAGTAGCGCCCTTATAAAATTTTCACGGTTCATTGCCATCCCCTGAAGAAAAATAAGGGAACCCCGTTATGGGATTCCCATAACGACTACTCGTCCCAATCTTCGATTAGTCCTGCTAAGTCGTCGTCGATGTCCACTTCAGGTTTTTCAGCTTTTTTACTGACCTTGGTAGGTTCTTCTATTACTTCTTCTTCTTCTTCCGGTTCTGGCTCCGGTTCTGGCTTAGGTTTCGCTTTAGTTTTGGCCTTTGGTTTTTCTTCTGGCTCGTTAACTACGGCGGGTGCAACACCATCAGCCTCGGATACCGTCATCACTAGTGCATCTTTAACTTGCTCAGAGTCACGTAGTTCAACAACACGCTTTAACTCGTCCTCAGCTAACATGCGGTTAGGTTTAAAGAACACTTTAGGCGTATCGCTATCTTCGTCAAAATACATTTCAGTAACCACAGCGATAGCAGGGGCTTTGTGAGTTTTAAGCATTTTACCGAAGGCTTGCATCGGCATGTGGCCGTTCTCAGCCGCACCGAACACAGACTTAGCGGGTAGACTAAGCTGATAGACCGGAATCTCGTCTTGGTCTAGTTCAGTATCAAGTGCTACTGCCAAACGCTGTGAGAATCGACATGCGGCACTTTGGCCTTGTCCACTGCCTTTGATAGCCATAGGGCAGTCTTTACAGTTCTCAGACTTTCTTTGGTCGGCAGGTACTCTATCGTCAGGCTTTTTGCTATCCGCAGACCAACACGTAGGAGGTGTGGGGTTATCAGGGTCATAGTCACCCTCGTAATAAGTGCGAGAAAGTTCAGCCGCTTCTACGATAACAATGTTTAACGAGTCAGTACGTGGTTTACCCACTTGTTCACCGCCCACAACTAAGCGGAACTTACTACCTTTCAAGCTGATGCGTTTATAATCGCCGCCACCACCTGCTAGTTTATCTGTTGTTTCCTGCAAGCTCTTGAATAAGTCAGAGTTTGCAAGCGCAGAGCTAATATTCATTAGGTCGTTCATTTTGCCACCTTATAGGTCTTGTAGTTCATCGTGTTCGTCCAGAATACCCTCTAGCTCTTTATCAAGCTCAGGGTCGTCTTTCAGATGTGGTACACCGCGTACCTTGCTCTCCAACTCTGCTTCAGCAGCTTGGACTTTTTCTTCCGAAACTTTCTCTGGTGCATCGTTTGGTAACACTCCGTCTATGCTGTTGAGAATGTCATCGGCAATCTTAGCGCGTTGTTCATCCGTCATGCCCTCGCGGTTCTTGTAGTTAACAAGCGCGTCTTGTACGGCAGGTAAATGAAAACGGTACGTTAAGCCGATTTTAATGTAACTTGTTTCTGGGATTTTCTTATCCTTTACCCACTGGCGTATCGTGGAATGCGATACGCCGAAGTAGTTAGAGATTGCTTCTATACCTGCGAAGGGACCGCTCATTTTGCTTTCCTCACTGAGACTTGATACTCAGAATTCATATTGATAAAGTCTGGCACCTCACCGTCAAGCTCTTCAGCAATGAATTCTTTAACCGCAGTTTGGTTAAGACGCTTCTCATAAAACTCAGGAACGTTATGGTCCCTGATAAAGTTATTCATCGCTTCCCAGTCATTCGTCCAGTAACGTGTCTTGACAGTACGGAAGAACGTACCCGCAGTTGTCTTAACACTTTCTAGGTTATTTTCTTTGCAGAAATCTAGGAGTGCAGCTTTGACTTTATCTTGCTGTTCTCTGAGGATTTTGTCCTGCTTGTCAAACTCAGCTTTGATTTCACTGCGCTTGTCACGAATCTTTAGAAAGACGCGGGTTAGCTTTTCCGGCAAAGCGCCGTTAGGGTTTTCTTCAGCCATTGTAATCTCCGGTTGTTGGTTGAACTCACAATATAATAGGTATTCTTACGTTAGTCAAGTATTTCGTGGTAAAGGTCAACTAGACTTGTGTGGAAGTCTATTTTCTTGTCCAACATGGCGTAATAACGTCTCTCTACGTACGAACCGCGTAGCTGAACAATCGTACATTTACTATCCTGTCCCGGCCTATGGATACGAGCGTTGGCTTGCAGGTAAGTTTCGAGTGATGGAGTTGGCCCCCACCAGACGATAGTATCTGCGGCGGTCAGTGTAACGCCATGTGCGGCGGCTTGAGGTTGGATAACTAAAACTTCAGGCGTATCCGACGTTTGGAATCTTCTGAATACCTCACTGCGTTTGCCTGCTGACACGTCACCACTAATTACCTCGCATGATATTTTATCTTTGCGTAGCTTCTCGACTACGAGGTCGATGCAATTCTTGTAGGGCACGAACACAAGTGTTTTCTTACTTGCTTCGTCGATAACATCACGTAACTCTTTATAGCGTGACTTTACATCGAATCGCAATATCTCTCCCTCGTCGGTGTACACCGCGCCAAGGCTAATCTGCATGAGTTTGGCTAACTGGATAGCCGCATTACGAGCGGTAACCGCCTCACCTGCCGCTGACATGACCATCTTGTCTTTGAGTAGCTTATAGTACTTCTTCTGCTGTGCCGTCATCTCCACATCGCGTTTCGCTATAACGACTTCAGGTAAGTCTAGGCATTGGTTTTTGGTGTACCTAATAGCAGGTTGCAGTACGTTATGAATAATGTCACGAGCGTCAGGTTTAGGAACCCATTTGAACTGCGTTAGTTTATTCATCACCATGTCACGGAAGCGACCAAAGTACTTCGGCACTCCGCTTGGGTTCATCATCTTTGCTAGGCCGTACGCATCAACAGGGTTCTGTGCGGCGGGTGTACCCGTCATCATCCACAACCAAGTGTCAGGCTTGATTAACGCGTTAAGTGTTTTCCATCGGTCCGTCTGTGCGTTCTTATAGTGATTAGCCTCGTCGATGATTATGCAGTCGAAGCCTCCGGCAGCTATGTCCTCGCGCACTACTTCAATACCGTCGTAATTTATTATCACGTAGTCGGTGTTGAGGGCCAGTACCTTCTGACGTTTCTGCTTTGGCCCGTGGCAAACTTCTACTGTACGGTGCATAGCGAACTTGAACAGGTCGTCTTTCCATGCCGAATCCATAATAGACAGAGGGCAGACGACTAACACGCGGTTTATCTTACCTTGTTTGAGTAGGTAGTCTGAAGCCCATATAGCCGATGCGGTTTTGCCCGTGCCTTGTTCTGATAACAAATAACCACGCTTGTTAAGAGTGAGAAATGCAGCGGTCTTTATCTGGTGGTCGTAAGGTCTGAATGTGGTAGGCCATTTGTAGCGTTTTTCGATGGGACTAGGCACGTCAAAGCCTAAATTCCGCATCACCATTGTTTCTTCCAGACCCCAATGGACAGCCACTCTTCCGTCTACCAACTTGCTCTTTGGTATTAGATTCACTATCTGTTGGGGGTTGTCAGCCTCCAACAAGACAGCTTTGTCGTTTATAAATTGCATACTGTATCCGGTTGAAGTGTTATGGAATTCCCATAACGACTATTTTTTGTTTTTGTAGTTTCTAGCTCGGTTGGTACTACGGCTCTCTAGCTTAACACCGTCTTTATTAGTACCGCCTTTGCTTAACGCTTTAACGTGGCTTACGTCTTTGCCTTTTCTTTTCGCCGCTGTGTTAGCAACACGTTTGCCGTTTTTAACTTTAGTTACTGCGCCACCTTCTTTCTTATCTACTGCCCGTCTGGCTTTTTGAAGCTCCATACGACGTGCAAATTCAGGCGTACCTTTGCCTTTGTATGGTTGCTTAGCTCGTTTTGCTTTTGCCATTAGTTGTTCGCTCCATTGTGAATGCACTCTTGCACGGGGCAGTGTGCTCTACATAGTCCGGACTCCCGCGTAGGCCATTTGTCTAGCTTGTGCGCTTCCATCATTTTATTATGACGCTTTATCCAAGTAGACCATAACTCGCTACGCTGTACCTTCTGGTACTTCTTACGAATAAGTTCGTTAGCCTTAACGAATATAAGTCCCGAACGTACTTCATCTACTTCAGGGTAGCTTGCAAAAACCAGTAGCGCCATTAACTCAAGTTGGTCAGTATCTGCCCACTTGGTGTTCTTACCTGTCTTATAGTCGATTACCCATGCAATCTTGTTCTCTGCATCAATAATCAATAAGTCTATAATGCCACGTATCCAAACTTTCTTCGAGAAAAAAGTACAAGGCTCCAAAGTGTCTGTTATACCTAGCTTTATTTCGCAATGCTTTGTACCTTGCTTGGCATTTAACGAGTCGAGCGTAGGTTTAGCATACTCAAATTTAGGGGGCAGTGACTGGTTATCACGTATGTAGTTCTCGGCTGCTTTATGAAACGCATTACCCTCACGTATAGCATCGGTTTCGATGAACGGGTACTCAACTAAGTGCTTCACATGGTAGAACTGCTTAGGGCACTGCTCGAACGCTTTTATGTTGCTGTATGATGTCGGGTATATAGCCTTTATCTTAATTTGTTGAGTCACTGTCTTTCTCCGCTATTGTTGTCCATTCAGCCAAAGGGCAAAGCCAGCTGGGGTTTGTATACTCTTGGGTGTCTTCGTCCCATATCCAGCCACCCTCAGCAAACCACGCCAGCCGTCTAGACCACGTTTCATCATTTATGGGGTGTTTAGCATCTGCTACGCGAAGTTTCACCGCCTCTGGAGGTGCGTATTTAAAAAGGTCTTCACTCATGTTCTTTATCCCATCTTCTCTTGCACATTTCAGTAAACGCATCGGTGTTCTTTTCACACGACCCGTAGTATTTGTGGTAGCCCACGTCGCAGTCTAACGGTAAACCTTCAGCCCAATCTGGTACGTGGCGTAAACATTTGAATACATAGTACCCTGCTTTCTTCGCTTCGTTCTCAGGTGCTATTGCAACCATCGAGTCGTGCACAGTAAGTGCTACAGGGTAACGCTTCTTAATAAGCAGCATCTGGTCGGCAATAACTAGCTTTGCTAGTGCTTGGCATACGTTCTCAATGACTTTACCGCCATAGATTTTCTCTATACCGTTGCGCGTCTTAACACCGTACTCGTCACCATACTGACCTTGCCCAGTAACATGTAACCCGTTGTAGTACATAGGTAGACCGTTAGGCATAATAATCGCGTTGGCCTCTGCGTTGACGCTGAGCACGCCAATC
>Ga0102951_1000258_pt1 | contig 18750 bp, 8 predicted proteins | sample SalPonA_B_H2O_MG_FD_78507 | JGI IMG/M metagenome (GOLD analysis project Ga0102951, IMG submission 78507) | Water microbial communities from South San Francisco under conditions of wetland restoration - Salt Pond MetaG R2A_B_H2O_MG | ecosystem: Environmental > Aquatic > Non-marine Saline and...
ATCTCAAGCTGATCTATCAGCTCATGATGTGAGGCAACCGATCCAAGTTTGGCAGCAATATGATCGAGTAGTATCGTCTGTTTTGATGTAGGTAGTCCAGACTCGCCCGCCATCATGCGCATACCCGCCAGCAGCAATAGTGCCTCATGCTCGCGCTCCGTGTAGGACTCCAACAAGCCAAGTAACACAGACTCAGTGCGTTCAAAATTGCCCTCGGCATCAGCAATTGCGGCATCATAACGTTGCATTACCACTTCATGTGAGATGTGATGTATCTCATCAATATGTTCAATTAACTCACTAAATAGATCCCTTTCCGCTTCTCTGTTGGAGACATCACCTGCAACTACCAGTAATGCACAGGCCGATGTCAGAGTCTCTACAAGCTGTGCCTCGTCTGCCTGAGGGCGCATCACGGTAACAACCTTACCCAACAGACCACCACGTAAATAGTGAGCGTAACTGCGTTTGAGCAGATGACGCAGCCGTCGATGTCCCGCTTCGTGCTTGCGTGCTGCGCTTTTTTTAAGCTGCGCTTCAAAAGAGTGCTCCAGGGATTGATGCATCTGAGACTCAGTTAAATCTAGTCGCTCTAAAATGTCTGAACCACCATTGACGCTGTTTAGGTCTTCCAGCGTCAGTTTATAAATTCGGCTAAAGACCGTGGGTTGAGCTGTTACCGAAGCGATGCCCACTCCACTCCATAAGAAGTCACCAGGTTCATAGGTCGCAACACGATACGAATCATCCCCTTTAGACATATATAGCGCCAGTTCACCTGATTGCAGTATGTATATTGAATCGACATGTTGGCCCTGAACGAATATCGTCTCTGGAGGAGTCATTTCAAGAAGTTCAGCTCTAATTGCCAGCGCTTGAAGCTGATCAGTTTCAAGTAGCTCAAACGCAGGCACCGCTCGAAGACGTCCTATTAGATCCTCCGCATTTTCAAGGAATCTGGGCTCTATCGGCGTTTCCCATTCCAAACCTGTCGTGAGTTTCATACGGTTTACGCCAAAGTGGAATCCGTGCCTGCGCATAGCATTCCAGATAGCATTAACCACCTCATTTTGTGCATCCCACCATGGGTCATCACCCTCGAAAAAGTATCGAATACGATACTCAACGCCTAGCTCAGTAAAGCCCAGCATGTTTATGTCGGGCTTTGGGTTTTGATAGACATATCGGCTATTTTTCAACTCATCCATCACTGCGCGCATCACCAAGTCAGGAGAGGCGTGGGGTTCAACAACGAATTTAACCCAGTTCTTGAACCTGTCTGTAGGGGTGTTGTAGTTGAGTACAGTCGAAGAGGCCATCACCGAATTGGGAAAAATATAGAGGGAGTCTGTGTGAGGGTTGTGTAGCGAAACACTGCGCCAATTCATCTCATGCACACAGCCGTAAATACCGTTGACCTCCAGATAATCCCCTACCTTCAACGTTCGACTAAGACTCAATGAAAGTCCCGCAAACGCCTCAGCAATCGTTTTCTGAGCAGCAAAACCCAGCACGAATGCGAAACCACCAGAAGTCGCCAGTACAGCCCCAATCGGTTCATCGTAAACATAATGTAGGATGACCATCACCGCAGCGGCGTAGATCAGCAAAGAGACAAGATCTCTAATAAGCTTGGGGACGTGGCTGACGCCATGTTCTGCCAACAACTGTTGCCATACAAAGCGTCGTATCGCAGTATCTAGCAATAGGCCTAAACTCAACCACCAGAACAGCGCACACACTTGGGTTAAAAACGTCTGTAACTCCTGCCACTCCAGAAGACGCAGTGCAGACTCCAGCCCCAGATAGGCAACACTGAAGGCTAAGAGCATTAATAAAGCCGACCGCACTGCATTACGGGCTCTCCCCAACAACCATCCCATGATTTGCGAGAAAACCAGTGCCAGACCACTGACAACCGCTAATAGGCCTGAAACTTCCAACAGCGTTGCAGCAATTTCCATCTTCGTTTCCCTAGAGATTCTTCATCATCGACTGATGTCTGACTGCCAAAGCCTCACCATAGCGAGAGAGTGCTTTAACCACGTTCTCGACCAGTAGAGTCATGTCAAGAACAAAGGTTCGGTCATTGGTTGTCATTTGACTCTCAGCTTCGAAATAGGCCGCTCGCAAGTTCATCATCAGTTGGCTTCGATCGGCAGTCATAGACGCAAGTGTCTCTAGGTCATCCGCATCCTGCGACTCCAGTGTATCTATCGCAGTGAGTACTAGAAAATCGACGCTCTCTAACACATTGCGACCCAAACGTAGCGCATTTGCATCACCCTTGAAACCCAGCACCAAGGCAGCAATTTGATTCACATGCTGCTCCAAACTGATCAACTGTTCCTGAGTCTTAGTGAGCGAAATAACCACTTCAGCCAATGCAGGGTTGAGATTCCTTCGCGACACTTCGGTCAAAAGCTGATTAATTTTGGCTGATAAATCAATGAACGCGGCATGGTAGTCAGCAGGCTTTACCAGCATCGCTTTATCAGAGTCGGGACGCGCATATTCCAAATAGAGCGGCAGGCGTTTTATCAGACGACGTTGTTCCTTATCAACCATCAGGAGGCTGAGTTCGGGCGTTGAGTTCAAGGAATCGGAGAGATATTCAGGCTCGGACAGCGACTCTGATCTGAGTGGAGGATAGAACCGCTCCACTTGCTGATACACGGGCTCACGCATCACTACAGCAAGCAACGCGGCAATCACTTGATAACTTATCGCCAGCGCTACTGTCTGCGTTGCAACACTGCTGGTTACAGATTCGATCAGGTTCATTAATAGCGGTAGACCTAAACCCACCTCCATAATAAATAGCAGGCCAATGAACAGTGTAGCGAGCAGATCAAATGCAATCTGATAACCCACCACCTGACGCGCGCGGCCTTTGGCATGTAGAGAGAATATTAGAGTCAGTGCACCGGTACCCGCCTGTGCACCGATAATTACAGCACCGGTCTCCGCAAGGCTTAGTAAGCCACTGCTGGCAAGTGCAATGGCTATCATAGAGACAGCCAGGTTCGACTGAATGAGAAGCGTCAGCAACAACCCCGCGCAAAAGGAGAGAAGGTAGGTACCGCGTAGCGCTTCTATAAAGTCGGGCACCCAGCCCGCACTGGCGATACCTGCCGCACCATCTTTAACCAGGTACAGCCCGAACATGATCATCGCCAGGCCGAACAGGGCTCCGTAGGTATGCACCAAACGTTTAGGTACATGAAAGGTTAAGCCCAGCGCGGTAATACCCAGCACGGTCAGCGCGAGCACCTTAAGGCTGACCATCGAGGCCAACGCAATGAGCGAACAGCCAACGTTGCCCCAAAAGATAACCAATGCCGCGCGGCGGCTCTCAATCAGCCGGGCTTTGACCAAATCGGCCAAAATAAAGGCAACCGCCTTTCCGCTCTGCGTAATAAAACCGAGGGCACCACCCAATACAACCAAACCAGCCGGATTGGCCGTCAATCTGCCGACCCAAGACTCAAACCGACCACCAGCCATATGCTGCAAGTGTTCGGCAGCAAAATGGATCCCGATAAGGAAGATACCAATACCCCCCAAGATGAGGGCACCAAGTTCATAAAGTGGGCGATCATCAACCTTCAGTTCTATCGCCGCAAAAGCTGGCTGTGACAGACATACAATTAACAGACAAACAGCACGCCAGTGCATCACAATACGACTCCCTCAAGCATCCATTCAGTCATCTGCTCGCTATTAATGGACATCGCTTTCGATACCATATCAACAAATTCCGGATAGTCCCGTTTTATACGTTCGTACTCATGCTGGTCGAGATACATCAACTCAGAAAACCCTCTGGTTGTAACCGTTGCTGTCGCGCGCTCCTGTAGAATCAGAGAGTGGTTGCCGAAGTAATCCCCCGCACTGAGGGTGCCTATCTTTGCGCCTTGATACTCTACCTCGAGCTCACCCTCAGCGATGAATACGATGCGGTGCGTCTGTTCACCTGCGCGCGTAACAAGACTTCCCGGATCAACAAATTCCAACCTCAGTTTGCCCAGCAACAAATCGCGGATTGGTAAGCTAACCATTTGAAACAGAGGTACCTTTGCAATCAAGTTTCGAGCAAGCTCCGCTTTCACCTCAACACTCAGTGAACCCGGCAGATCGTTCAACAGATTTTGCTCATCGTAGTGCCGGTAACGCTGCCAGCGACGGTCATAATAGTTCTGGACACGGCCGATAAGCTCGACAGGCACCTGTTGATTGCGCAAGTAGTTAGCGACCACCCTTACACGCTCCTGATATGCCGACTTCTGAGCATTAAATTGAGCCAGAACAGAGGCGAGATTACCGATAACATAAGCGTAGAAAGAGGCTCCGACCAACATAACAAAGGCTGCAAATAGGTACTCAGCATCCACACCCGGTGTGATGTCACCGTAACCCACTGTCGTCATCGTCGTGATAGTCCAGTAGAGTGATCGGATGTATAAACTGGAATCGGCTAGACCCGCCTCTAACAGTGGAGCCAACCAAGAGTCCGCGTTTGATAAACCCAGCACCAGCCAGACGCAAGCGCATATATGGGTAGTCAGCGCAATATTGAAGATCAAACGAACAAGCTTTAGATATCCGCTAGCACTGAGTTCAGAGCGCTCATGATGTACGCTGAGCATATTCAGCTGTAACAAGCGCGTAAACCGCAGCATCCAGATGAGCGGTAGAGCATCATCAACGACTGCAGTTGATATGAACAGCAGCTCCCACGGTGCGGTAATCAGGAGTAAGGTAAAAGCCAGACGCGGGGAGCGATGTCTCGCCTGCCACAACCCATACCAAGCGATCAGATCAAGTACATAAAGCGCAAGTAATAAGCCAACACCCGCTAAGGGGAACACTAGCCCAGCACCGATCAGAATGATACTGGCACAAACAGCAGACAACTGAAGCCAGTGCCAAACCCGCCTTGAGTGTAAACTATCGACTGGCATCACTATCGATCTTAGTTTCCTAATGCAGAGGTGCGATCAGGGAAAACCGACAGAATAGTTGAGAAACCAGAGATATCAAAAACCTCTTTCACCGTTGGATTGAGAGCACACACTTTAAGCGAGCCAGACTGAGCCTTGGTTTTTTTTGCTGTAGCAAGCAGAACACGCAATCCAGCACTGGAAATGAAGCTCAAATTTTCAAAGTCGGCAAGCAGATTGACCTGCCCCGCTTCTATCAACCCGGACAATGTCCTTTCTAAGTCTGGAGAAGTGTTGGTGTCAACCTTTCCATCAATACTGACAATTGTGTGGTTATTTTCTTCGGACGTGGTGATATTCATTTTTGAGACAACTCAGCTATCTAATTGATTTAAAGGTTCTTAACGAGCATAACACGATTCAAATGGTGATTTCGCTGATAGGAAACGCTATCCATCACCTCTTTCACCAGATGAATACCCAGACCGCCTATATCACGCTCCTCTAACGAGGCACCAACATCGGGCGTCTCACGCAAAAAGGGATTAAACGGTATACCGCCATCCTCAATCTGGATGATTAGTTCATCCGTGCCGCGATCAGCACGAACCATAATCTTGTGCTCTCGCTGATCATTGAATCCATACGATATAATATTATTTATCAGCTCATCGAAGACCATGTTGATCTTCAGTTGCGTCGCCATATCGATCTCAACCCGATCCGCATATTCATTAAAAGCATCATTGAGTCGGTCGATCTCAGAAAACTGATTCACCAGTTCAATTTCAAAAACTTCGGTTTGCGAGACTTGTGCATCTTTATCGACCACCAACGCTAGAAGCGTTATATCGTCCGACTGTTCTGCGTCACCAGCGAAACTATCAACCTCTGCAAGTAACTCTGAACAGAGACTCTCGGCATCACCCACGTCGGCGCGCTGCAGCAGAGACGAGATGCGTTGCTCCCCAAATAACTCATCGTCTGAGTTCATTGCCTCCGACACACCGTCGGTGTAAAGCAGTAGAGTATCACCGGCCCTCAGTTGCAGCTGACTCTCCTTGTAGGCAAGCTCCTCCACCGCACCCGCGACAGGTCCATGAAGATCATTGACCGATTCAATGGCACCATCCGCGCGTTTAATAAACGGCGGATTATGCCCCGCATTCGTATAGGTGAGGCAACCTGAATGTATGTCATAGATGGCGAGAAAGATTGTCACAAACATACTCGCTTCGTTATCACGTGCGAGCTCATTATTGATTCGTGTAACGATGCTGGCCGTGGAATGATCGTCAGATGTACTGGCACGAATCAACGTTTTGGTAACCGCCATAAAAAGCGAAGCAGGGACTCCTTTATCTGAAACATCGGCTACGCAGACACAGTAGCGCTTCGGATCAATAAAAAAGTAATCATAGAGATCGCCGCCAACCTGTCGCGCTGCGCGCATAGTGGCAAACACGTTAAAGTCATCTAGACGTGGCGCAACCGTAGGGAGCATACTGAGTTGAATGCGCTGGCCAACATTGAGCTCGTCCTCCATCTTCGCCTTCGCTTTAGCCAGCTCTTCACCGGTTCGCTTGAGCTGATCCAGACTCGACTTGAGCGCAATATGGGTTTTAACACGGGCACGCAACAGGGTTGGGTTGATCGGCTTGAGTATGTAATCAGCGGCCCCCAGCTCAAAACCAGCAGCCTGATCCTCCGTCTCACCCTTGGCTGTAAGAAAAATAACCGGTATGTCTGCGGTATCTGGGTCAGCCTTTAGCTGGCGACACACTTCATAGCCGTCGATCTCAGGCATCATTATGTCCAGCAGAATAAGATCAGGCCGCTGCGCACGAGCGATTTTGAGCCCAATCTGTCCGTTCGGTGCTACACGCACCTGATATTCAGGAACCAGTAACCCCTTCACTACGTCAAGATTCTCTGGAGTATCGTCTACTGCCAGAATCATCGCCTGTTGTCGTAATTCGGACACCTAAAGCTCTCCCCAATAAAACCTTATTTAATACTGACCTGTTCGAGCTTCGACAGCGCCTGCTCATAGTCATACTGCTGGACTAGCTTCAGTACTGCTTTGAGCTCAGTGCGCGCTGCAGCATCAGACACACCGGCAATCAACGCATCAACACTCGCCTCAGCCTCGGCATCATACTCCTGCAGTTGCTGTTTCGCTCTCTCGAGCATCTGCCTGAGCTGCTCCACTGTAACGGCGATATCGCCATTAATCGTGGGTTCGTCTTCACCAAGGGCGGCCAAAATAGCACTGACCAAAGCTGTCAGCGAAGCACTCAATCCATCCAGATGTTCAGAGTGTAGCGGGCCAGTTTGAGCTTTAATCTGAGCTTCAACACCCGAAGCTATCTGCGCCAGCTCCATGGCTCCGATGCTGGCACTCACCCCCTTCAAGGTGTGAGCTGCCCGTTCTGCAGCATGCGGATCTCCATTTTCTAAAGCATCTTGGATCTGTTCAACCGCATTCGCCTGATTTTCACAAAACTTGCGCAATAGCCTTAGATAACTATCCGTATTTCCCGCAAGACGTTCCAGTCCAGCTCTGGAATCGAGGCCCTCAATTTCAGGTACCTCCTGCTCGGTGGTTGTCAGGACATGATCTGCTGGAACTTGCCTGTCCCCGGGCACTATCCACTTCAGCAACGTTTGATATAACTCTTTAGGGTCGATTGGTTTGCTTAGATGAGCGTCCATTCCCTGCTTAAGTGACTCGTCACGATCTTCTGAGCTGGCATTAGCGGTCATCGCGATGACCGGTAGCCCGTTATACTGACCCTGAGACCTAATCGCGCGTGTCGCAGTGTAGCCGTCCATCACAGGCATCTGAATATCCATCAACACACAGTCATACTGTTTTTCGGCCAACCGATCCAATGCCTCCTGTCCATGGTTTGCTATGTCTACTAGCAGCTTCGCATGTTTGAGCAGCTCAGAGGCAACCTCCTGGTTTACCTCATTATCTTCTACAAGGAGTATCTGCGCTCCCCAGATCGGCTTAAGTTCAGCCATTTCAAAAGTGCCCCGAGAACGGCGATCTGCCATTTTCTCGGCCATTTGGTGACCAAAGACCTGCATGATCGAATCGAATAGATGAGATGGACTCACAGGTTTCGAGAGAAAGTGGTCGATATGCTCGGCACCGCTATGCTCAACCAGATCAGCCCCATAAAAAGCTGATACCAGTATGAGCTTAGGTAGTTGTGGAAGATCGTTGCAACTCTTGATTGCGGTGGCCAGTTCAAGACCACTCATTCCGGGCATCATCCAATCCAACACCACCAGATCATAAGGCTTATCGGCCTTTCGCAAGATATCAAGAGCCTGCTTTGGATCCGCTATTGAAGTCGTATCGAAGGTAAAGGCTGAGAGGTAGCTGTCGAGTATCTCACGTGCAGTATCGTTGTCATCAACAATGAGTGCGTGAATACCGCGCACGTCAGGTGTGGGTTCAAACCTACGGACAGCGGACTCTTTGCTCTCCCCAACTTCGATTTCGAAAGCAAATGTGGAGCCAACGCCTGGCTCACTCTCTACCCAGATACGACCATTCATCAGTTCAACCAATTGCTTGCATATCGCAAGCCCAAGACCCGTACCCCCATACTTACGCGTTGTTGAACTATCGGCCTGAGAAAAGGACTGAAACATTCTTCCCTGTTGCTCAGGAGTCATTCCTATTCCACTATCACGCACCTCGAAGAGCAGACGTAGACGCCCCTCAAGACTGTGTAACATTTGAATCTTGACGATGATCTCGCCCTTTTCAGTGAACTTCGCAGCGTTGTTGCAAAGGTTGACCAGGACCTGACCGATGCGCAGGGCATCACCTACCATAACAGAGGGGACCTCAGGTGAGCGGTCGAAGAGTAGCTCAACTCCCTTCTCCTGCGTTTTGACCAGAATAACAGTCGCCAGATTGTCCAGGATCGCATCGATCTCAAATGGCAGCTCCTCCAACGTCAGCTTGCCGGCCTCAATCTTAGAGAAATCAAGAATGTCATTGATGATACCTAAGAGCGAAGTAGCAGAGCTGTGTATTTTACCAAGATAGTCTCGCTGTTTAGGTTGCAACTCCGTCATCAAGCAAAGATCACTCAGACCAATAACCGCGTTCATCGGTGTGCGGATCTCGTGACTCATATTCGCCAGGAAATCACTCTTAGCCTGATTCGCATCATCCGCGGCCTGGCGTGCCTTCAGCAACTCCTCAGCCACCTGACGCTCTTTCTCCTCCAACGCTTTACGTTTGGTAATATCGCGAAGAAGGCCTACGTAAAGCACCTTATCGCCTGTGGTAATTTTGGAGACTCGAAGATCAATAGGAAACTCTTCGCCCGAAGATCTCAGGGCAGAGAGCTCACGTGAATGACCAATAACATCGGATTGTTCGGGGGGCGTGAAGCGTTGCAGGAAACCATCATGTTTGATTGCCATCGCTTCCGGCATCAGCACCTTGATATTCTGCCCGACCAAATCTTGCGCGGAATAACCGAATATCGACTCTGCAGAGGCATTGAAAGTGAGCACCTTGCCTTTGGCGTCGATTGTGATCACGGCATCCTGAATACCCTCAAGAATCGCCGCGATACGTTGCTCGTTCTCCTGCACGGATAGCAGCGCCTGATTCAGATCAGCAGTGCGCTCCTTAACGCGCTCTCCGAGTTCATCGTTGGCGCGCTTAATCCTGTCAAATGAGCGTTGCAGCTCCTGTCTCATCTGCTCAAAGATAACAGCGAGTTCACCAACCTCATCCTCGCCGCCACAAGCAACCGGTGTATCCAGTTCCCCTTTCGCTAGGCGATTGGCGGCACGACCCAACTCCCGTATCGGACGGGTTATCGTTTGCGATACGCGCCAAGCGAATAGCGCGATAATCGCCATCAGCAAGACGCCCAGCATGACGATACGAACCTGTTGCTTGCGGATTTCGCTGAACGCTTCAGCTTCGTCTATCTCACTGAGAATACTCCAGTTAAGTCCAGGTATATTGAGCGGCTTATAGGCGCTCAATACAGGAATACCTCGGTAGTCTTCGAATATCGCAGTACCACTCTCCCCAGCCAACGCACGCTTTACGCCAGGACTGTCAACCGACTGCAGGCCAATACTGGTATTCAGCGCCCGCATCTCAGAGAGCAACGATGGTTCGGTTCCCCGATCTGCCAATAAATTGAAATAACGATCCGGCTCCTCAATCAAAAAACGACTCTGATTTCTTAAGGTCATATCCTCGCCAACAAGGTAACTCTCACCGGTGAGTCCCAAGCCGACATCAACCCAACGTTGCTGATCTGTCATTAGATCGTTGATACGGTTGACCGGCATCTGGAAAGCGAGCACGCCAATCTTCTTATTATTCCGATAAATAGGCGACGCAATGAAAGATGCCTGTCCGTTGTAGGATGGTTCGTAACGGGCGAAATCAACGATGCTGACCGAGTTTGGATCCTCTGCATCACGTGCCTGACGAAAAACCTCAGCCAATCCGCTCTCTTTATGAGGTCCTGTCAGTAAACTAGTGCCGTAGTCGATCTCTTTGAAGACACTATAAACAACTCTTCCAGATTCAATATCGATCAAAAATATATCGTAATAACCGAAGGTATTGAGGTAGTTCCGTAATTTTGGATGGTAGAGTCTGTGGGCGGCTACGTAGCTACTGTAGTTGCCCTCAGGAGCATCCATTAAATCCTTAGCCCCGACCTCATTCGGGTTAGCAGCAATGTAGAGATACTGTATGTAGCGAGCCGTCTCATCTTTTGGAAGGTAGTATTCAGTATCGCGTTCGGCCTCCGAGTTAACCAACCTTGGAAGGAACTCGTTCGCATAGTAACCCTTCAACTTCTCGTAGTAGTTTCCCGCTTCCGGAATGCGCATACGACTCTCACCGCGAAAACTGTCAAAAGAGACAGAAAAGCGCTCCATCGCATCGACAATCATCTGGTTGTCAGACAAAGTTTGGATCTGCCCAAATATGGTCTTGAAGTACTGTTCCACCTGTAATGCTTTCATTTCGCGAACAGCGGTAAGCTTGCGAAACGTCGTCTCTTCAAGTGTTGACCGAGTGGAGTAGATAGAGACCGCTATACTCGCACTAATTGCGAGAAGCGTGGCGAAGAGTGTGAGGAAAAGAACCTTTTTACGTATATTCATGCGCAATTTCCGAAGGACGAGGGCGACACTCGCCAAGCCAGCAGGACCGAATTGTCTCACCAGACACTCTAGACTAAAAAATATCGCAACAAAACAGAGGGGGTGCTAAGCAAAAGCTCGTGGAGACATGAGTGATCATATCGCAGCGATGAATCCGCGTTGTCGGTAGTTGGCAACACTGAGCGAAAACTAGAGCCAACGCTCTAACAAGGATCTCAGTTGTTCTTGTTTAAACGGTTTAGCAAGAATGTCAGTCATACCCACGCGTCTGTAATTTCGGATGTCCTCGGGTTGTACATTGGCAGTGACGGCAATGATGGGCAGGTCACTCAGGCTAGGCTCTCGGCGGATCAACTCAGTTGCCGTAACCCCGTCTAACACGGGCATTTGTATGTCCATCAATATCAGGCTGATTGCATCTTCGAACTGGAATAACTTCTCAATAGCCTCGCGACCGTTGATCGCAGTTACAACTTCAACCCCAAACTTTTTACACATCGACATACCAAGCATCAGATTAGTGGCTGAATCGTCTACCAACAGAACCTTTTTTCCAGCACTCTCTAGCGGGGATGCACTCGCCTTTTGGTCTCTCTGATCGCCTGCTCCAGAATTCTGAGGAGTTGAGGCGGACAAAGGAAGTTGCAGGCTGACTTTAAACAGGCTGCCGCATCCAATCTCTGACTCCGCGGAAAAGGTGCCCGCCATCATCTTGACCAACTGTTGTACAATGGAGAGGCCAAGACCTGTGCCGGAGTACTCTTTCTGACTCGATTGCTGCGCCTGGGTGAACGGTTGAAGGAGTCTCTCCCACTCAGCCGTGTCGAACCCCACACCCGTATCTTTCACTTTCAACGTCAGTATGCCGTAGAGCCCATTTTGAGGTGTGTGCCATTCGCAGTTCACACTGATAGAGCCCTGCTCAGTGAACTTAATAGAATTCCCGATTAGGTTAGTGATAATTTGTCGCAAGCGCACAGGATCTACTTCAACGAATGTATTTTCACAGTTGGCAAGTTCACAACTTAAATCTAATCCCTTCCTCTGTGCCAGAGAACGCATTGAGTCAACGCAGCGACTGATCGTAGCGGAGATACCCGTTGAAGCGGGGCTCATAACAAAGGTTTTTGCCTCCAGCCGAGAGAAATCGAGTATATCGTTGATGAGCAGCGTTAAATGCTCGGCACAGGCGATGGCAAGCTCGATAGGCTTTAGGTCATCCGTTGAGAGCCGCTCTGCATCCCTGACTAGACTTAAGTTCCCAACAATTCCATGCAGGGGGGTGCGTACTTCATGACTCATGTTGGCAACGAATCTATTTTTAGTCTCAATGGCCTCTTTGAATCGATTTTCCGACTCGACCTCGGAGGTTATGTCAACGACCGCAATTAGGTAATGTAGATCGCTAGGGAGACCCACCTGCGCTAAACCAATTCTGACTGGAATTCTTCGTCCATTTGCAGATCGCAGCGTGGAACGTTTCCACTCGTGCAGAGCCGGAGATTTGAGTGCACCACTCAATATCTGAGACAATTTCAGGTCAGCAAGGACAAAAAGGTCCAGTGAACAGCCTGATAATTCTGATCGACTAAGACCAGCCAGATTAGCAAAGATTGGGTTAACCTCTTCAATAATTAGATGAGTATTTACCAATGCCAAGGCTGTTGGTGAAGCATCGAACATCAGCTCGTACCTTATTTTGGCATCGTTAAGTCTCGCGTTTGTCAAAATCAGTTCATCGTTCTGTGCACGCAACTCTACCTGATGCGTGTTCAGTTCATCGGTCGCAATTTCTAACCTTCTGACTCCCAGATCGGCGCGTTCAGTCGCTTGGTGTAAAGCTGTTACATCCAAAATAACGCCAGATACTTTTAGCGGTTCACCCTGTTTTGAGCGCTCATTTATCCGCCCTTTAACCATGACCCAAATCCAGATACCGGAGGCGTGTTGCACACGCACATCGACACTGAAGAATTCGGACTCGTCGGCCAAATGGGCCCTCATTGCGCCCACGAGCACCTGACGATCTTCCGGGAAAAGGCGCTCTTGCCAGTCTCCCAACTTCATATAGGTATCTAAGCTCCGATCAACTTCTGTGACATCCTCTAGAGGGCTAGAGTCTGATGTTTCTGACTCCAAGGAGCTAGCGGCTAGGGAGTCGGAACCGCTTAAAATATAACGGCAGCGTTGGTCAAATCGAATCATATCGGTCTGTGGATTCCAGTCCCACAAACCCAATTCAGCACCCTCTAGAACCAGTTGAAGGCGGCGGCGATTCGCTTTGAGTTGATCTGCAAATTTCCTAAGTCTGCGAAGCTGTCTCTTCTCTCGTATCAAAAAAAACGCACCTACCGCAATGATTACAGAGACCGAAATCGCGATAGTCGAAATGATAAGCTGTTGCTGCTTCGTCATACCTGGAAGGCTTAGATTAAATATCTCAGCATCAGGTGGTAGGCGAAGATCATATCCTCCATGACGATAGAGTTCCGCCTGATTGACTACCAGATTAGTGACGGGGTAATGGCTCTTAAAAACACCCAGGGCGGCGAAGTCGACTGCAGCGTTGATGGCTTCCGCACCCGCCCGCTGAGGAAGAAATGCATATCCCGCTACACCGCCGAGTTTCACTAGGTTGTACCAGAGGGAAAAAATAGGTGCCTGAGCCTCATTCTTTAATTGCTCAACAATCTCGCCGGCTCCTAGCCCATGGGCGCCCTGATACTCAGTTATTGGGAGATAGAAAATACTGTCATTCTGGGGAATCTTCGCAACTTCTTGTAGCAGCGCCTGCGGATCATTAGGTGTATCCAGCACCAACACATCTTTAAAACCGGCGGCACTCAACTCATGTTTAACTATCGCTAATAGACGTGACTCTTGAGAGACGTCTCCCCTGATAATCCAAACGCTATCCGATCTGTCACCAAGTGATAGAGCTAATTGCGCAGTATCTCGGACCCTTTCTGCGTGATCCTGTCCTAGTCCAAGCTCATAGTTGGCCTTCGGGCTAATCACGGAACTGAGGTTGATAAGCGGTTTAGAGGGATAGTTCGTTCGCACCCAGCGGTAGTCGTTAACCCACCCAACAATAACGACGTCCGACTCGTCGATTGCGCTGCGGGCCCTCGCCTCCCAGTTATCGGCGGGCACAGCGTTCCCAGAGTCGTCAAATATCGATTCGATAACGCTTAACTCTACTCTCTCACTGTACGTTCTCAGAGATTCCTGCATGCCCGTGCTGATACTCTGTGAACGTGAATCAGATGCCGGAATCTCATTTATGAAAGCGATATTCACTCTGTTGAATTGAGTTGGGGATTGCGCAGACAAAGCCGCCTCTGCGTTCACCGTGAGCAAAGAGAGCAAGATCGAACACAAGATGTAGATGAAGCTGAGACGATAATCTCGGACCAAATAGCTAGGTTTCAAAATCAAAATCCGATTTCTGGAGTCACCTACTACGGAACACCTATCGGAAAAAAATCGAAATGTTCTGTTTTCAAGCAACACAGCTACTCCAAACTCACAGCTTTTCTGCCGGTTTCAGAGCCTGGCCGGATGACACTAGGTCAATGCGGACTCACTCGAGAACTACTCGTGCGTGATAAGGCGAGTGGCGCAAAACGCAACTAACGATTGAGGGCGAAGCCCTTTCCTAACTTTTTATCTCAAAAAGAGATACAGACCTTAGGCTCAGCAAACTTAAACCTACTAACAGCACCTTTTTTATAGACCAATACCAAAACAACTGCAATACAATGTTGGAAGTGAGAGGAACTCATATGCGGCGCGTTTCCATTCGGTCTCGTCCATCGGATTTCGCTGCATACAAGGCTTCATCCGCTGCATCAACCAACGCCCCGGGTTCTTGCTCTTGATCCGGTATCCCGGTTGCGACACCAATACTGACCGTCACACGATTACCTACACCCGAGGCTTTGTGAGGTATTTTTTGTGCTCGGACTCCCTCAAGAGCTCTCTGTGCAAGACTTGCAGCATCATCCATTGATACACCGGGCAACAGAACAACAAACTCCTCACCGCCATAACGAAAGACCTGCTCGCCGGCTCTGCAAAAAAGACCTTCCAGCACCTTAGCGATTCTCTCAAGGCAGCGATCACCGGCCGTATGTCCATAGGCATCGTTGTAGCGCTTGAAGAAATCGATATCGATAAAGAGAAGCGCAATTTCACTCTCTCGACGAGACGCTCGTCGCCACTCTTCGAGGAGCTTCTGATCAAATTCTCTTCTGTTCCATACTCCTGTTAAGGAGTCGTGGCTCGATAGTTCCGCCAGCAGAGTTAGGGAACTGATCTGTCGCTTTACCAGAAGCACTACCAGCAACAGCACTAAACTAACGGCCAGGAAAATGGAGAGAATTACAATGGTGTGCCAGCGCCAGTCGGATAAAATCCCAGTCAAAGATAACGATATGACACTGACCAACGGGTACTTGTCGCTTACTCTGTAACCGATTACACGCACATCACTTGTAAACGGGGAGAGTTCCCCTTCAAAACTACCAACACGTGAAACTAGCATATCATTGAGTATGGAGTTTTGACCTAGGCCAGTCTCATAGAAGTCATCGGAATAGGGGTAGCTGTAAATACCAGAACCGTCTGTTCTGATAAGGTTAATTAACCCAGAGGCAGGGAGTCCTAATTGTTGGTACATTCGGTCGAAATGCTCAAGATTGAGGTGCACACCGACAACTCCCATGAACTCTCCCGCTTCGCTGGCTAAACGCTTAGTCAAGAAAACCCGGCGTTCGAGTGTCACCTTTGACACCATTGGCTGACTGATAAACACCTCTTCGGTGGATGACGCCTTGTGGTGTTTGAAGTAGGACCGGTCAGATGCATCGATTTGAATGACTGGATGCGAGACAGTATTGGCGACGTTCTGACCATCCTCACGCAACACAAATAGATGCCCAAAACTGAACTCAAATTCACCACGGCGTAGTAAGGCATGATTGCGGTTGAGGATGTCATGGAGGTCGGAGGTGGTGGCTTCCATCAGCGACGGCTGTAGCTTTACATATTCGGCGATCTGCAGTAACACCAGTTCAGCCACGTGAATACTCGCCTCAGTCTCCTTGCTGAGTGCGATAGCAAGCCCCCGCACGCTATCCTGCGCGCCCTTTATCTGCAGTTCGCGCTCGTGTGTAAGACTCTCGTATATTGATAAGAACAACAGCGTTATTGTGACCAACACTCCATAGGTCACGTACCGCGCGATTCTCTTATACTGATCAGCCATTCGGTGGCACCCATTTTTGAATTTGCGAGAATCCTTTGAATCGCTGCAATCACACTCAGTTAAGTACACTTACCGCGGTAAAGCGAATCGAATACAGAAAGAGGGCGCCTCATCGGTTTTGATGAAGCAGCGTCACAGCAATAGATTTAACCGCAAACGCGTTTCGAAGTGGCCAACCTGATAGATCCGAGTAAAGCCTGAGTCAACTCACGTGGCGATGAGTAGACATGCATTGAGCCACAATTACTAGCATGAATAAAGCACATGTGCGGCGTTGTTCAAATGTCGCAGATGGTTCTATAGTCGAGTATACCGAAAACAATCCTCAATGGCGGCCTATTATTGGTTTGGGTTTTATCTTGAGTGCAAGCATGTGGTGCGCTTTGTGCAAATGAACCAACAAATTTTCAGGTTGATACAACCCCTTCTGTATGGGCTGATTGCGCTCATCCTCTTTACTTTCTCAAACACGGCAGCGGCCCATTCTCATATTCTACTCTTCGAGGACCCAACAGGTCGGTATAGCGATACTGAAATGCTCAACACCCCTCACCTGTTTCAACCCATAACTGAGGGCTCACGAGGTTTCAGTAACTCCACTTTCTGGCTGCGTGTTGAACTGAGCAATGCCAGTTCAGAGCCAGTTGAAAACGTGGTTCAGTTCTCATCACTACTGCTACCAGAAGTGGTCGAAATTTACTCCGCAGACGGAGAGCGTAGTACACGCCGAAACGGCTATCGGGTTCCGATCGATACGCGACCCATCAAAGGAGAGCAAATCGCTTTTCCGGTGCTACTGCCCGCCCTCTCGACTCAAGTGCGGCTTTACAAAATTAGGTCAGACTACAAGGTTGACCTCGATTATAAGATTCTCTCCCCTTCAGAGGCCGATGCGTTAAACGAGCAATCTAAAATCGCTACCGGCGCGATTATTGGCGCACTCGCTGTGCTGCTGGCCTACAACTTAGTGCTATTGATAATTTTGCAGAGCAAAGTGTACCTGGCGTATTGCCTATTTTTGGGCATGGGACTGATCGCTGCCCTGCTGAGAACGCGCGCCTATGAGTGGTTTTTCGATCTTATCGATCCCATTGCCTATGAGGCGCGTGTGGGCCAGCTTATCTATCTCAGCGCACTCTATCTTCTCAGCCAATTGTTTAAACAATATGAGTCCCAAAATCTGAGGCGAGCTATATTTTTCGGCTACATCTTCATCGCAGGCCACAGTTTTCTTGAGCCCTATGCTCTAATGCACTTTTACAGCTATGTATCCGGGCCAATCATCTTCGCCACGCTGTCACTTGTTATTCTTAACGCTCTAGTTAAGGGCGATTCTCTCGCAAGATTCGTAATGCTAGGCTGGAGTGGCTACATCATTCTGACCCTATTTTTTGTCGCCAACCTATCGGGACGCCTGGGTCCTGAGTTTGAGCGTTTCGTCCTGTACGGCCACATATTTGAGGGGCTTATTTTTTCTGCCGCTCTAGCCCACAGACTCAAAGCGATGGATAGGACAACCGAACTGCTCAAGCGTGTAGAGCAGATGCTTGCTGATAAAGAGACACTCCTAACCAGACAAAAAGAGATTTTCGCCATAATCGGGCACGAACTGCGCACACCCGTCTCGACAATCAGCATGCTTGTATCAGACAACTCAATGACTTCTGATGATAAAGAGCAGCAGATACAAAAGGTGTCTGATGACTTGCTGCAAATATTGGAGGACCTACGCGTCGTCGTTGCTCCCGAGCGAGCGCTTGAATCGAGAGGATCGGACGCTAGCCCGATTGAATGTGTTAGACGCGCGTTGGTGCCGCTAGAGACCCTGGTGCGTAGCAACAACATAAAGTTATCAGTGCAGTTAAACGACTCAGACCAATCTCTATACCACTTCCACGCTCAAGCATTACGACAGTCAGTTATTAATCTCGTTAAAAATGCGGCTTTGCACTCAACCGGCAGTACGATCTGGGTTAGGTACGAACAACGAGCTATTGGACTGGAGGAGTGTGAGGGTCAGCTGTGCGTAGAGGATGATGGAGTGGGGATACCGGAGCAGTTGAGAGATCATGTATTCGAAGCGTTCGGCCGCGGTGAATCTTCGAGCGATGGTTCCGGGCTTGGGTTGCATATCGTTAAAGAGCTCGCTGCTCGTGTGAACGGCACGTTAGACTATTCAACGAGTCACCAGGGGGGTGCTTGTTTCACCCTGCGGTTTCCGATGAAAAGGACCAAACTTACCGAACCTAGCTCTGAGAGCAGTGCTTTGACGCTCAGCGGCATGCGCATCATGCTCGCCGAGGATGACAGAACCCTTCGGCTGCTGACACAAAGGATTCTAGAGGGACAAGGGGCCTCAGTAGA